>Ga0310695_10000042_pt1 | contig 304339 bp, 193 predicted proteins | sample RumenRJG_04DNA_FD_203882 | JGI IMG/M metagenome (GOLD analysis project Ga0310695, IMG submission 203882) | Bovine rumen microbial communities from Lethbridge, Alberta, Canada - RJG_04 (v2) (version 2) | ecosystem: Host-associated > Mammals > Digestive system > Stomach > Rumen | place: Canada...
CCCTATACACTTAAGGAGATCCTTTCCAACTCCCCACCCAAGTAAGTAACTCAATATCGTAAACTGTCCAGCGGACGTTATAGTACATCCGCTCTGTTAATGATGCAAAAAATCCGTGAATAGTAACCAAATAATACAACCTGCCCTTTAGTATGTATTCCCCAATATTGCCATACTATCACGATGATTGTAAAATAGCATGCAAAGGGATACTGTATCTGGCCAAAAAAGATCCGGGGAGTAGAAACCGAATGACAGGTGAAGCAATCTTAACAAGTGATAACAGATATACATCATTTATTTACGGTGGCAGGAATATACGTTTCATGACATCACCTCGTTTGGAACACTATGTCTCGGTAAAACGGTGGGACAACGGGTACATGGTTGTCGTGGCAAAATATGAGGGTTCAGATGAGGAAGAGGAATATATTGACCTGGTTCCGATATTGAAGAATCTGTATATAGATCCGGATGAGTTTTTGAAGTCTGTAAAGAAAGTGAGGATCAGCTATGAGTGAAAAAATGATACAGATCGCTGAAAAAGCTGACATGATAGTTGATGGATATGCTTTCACGGGTTATGAGTCGGGATGCAGGGTAATAGATCTGAATGATCCGGTCAACGCGATGGTCATTAGTGGTGATGATGAAGTGATTGAAACCACCATGGACGATATTGAGATTTCTATCGTCCTTGATCTGTACAAAAGAAACAAAGTGTTTATGGGGTCATAAGTAAATGCCAAAATATTATGATTTTAAGGTCGCCGGATATTTCCTATATTTTACATCACATTGTATAGTGGAAGCGATGCATGTTCATGCAAGCGATTCTAAATTGACTGAGGAGGCATCCGCCAAGTTTTTCGTAAGAAACAACGGTGATACCGATGTTCAGAAAAAAGGGATGCTTAATGACAGAGAGATCGTAGAGATAAGGGCTTTTATAAAAGAAAACTACAAAGACATGTACAAAAAATGGAAAACAAAGAGCGATAAGGGCTTTTTTTTGGAGAATAGAGTTCTCTGAATTTTTTAAAACCTGCCCTTTAGTACGTATTCAGACCACCCTGTATGTAGTATCATGCAGGGTGGATTAATTTTTAAATATACGGTGAGTCACAGGAGGAGAGCCATGATTAAAAACAAAATGTTAAAGAGGATCCTTGCTTTTGCACCAGGTTCCAATGGTTCACCTTCATTGCTCCAAAATATATGTGATAGCCATAGGCTTTTTCTAACGCATCAGGCACTTTTCTTCACCTTATCCATTATATATCCAATGATGTCTTCCCGGAGTTCGGAGTATTCACTCAACATCTCGTCAAGTTCTTCTTTGCTATATCCAGATGATGATTTAACTGTAGCATTCGGAAGAATAATCGTTGCGTTAATAAAAGCATCTTTGTCCATGTCAAATTTTTCAACATATAAACATATGTTGCCATTCGCATCTGGCTTTGACGCTGTTACTTCCGTACCATCTTCATAGGTAAAAAGCGGATATAACATAAATAGTCCTCCTGTCATAACAGATTTCATTTCTCTAATATTCCAAGCAGAGATAGTCTCTCAAAGGATTCCCTCTATTCTCCCGAAGGGAACTCTTCCCAGCAAGGACATTATAGCATTTTTTAGTCTAAACAGATAGTGGTTCGTCTATACTTCCCCCATCTTTCTGGTCGCTACGTTACTGTTCAGCGGTTTGCCAGACCACGTAAACAGTAACGGGTTCGACACATCGCTGTCAGATTTATTGACGTGACATTTCCGCATCTCCTGCTAAATCATACCTGGGAAACAGACTTAATTCACCGAACCGTCCCCGTGATCTATCAGCCTTTCTCCACTTCCCAGCCGTCTATGCAGCGCTCCTTTGAGTTGAAGTTTACGCCTGTCTTAAGCAGGGTGCGTTTATCTGCGGCATAGGGCTTTGCATAGCCCGTCTCCTCTATCTGTGCCAGGGCCTCTTTGGCTGTTTTATCCCGCTTGAATTCAAAGATATAGACATAATCATCCGTTTCCACTATGCAGTCTACCCTGCCCTTTGAGCTGTGAAACTCTGTAAAGGTATACTGCCCAAGGAGCATGAATACTATGTAGATCACATTCTGGAAGTTCTGCTCTATGACCCTTTCATCATCCGGATAGGGCAGCCTTGCAAAAAGGGCGGTGAAACGGTCTTTTAAGGAGTCCGTGTTCCCTTTTCTGATATCCTGTACAAAACTCCTGACATCCAGGGGACTTGCTTCATCCTCGGCGCATAGATAGTATGGTGCAAGGCTCTTTAAGAAGCCGTATTTTACCTCTTCGTTGGGATAGGTCAGGGCGTAGCTTCGGAATTCCTTATCAAAGCCCCTGATGGTAAGGTATCCGGTCTGATAGAAAAGCGGCACGGGGTTTCTGCTTTCTACCCTGTAGTCCGTGAGCTCTGCCTCCTCTTCGTAAAACTCCCCTTGCGTGAACTGCTTTGCATCAAAGCCTGAGCTTTTAAGCTTATCGATAAGGAAGGTGGGTGTCCCGGTGGAAAACCAGTACATGCCGAAATGCTTATCCGCCAATGCATTCAACAGACTGAAGGGATTGTATACCCCCTCCGTATCATAGGAAAAATGATATCCGTCATACATCTTTTTAAGCTCTGCAAGGCAGGTTTCATGATCCATGCCCTCCGCCTTTGCAAGCTGTCTGATCTCCGGCTCAAAGTTCTCCTCCAGCTCCGACTGTGTGATCCCACAGATCCCGTTATATTCAGGAAGCATTGAAATATCCCTCAGCTGGTTTAAGTCGCTGAAAATGCTGACCTTTGAAAACTTTGTGACTCCGGTCAGAAAAACGAATTTCAGATAATGGTCATAGCTTTTAAGAGTACTGAAGAAGCCCTTGAAAACTGTTTTGTTGTGCTCCAGTCTCTCCGGATCGGCTTCCAGCAGGGATTTGTCGTATTCATCCACCAGCACCACTGCATTTTTTCCCGTCTGTTCCACAGCCCTGACAAGAAGGCGCTGGAAGCGCTCTTCCAGAGGACGATCCTCATACTCCCTGCCGTATACAGCCTCCCAGTCTGTCAGATGTGCGGCAAGAACTTCCTCCAATGCGGTATCTGTCTTAAAATTCTTTTTGTTGAAGTCAAAATAAAAAACAGGATAGACCTGCCAGGCATCCTCCCCTTCACCTTCCAGCTCCATGATCCTTAGCCCTTCAAAAAGCTCTTTCTTCCCCTCAAAATACGCCCGCAGTGCAGACAGAAAGAGACTCTTCCCAAATCGACGTGGGCGGCTTAAAAAATAAGGCAGACCGCTCTTTGCCAGTCTGAACACATACTCACTTTTATCGACATATACATATCCGTCCCTTCTCAGGCGTTCAAAATCCTGTATCCCTATCGGCAGTTTTCTTTCCATTTGCATTGCACAGCACCTCCGGATATGAAAAGGATAACAAATAGCGGCGGCTTCTTCAAGCCGCCGCTATTGCATTTCCTTACCGTCCACCCCGACAAGATCGCCATATCTTCAATCACAACAGGATTGTTGGAGGATTGGTTGATCTGAAAACATCTTTTAACTCTGGATATGGACCATCTGGCCGGAGGCGCATATATAAATATGCCCAAAAAGAGAAATGAAATAAGCAAAAGGGCAGAAAAAGAGTACAGAGAACTGACTCACCGGACGGCTAAGATCGCAAGCAGTGAATCAGACTGAGGGATCTTTTCAGCTCCTCGGATTTCTTTCTCAGTTCTTCTGACCCGGTTCTGGCGGAAGGAGGTTCTGTAACCCCGGTTTTACCGGAACGAGATTTAAGAACCCCGGTTGGGGACTTTTCAGAAGTCTTTTCGGGAGTCCCCGCCGGAGGCTTTTTTGTGGCTGCAAATCTCAGGCGGTAGTACTCCTCAAACACCTTCCCTGCATCCTCCCTAAGTTCCCCTTCAAGCACCTGCTCGTAGTCCCTTAAGGGTGCATTATCCCAGTCACCGAAATAGTTCTTTTCAATGAGCCTCTTAATGTCCGCAACATTCATCATAAGCTTTCCGGAATCATCTCGTTTTATGTAAACCAATCTTCTGATCAGTATCCTGACCGCAAAAACGGCCACAAAGTACAGAAGGAGCAAAAGAAGGGCATAGACGGTATATTTAATGGCTTCGCCGTATCTTTCAAAAAAGCCTCTTTCCGGCTCCCCTTCTGCCGGCTCCACCTGTGCCGGACTCACTGTTTCAAAGGATCTGTATCTTTCCGAAAGATCCCGGATGTCCTCTGTCTTCTCTCCCCTGCTCTCCCAGCCGTAGCTTCCCGGAACAGGCTGAACGGGGGTTGGCTCAAAGACCATCCATCCGATCCCCTCGATATATGCTTCAGGCCAGGCATGGGCACTTGAAGACGTAACCTCCGTCACATTCCCGTTTTTTCCCTTATTAAAGCTTATGGCATAGCCCTCACTGTAGCGGGCTTTGATGCCGCAGAGGCGGAGAAGGTCAACCATGGCCGAAGCAAAGTGCACGCAGTAGCCCTCCCTGTTTTCGAACAAAAAGCCGTCAACGGGATCCTTATCCCTGCTGTGATCCGCATTCCGGTTATAGGTAAACTGCCTCAGATATGCCTCTATGGCTCTTGCCTTTGACAGGTCATCCGTCTTATCAATGGTAAGCTCCCTTGCCAATTTCCTCATCCTTTCAGTAGCTTTTCCCGTATCCAAAAGCACTGGATCATCCAACTCGCCGGCATGGTCCTTAAGAAAGGCTTCATAATCCGCCCTTGAGATATAATGCGAAAGCTCAAAGGGATAGAGGGTCTTGCAGAATCCGTCAAGCTCCTCATAGGATGCCATCCTGCCCCCCGTACCTCTTTTTATGATCTCTTCAAGCACAGGATCTGCACTGTTAAGGGCAAGATAGTCAAGCCTGTATTCATTCCCCTTACCCTTTTTCCTGACATACCTGTAGTCCCCCCTGTCCCCGGTCATTTCGTCCCTGGTCGTCTTTTCAAGAAGCATGGTATTTACGGGGTGGATCACATCCGCCGTCTTAAGATAGCGGTATCCGATCCGGATGGTCTCCGGTTCGGAAAAGGACCGGGCAGTTTCCTTTGACACGCCGTTTTGATAAAGCAGGTTCAAAAACTGAATGAACCATCCGTTATAGGCAAGCTTTGACCCGGCTCTTTCATTCCACCTGCCCTTCTGCCTCTTTTTATAGGATACCCCCGAAAGATATGCCGGTCCCCTGAAGATCCCCCTGATTTCTAGTTCCTCCCTGGTGCCTTCCGAAACCCCGCTTCCGATCCTGCCGAGACCGCTGTAGCCTCCCGAGCCGTCGCTGCCCCATCCCAGGTTCCCAAACTGATAGGAAACGTTGTTAACCGTCTCCTCAAAGGTTTTTTCGGCAAGGTTGATAAAGCGGAGGACAAAGGACCAGTCAAAGGGCTTTTTACTGACTGGCACGGTCAGAAGGATCAGGGAAAGGATCAGGCAATAGGGGATCCATATATTGATATCTCTCCCCATGATCTCGACTGCGGAAAGCAGGATGAGAAAGATCAGGCCGGCGGCAAAGATCCTCTTAAGCTCCCCCTGCCACATAAAGTATCCCCCAAAGCCTGCAAGGATAAGCGCAGTCACAAGCCTCCTCCTTTTTGATCCTGTGATCAGGGCTGTTAAGGCCATGGCAATAAAAGCCCCGGGGATATATATGTGAAGGTCCCACCTCATCAGAATGATAAAGGATACAAGCCCCATAAAGAGGACCGCACCGAAAAAGATCCTGAAAAGGTCCAGCTTCCTTCCGATGATCAGGGCTGTCTCGCAGATGAGGGCGATGATAAAAACGGCGGCTGTCCCCCCGGCGCTTTGCAGGGAGGATATAAACCTGAACCGGCTCCCGAAGCTTTCCGTAAGGGTCAGACATCCCTGTGTCGAAAAAAGTCCCAGACAGGTCATCAAGACCATCAGCCTGTATATGGCCCAATATGAACTTTTAATCAGCTTCAAATTCTCTTTCATATATGGTAAGCAGTCTTCTTCCGGAGCTTTTCAGCTCTCTTTCCTCGTTTTCACACATAAGCCTTTCATCAGACGAGCAGTAGATCCCTTCGGTGATCAGGACATAAAACTCCTCAAAGCTTTCATAGGAATCAACGATAAGCCTGACCCAGTCTCCCTTTGCAAAAACGATCTCAACCGGCTTTTTCTGACCCGCAAAAAAATATGCCGCGCTGACACAAAAGGTAAGAAAAGCATCCCTTCTGATGATGTCCCCTGCTTCTTCTTCCCTGACCGGCTTAGATGCCAGAAGCAGGGTGAACATGCCCACATCCCGGTTTTCCCTGAGCCTTGTAAACAGCTTTCCGGTTTTTGCATAAAGCTTCCAGTGGACACCTGAAAGCCTGTCTCCCTTTTCATATTTTTTCAGATCATTTCCAAGGGTATCCTCAAAAAGGCTCCTGTTCTGAAAAAGAGCCTCATCCTCCGGAAGCAGGCGGGATATCTCCCCGGAGGGATCCTCTGCGATCTCAGGCTTAACAATAGCCCTGTATTTTTGGGGAACTTCAAAGGTAAAGGAAAAGATCCCGAAGGGATCAGTCACCGAAAAGGAAAGAACTCCGACGGGATAGGTTCCGGCATAAAGGCAGGTCAGCCTCAGATGCTCCTCAAGCCTTTGCCCCGGATAGAGTTCAAAGCATTTTGCGCTGTCAAGGTTTTTAAGGCTGCTGACCCTTTTTTCCACATTTAAGGTCAGAGAGCCCACCGGCAGAAAGCCGCTGTTTTCAAGCACCAGAAGAAGGTCGCACTCCTCTGACTTTGAAAGATGCCTGTCATGGGTTTCCTGATGGATCTTAAGATATCGGTTTACATAAATCAGATACAAGAGAAATACGGGAATCTGAAGAAACAGGGTAAAAAAAAGCAGGAAGGGAAGAAGCCCTCCCTTAAAGGATATGAAGACCACCGAAGCAGTGAGCAGGACAAAATAGGCCGCTGCCCTTAAGGGGCTTAACACTCCGGCTTTCATTTCGGCACGGGAACGGAGCGGATGATCCTTTCTGCGATCTTTTCCGCAGCTGCACGGTTCATCCTTGCCTCGGCTGTCAGCTCCATCCTGTGGGGAAGAGTCAGCCTCGCCATATCCATGACATCCTCCGGAATGACATAGTCCCTGCCCTTGATGTAGGCTGATGCCTGGGAGGCCGAAAGAAGGGACAGGGAAGCCCTGGGGGAGCAGGCATATCTGATCTCCTCTTCCTCCCCTGTCTTAAGGATCAGCTTTGCTATGTAGTGAAGCAGTTCCTTCGAAACATTGACGGTCCTTACTTCTTTTTTCATTTCAATGATCTCTTCTGCGGAAAGCACAGGCTCTGCCGGGCTTAAAAATCTGCCCTCAAGCATCCTTTCCTGCATCCGGACCGTTTCGTCCTCGCTTAAGGTCCCGAGACTTATCTTCATCATGAACCGGTCAAGCTGGGCCTCCGGAAGGGGATAGGTTCCCGCATAGCTTATGGGATTCTGGGTTCCGATCACCATAAAAGGTTCCGGGATCTTTATGGTCGTTCCGTCTATGGTAACCTGTCTTTCCTCCATGGCTTCAAGAAGGGCTGCCTGAGTCCTGGGTGAGGTTCTGTTAAGCTCATCCCCGATCACGATCTGGTTTACAACAGGTCCTTTAACTAGACGTAAGGTATTCTGGGAAGCATCATAAACAGAGGCCCCCGTCACGTCTGAGGGCAGGGTGTCCGGGGTAAACTGTATCCTTGAAACGCTGCAGCCTGCAGACTCTGAAAGAGTCCTGGCAAGAAGGGTCTTCCCCACTCCGGGCATGTCCTCCAGAAGGACGTGGCCGCCGGCGAGAAGAGCAGTGATCAGCTGAAGGATCTGCTCTTCCTTGCCCACAAGCTTTGAAGCAATATTATTTTTAAGGCTGCTTATTCTTTCATTCATATCCGGTAACTGTTTAGAACACACTCGATAATTTTTCTGATTCCGCCCGCAGAAAATGCGGTCTTAACTGTTCAGAAACCGAAGGGTTCCGAACAGCTGCCTTCTCTGACCATTATGAAGGCAGCTTAAAGGATGATTTTAAGGACACAACCCTGTTAAAGACAGGTGCGCCTTCTGCTGAATCCTTTGAATCCACACAGAAGAAACCGTTACGGACAAACTGGAAGCTGTCATAGGCCTTTGCGTCCTTAAGGAAGGGCTCCACATAACAGTCATTCATTTCCGTAAGGGAGTTGGGATTAAGGTTGATCTCACCCTCTTCGTTATATACTCCCTTTTCTTCATCGACTATGTTTTCATAGAGCCTTGCCCTGCACTTGAATGCCGTGTCCGCCTTGACCCAGTGGATGGTGCCCTTGACCTTCCTGCCTTCAAAGCCTGTTCCCTGCTTTGTTTCAGGGTCATAGGTGCAGTGAACGGCGATGACCTTTCCGTTTTCATCCTTGTCGCAGCCGGTGCATTTAACAAAATATGCATGCATCAGCCTGACCTCGTTTCCGGGGAAAAGCCTGAAATATTTCTTTGGAGGCTCCTCCATAAAGTCTTCTCTTTCGATGTAGAGCTCTCTTCCGAATTCCACCTGCCTGGTCCCAAGCTCCTCATTTTCCGGATTGTTGACCGCATCCAGAAGCTCACTCTGTCCCTCGGGATAGTTGTCGATGATCAGCTTTACGGGATCAAGGACCGCCATGACTCTCTTATCCTTATGCTTTAAGTCCTCCCTTATGCAGTATTCCAGCATTCCCATTTCCGTTACGGAATTTGCCTTTGAGACTCCGCAGAGCTCCACAAAGTTCTTTATGGCATCGGGGGTGTAGCCCCTGCGTCTTAAGCCGGCAATGGAAACGAGCCTGGGATCATCCCAGCCGTCAACAATGCCGTCCTCAACAAGCTTTTTGATATATCTCTTTCCGGTGACAACATTGTTTAGGAAAAGCTTTGCAAACTCTATCTGTCTGGGGGGCTTTTCAAATCCCACGTTTTCCACCACCCAGTTATAGATGGGCCTGTGGTCTTCGAATTCCAATGTGCATATGGAGTGGGATATGCCTTCAAAAGCATCCTCCAGAGGATGGGCGAAATCATACATGGGATAGATGCACCACTTGTCCCCGGTGTTATGATGGGTCAGGTGTGCCACCCGGTAGATCACCGGATCCCTCATGTTCATGTTGGGAGAGAGCATGTCAACCTTTGCCCTTAAGGTTCTTTCACCGTCCCCGAACTTTCCGTTTTTCATATCCTCGAAAAGCTGCAGGTTTTCCTCAACGGGTCTGTCCCTGTTGGGGTCATTCCTTCCCGGCTCCTTGGTGGTTCCCCTGTATTCCTTAAGCTCCTGGGCGCTCAGTTCCGACACATAGGCCTTTCCCTTTTTTATCAGGGTGACGGCTGCCTCATACATCCTGTCGAAATAGTCGGAAGCATAATATAGCCTGTCTTCCCAGTCCGCTCCCAGCCAGGCAACATCCTCCTTGATGGATTCGACGAATTCGCTTTTTTCCTTTGTGGGATTGGTGTCGTCAAACCTTAAGTTGAACTTTCCCCCGTATTCCTTTGCAAGTCCGTAGTTTAAGAGTATTGACTTTGCATGTCCTATGTGCAGAAAGCCGTTTGGCTCCGGGGGAAACCTTGTCATCACGGAATCATAGACTCCGTTTTCAAGATCCTTATCTATTTCTGCTTCAATGAAATTTCTGCTTTTTTCTTCCATATCCTTCTATCCCTTTTTTACATATTTTCAGGAATTCCTTTTCTTCTCCCCTTCGATATACGGGAAGTTTTGATCCCTGACTCCAAAGGAAAATCCTACCATATTTATCATTTGTTTTCAATTCGTAACGGGATACTGCTTACTGTTCAGTCTCGGGTCACGAGCGATATCAGCGGGCTGAAAAAGTGGCGTTCTGTCTCTTGGCATTTTCTTTTTTTAAGGTTATCATGATGTAACGGTTCAGAACCCTTCGGTCCTAAGAACTGTTACGGTGGGTCTTCACATTGAGGAAACGATCATATGAAAACTTTTTTTAACTTTTTTCTGAATTCCATCCTGCTTTTTGTCTGCATCCTTTTAATGACCGGGTGTTCAAAGACGGCTGAGGTTGCCGAACCCGCTCCTGCCCCCTCCATGGTACCGGTTGACAGTGGTCAAAACGACAAAAATGCCGGTGATATTTCCCCTGATCTTACAGACGACAGTTCCGATTTAACCTCTGATTATATTTCCGGTGAAGCAGAAGCAATGTCCGAAGCTCCTTTAAGCACAGAGGACACCCTTTCTGAAGCCGCCACAGCTTTGTCTGAAGAAAGCGTAAGCTCACCGGATCCTGCAGCAGAGGCTTTTAAGCCTGATTTTACCGGTGTGACCTGGCTTGGGGATTCCCTGACCCAGGGCGCTCTGGGAGATGACAACCACAACGAGAACAATCCCCAGGCTCCCTGGCGAGTTCTTGCAGGGCTTTCCGGCTGGGACGTTGAGGGCTACGGCTACTTTGGCTACTACGCCGGGGAAATATTCTGGAAGTTCGGGGAGGATGACGGAGTAAAGGATCCCGGCCGTCTCTATGTTTTCTGGGTGGGATCAAATGATTTTCGCGATTCTCCCGACAACATCACCAAAGTGATCTGGGAGATCGATAAGTTCGTTACAAATGGAAACCTCGACAAATATCTTGTCCTTGGAACCACCAACAGGGGTGACATGGATCCCACAGCCTATATCGGGATCAACCGGAAGTTTGAAGAAAAATACGGGGACCGGTATCTCGACATAATCCCCTATGTAGAATACGGTCCGGACGGTGTCCATCTGACAGAAGATTCCTACCGGGCCATAGGCAGGGCTGTCTACAACAAGATCACCGGACAGTGATCCTCTTAAACCAATGACATCCACGATCAAAAAAAGACCTGAAACCCATTTTTCATCAATAAAGGGTTTCAGGTCTATGCTGCTGCCCAGAATCGAACTGGGGACCTCCGCACTACCAATGCGGCGCACTACCGACTGTGCTACAACAGCTTAAGCCGCTTGTTTTCAACCAAGCTTTCCCATTATATCCATAAAAGTTTTTCCTGTCAAGCAGATAAAATTTCGGGTAACCATCTTAATGAGACCGTGTGTAACAGTTAGTGGTCTGGCTGACCACGGAACTGTAACGACCGTGTGTAACTGTTCAGATCAGCTCGGCTATCTCATAGACCATTTTTTCCGTCTTTTCCCAGCCCAGACAGGGATCTGTTATTGACTGTCCGTAGTTGCTGCCCTCGGGAGGCTGGTTTCCGTCCTCAAGGTAGGACTCGATCATAAGCCCCTTGACCATGTTCCTGATATCGGATGAAAGGCGCATGCTGTGGATCACTTCCTTTGCGATGCGGGGCTGTTCCTCAAACTTCTTGTCCGAATTGGCATGGTTGGTATCCACGATAACAGCGGGATTTTCAAGTCCGCTTTTGGCATACATCTCATGAAGGAACATGAGATCCTCATAGTGGTAGTTGGGAGCCGTGTGACCGGATTTGTGGTTGTATCCCCTTAAAATCGCGTGTGCAAGAGGATTGCCCTTGCTTTTAACCTCCCATCCCGAATAAACAAAGGTGTGGGATTTATGAGCCGCAGTGATGGCATTCATCATAACTGAGATCATTCCCGAGGTGGGATTTTTCATTCCCACGGGGATGTCAAGCCCGCTGGCTGTGAGCCGGTGGGTCTGGTTTTCAACTGACCTTGCCCCCACTGCAACATAGGAGAGCATATCCGAAAGATAGGGGTGATTGCCGGGATAGAGCATCTCATCCGCACAGGAAAAACCGGTTTCTTCAAGGGCCCTTAAATGTACCTTCCTTATGGCGATCAGCCCTTTAAGCATATCGGGTGCCTCCTCGGGATTCGGCTGATGGAGCATACCCTTATATCCCTCTCCGGTAGTCCTGGGTTTATTGGTGTAGATCCTGGGGATCATTAAGATCTTTTCCTTAACATTTTCCTGCAGGGTACGGAGTCTTGTGATATATTCGATGACCGCATCCTCCCTGTCGGCAGAGCAGGGTCCGATCACAAGAATGAACTTGTTGCTCTTTCCCAGGAATACATCCTGTATTTCCTTATCATTTTCAGCCTTGGTCTTTGCAGCCTTATTTGATATGGGGTACATCTCCTTCACAACCCTTGCTGTGGGAAGCTCCCTCTTAAACTCCATGTTCATGATCTCTTAATCCTCCATATAGATTTCAGCATCTGTCTATCGTACCTGCTTTATATGCGGGCAGGCACGAAATGGGTTCGGACTTATGACCCTGATATCATACTATGATTACCCCTGCTTAGCAAATACATTTAAGCCTGTCCTTATCTTAAAGCTTGTAGCTGTTACTGTTCAGTGGTCAACCAGACCACTGAACAGTAACGGGTTCGGCACATGAGAATTGCCTTCGGCAATGGTGCCGAACCTGCTAAATTTACATATTTGCCCGTAGCTACTCGACTCCATCAGCATGCTGATGTCGCTCGTGGCTCGGGACTGAACAGTAACTTATAGCTTCCCACAAGCTTCAGCCCGGCTGTGATGGCGGAAAGCTCCTGCATCATGTCATGTCCGTTGGCGTTGTTCACATTGCCCTCCGCTTCGATGAAAAAGTAGTAGCTCCACTGAAGATCCTTCATGGGACGGCTCATCAGGCTCCTCATGTTATAGCCGTGGGCACCGATGATATTGAGTGCCTGTGACAGGGCACCGGCCTCATTTCTGACAGTAAACACAAGGATGAAATGATCCCCCTCATGACCCGAGCTGTCGGGAACCAGGCTTTTTGTCCTTGAAAAGGCGGCAAATCTCGTGGTGTTCGACCCATCGTCCTGAAGGTCATGATCCAGGATCTCAAGCTTGTTCAAAGCCGCTGTCTCATCGGATCCGATGGCGGCAAAAGCAGGATCCTTAAGCTCCAGGATACGTTTTGCCGCAAAGGAAGTGTTTGCGGCATCAAGGATCTCAAAGCCGTGTTTTCTGATGTATCCCGAGCACTGTTCCAGGGCCTGGGGGTGACTGATAACGGTCTTAATATCCTTAATGTCTGCCCCCGGCAGTCCCAGCAGCTGGTGTCTGACAGGCAGGGAATAGACCCGGTTGATAAAGAGGGGACCCGAAAACATCATGTCCATCACTGCCCCCACCTCTCCGGCCACACTGTTTTCAATGGGGAGCACCGCACAGTCACATTCTCCTTCGACAACACTTCTGTAGGCAGCAGTAAAGTCGTGATTTGAAATAAGTCTGGCCGTCGGGAACATAGCCTTTGCCGCGATGCAGGCAAAGGCACCCTCCGTCCCGCCATAGGCCACCTTCATCCCTGACATGAGATTTTCCTGAAAGGAACAGGAAATGTCCACAACTCCCCTCAGGAAGTTTACATAATACATAAGCAGATCCGGATCCTTAATATTTTTTTCATTCTTCTCAAAAAGAGCCTCTTCCCTTTTTTTATCCTTCACCGGAAGACCCCGCTCCATCTTGTATTCTGCGATATCCTTTGCCAGGTGCATTCGCTCTTCAAAAAGCTCTGCCATGGCCTTGTCGATCTCAGTTATCCTTTCCCTGCTTTCAGAAAGATCCTTCATTTTTCACTCCTTTTTTAAAAAAACAAACCCTAAACGTTTTTCCGGTCTGAGACTCACCCGGGGAGTTTGTGCATCCAAAAATTCCCGGATAGTTGAAAAAGGTTACTGTTTACGTGGTCTGGTTGACCACGTAAGCAGTAACTGAAAAAGCGGCCTCCCTCAGTAAGGAAACCGCTTTCTTCATAATCTAAAAACCGCCGGATCAAATTCTGCAGGAATCCTTAAATATGCTTATTCTCACTCCCACCAAAAAAGCAGTACGAAAAAAATCGTACCGTCTTGGCAAAGCTATAATAATAAGAATATAAGGAAGTCTGCATCTTAAATATCTCCGCGACAGAAATCGCATAAGTGATCATCTCTGTCAGAAAAACACCGAAGTCAGTATGCACCACAAAAAGTGACTTGTCAAGTCTGTGACCTTATGTCAACCAACAATGATATGTAACTTTATGTCAACCGGCAATGGTATGTGATTTTATGTCAACCAACAGTGGAGTTCCTGCTGTTATAGAGTTCCGCGTAAAAGCCTCCGGCTTCAAGAAGCTCCTTATGGGTTCCCTGCTCCACAATGTGACCGTCCTTCATGACGATCATCATGTCGGCGTTCTGCACTGTGGACAGGCGGTGGGCCACGATGAAGCTGGTCCTGCCCTTCATCATTTTTGCGAAGGCATCCTGGATCTTAAGCTCGGTTCTTGTATCTATGGAGGAGGTGGCCTCATCCAGGATCAGCATGGGAGGAAGAGCCAGCATCAGACGGCTTATGCAAAGGAGCTGCTTTTGTCCCGCCGAAAGACTTCCCCCGTCGTTTCCGATCACCGTGTCGTACCCGTCCTTTAAGCGCATGATAAAGCTGTCGGCGTGGGCATTTTTTGCAGCCTCGATGATCTCTTCATCCGTCGCCTCCGGCTTTCCCATTGCAATGTTTTCACGGATGGTTCCGGTCTTAAGCCAGGTTTCCTGAAGGACCATTCCAAAGGAGGATCTTAAGTTTCCTCTTGCAGCCTTCTTCGTATCAACCCCGTTGACCAGGATCCTTCCCGAGTCCACATCATAAAACCGCATCAGAAGGTTGATCAGAGTGGTCTTGCCGCAGCCTGTGGGTCCCACGATGGCAACCCTCATGCCCGGCTCCGCCTTAAGATTAAAGTTTTCGATAAGGGGCTTTTCGGGACTATAGGAAAAGAAAACGTCCTTAAATTCGACTTCTCCGGTATCATCCTTAAGCTCGATGATCTCAGGCTCTGCAGGGTCTGCACTCTGTGATGGCTCATCGATAAGCTCTAAGAGCCTGGCGGCACAGGCGATGGCATTTTGAAGCTCCGTCACAACTCCCGAGATCTCGTTAAAGGGCTTGGTGTACTGGTTGGCATAGGCAAGAAAGCTCACCAGATGACCCACGCTTAAACGTCCCTTTATGGCCAGAAAGGCTCCCACCACCCCCACGCAGGCATAGACCAGGGCATTCACAAATCTTGTTGATGGATTTGTGAGGGAAGAAAAGAAGGTGGCATTAAGGGAATATTTTTCAAGCCTGTCATTGATATCCCCAAACTCCTTAAGAAGGATGTCCTCGTAGGAAAAGGCCTGAACGATCTTCTGGTTACCCACCATCTCGTTTATGAGGGAGGTCTGCCTTCCCCTCTCCTCTGACTGGAGCCTGAACATGTTGTAGGTCCTCTTTGCGATAAAGCCGGCAACAAAGAAGGACAGGGGGGTCAGCAGCACGACCACCAGGGTGATCCAGACGTTTATGGTTAACATAAATACTAAGGTGCCCACTATGGTCAGGCCGGAGGTAAAGAGCTGGGTGAAGCCCATGAGCAGTCCGTCAGAGAACTGGTCCGCATCGGCGATGACCCTGCTGACAGTGTCTCCGTGGGGATGTGAATCGATATATTCCAGAGGGAGACTCCCGATCTTGTTAAAGGCCTCCTTTCTTATGTCCCTGACAACATTAAAGGTTATACAGTTGCTGCATATGTTCATGATCCAGGTAAAAAAGGCACAAAAGGCTATGACCACACCCATCCGCAAAAGGATCGAGGCTGTGCCCTTAAAATCCACCCGTCCGGCGCCTGCAATGCAGTCTATGGCCTGGCCGGTCAAAATGGGAATATAGAGGGTTGCAGCCACTGTCACTCCTGCCGAAAGGAGGGTGATCACGATAAGATGCCTGTATCTTGCAACCCTTTTCAGTACCCTTTTTAATGTACTTATCTGCCTGTTTTTTTCTTTATTCATAGCCTGCTTCCATAAGACCAAAACTACGCCTCTATCCCCTGGCTTAAACAGATCTCCCGGTAGACCTCATCATTTTTGATAAGGTCTTCATGCCTTCCGACCCCCGAGATCCGCCCGTTATCCACAACAATGATAAGATCCGAATTCATGACGGAGACCGGGCGCTGGGATACGATAAAGACCGTCATGTTCTTTGACAGTCCCCCTATTGCAGCCCTTAAGCGGGCATCTGTTGCAAAGTCAAGGGCTGAAGAAGAGTCATCCAGGATCAGGATATCCGGCTCCTTAAGGAGAGCCCTTGCAATGGTCAGCCTCTGTCTCTGACCCCCGGAAAGATTCTTTCCCCCCTCGTTTATCTGAAATTTAAGCCCCTCGGGCTTGTCGAAAACAAAGTCCCTGGCCTGGGCAGTCTCAAGGGCCGAAACAAGCTCTTCCTCAGTGGCTCCTTCCTTTCCCCACCGGAGGTTCTCTGCAATGGTGCCCTTAAAAAGAACAGCCTTCTGGGGCACCACCCCTATGCTTTTCCTCAGCTCTGCCTTTTTAAGATCCCTGACATCGACCCCGTTAAGCTTAACCTGACCGGAAGAAGCATCATAAAATCTTGGAATGAGGTTTACTATTGAGCTTTTTCCCGAGCCTGTGCCCCCTATGATCCCCACCGTCTGACCCGGCATGACCTTAAAGCTTATGTCCGACAGGGCATCCTTTCCCTCCCGGTACCTGAGACAGACCTTTATGAACTCCACTGCGGGAACCCCCTTTTCGGGGGCCGGAAGGGGATTTTCACCCTCTTCCATTCCAAAGGGCAGGTCCAGAACATCAGCCACCCTGTCTGCACAGGCTATGGCCTTGCTCACCGTCACAATGAGATTGGCAAGCTTAATGAGCTCCACCAGGATCTGTGACATGTAGTTGACCAGAGCCACGAGCTGGCCCTGGGTCAGGTTTCCGGAATCCACCTTAAAGGCTCCTGTGTATAAAAGGGCAATGGTTGCGGCATTGACCACCACAAAGGTCATGGGATTTAAGAGGCCGGAGATCCTTCCCACAAGTCTTTGCATGTGGGCAAGGGCATCATTTTCCTGTCTGAAGCGGCCGGTTTCTTCCTCCTCCATTCCAAAGGCTCTGATGACCCTGGTTCCCTCAAGGTTTTCCAGGGTACGGTTTAAGACAAGATCCAGCATCCCCTGAACCTTTTTATACATTGGCATGGTGATCACCATGATCCCAAAGACAATGAGGGAAAGGGCCGGAATGGTGATGACAAAGATCAGGGCCTCCTGGGGATTAACCGTAAAGGCCATGATCATGGCACCGAACACGATGAAGGGGGACCGCAGAAAGAGTCTCAATGTCATGTTAACCCCTGACTGGGCCTGGTTAATGTCGCTTGTCATCCTTGTTATCAGGGTGGAGCTTCCCAGCCTGTCAAGCTCCGAATAGGAAAGACCGTTTATATGCTTAAAGACGGCATTTCTGAGTTTTGCAGCAAAGCCCGTTGCAGCCCTGGCCGCAAAAAACTGGGCGGTGAGGGAGGAGACAAGACCTACCAGGGCAAGCGCAAAAAGAAGGCCACAGCTCCTTCCGATATAAGCTGCGTCCTTCCCGCCTATGCCCCGGTCAATTATTCCTGAAATGACCAGGGGAACAAAGAGTTCAAAAATGGCTTCCAGCATTTTAAAAAGCGGAGCCAGTATGCACTCTTTTTTATATTCCGTAAGAAATTTAAGAAGTCTTTTCATAAGTATTTTTTTAGCTTAAGCCTGATCCTCTGCAGGGCATTGTCGGTGGATTTTTCGTCCCTGCCCAAAACCCTTGCTATCTCCGTGTAGCCCATTCCCGTCATGTAGAGTTCGAGAACGCTCTTTTCCAGGGCAGAAAGCTCGTTTTCTATGGCACGGGATATCTCCTCAGCCTTTTCCTGGTTTAAGATGATGCTCTCCGGTTCAAGCTCTTTATTTGCCACAAGGGTCTCCCCCAGGGGAACTGCCCTGTCCGGGTCAGAGGAGTCGGATGCGCTGTAGTAGAAGGAGACATAGGTGTTTAAGGGCATATGCTTCTTTCTCCCCGAAAGCTTCACCGCCGAATAGATCTGCCTTGAGATGCAGAGCCTGGCAAAGGTCTTGAAGCTGGCATCCCTTCCGGAGTCATATTCCCTGATAGCCTTAAAAAGACCTATCATCCCTTCCTGGATCAGGTCTTCCGTATCTCCCCCCAGAATATACATTGAACCGGCGAGAGTCCTCACCAGTTCCTTGTATTTTACCATGAGATAATCTGCTGTTTCTGTCTCTCCGTCCCGATAGAGGGTTATAAGCTCCTCATCGGACAGCGTGTCGTAATTAACCATACTGCTAAAAACAGTCCCTTTTCTTTCATTTCCCTTCGCTTCTGCGTCTGACCACTTCATAGGCCAGCACTCCCGCTGCCACCGAGGCATTGAGGGAATCGATCTCACCCAGCACGGGGATCGAGGTTATGAAGTCACATTTTTCCTTAACCAGTCTTGAAACTCCCCTGCCCTCAGAACCGATCACGATCCCTATGGGACCCGAAAGATCCTGCCTGTACATGGATTCACCCTCCATGTCGGCACAGACGAACCAAATTCCCTTTTCCTTCAGCTCCTCTATGGTCCTTGCCAGATTTGTGACCCTGGCTACAGGGGTATAATTCAGGGCTCCCGCAGAGGTCTTTGCCACCGCTGCCGTAAGCCCCACAGCCCTGTCTTTGGGGATTATGACCCCGTGGGCTCCGCAGACGTTTGCGGTTCTGATGACAGCCCCCAGATTGTGGGGATCCTCGATATTATCCAGCAGGAATATGAAGGGATCCTCCCCCTTCTTTTCCGCCCTGTAGAGGATATCCGAAACCTCCGCATAGCGGTAGGCAGCCATCCTTATGATGACTCCCTGATGGTTTCCCGTGGTGCTTAAGGCATCCAGCCTCTTTTTTTCCACGAAGTCTATCCTTAAGCCGGCTTTTTTTGCCTCCCGTCTGATGGTCTGGCTGGCACCGTCTTTGGCTCCGTCGAGCATATAGATCTTTTCTATGCTCTTTCCCGAACGCAGAGCCTCAATGGCCTCGTTCCTGCCCTCGGCAAGGAGGCTTTCCTCCGGGTCTTTTCCCTTATTGTTTTCCCTGTGATCTCCGTCTCTTCGATCCATGGTTCATACTTCCTTCTTTTTCACCTCATACAGATCTCCACCAGCTCATCTATCCTGTCCTTCCGGTCTTCCAGATAAAGATACCCGAAAAGCGCTTCAAGGGCGGTAGCCTTCTGATATTCATAAAGGCTGGCATTTTTTGCATGGTGCTCGGGCTTTGAATTCATGCCCCTTTTAACGGCCTCCTTTTCATCCTCTGAAAGAAGGCTTTCGATCCTGTCAAGAGCCTCTGCCTGGGCAGGGGCCTTAACGACCTGCGACATCTTCCTATGCAGCTTTGCCGTCGGCATGTTCCCCGCCTTCACTATCCTTTCGCAGACACAGAGGCTGTAGACACTGTCCCCCAGAAAGGCCAGGGTCAGTCCCGAATAGGTTCTCAGGCTCTCTCCCATTGAACTCCCTGTCTGGTATCCTTCAGAACGATCCCCTTTTCAAGCAATGCATCCCGGATCTCATCCGCTCTTGCAAAATCCTTATTCTTCCTTGCTTCCTGCCTTTCTTCAATGAGCTTTTCAATCTCCTCATCAAGGATCCCATCATCCCCGGCCTTATCAGTAATGATCCCGAGAACATCCATAAGCTCTGTGATAAGGTCTTTAAGCTTCTTTGCATATTCTTCCGAACAGCCGTCCTTGGTCGTGGTGTTTGAAAGCTTAACCAGTTCAAAGACAGCAGAGATCGCATCTGCAGTGTTAAGGTCGTCATCCATGGCTTCGTTGAACTTTTCCTGAAGCTTAAGGGCTTTTTCAAACTCCTCCTTCTCCCCGGAGGAAAGATCCTTTTCAGATGAATTTGAAGCCTTAAAGGAAAGGTCTGCCACCGCATTTTTAATCCTTAAAAGACCGCTCTTTGCAGACTCCATAAGCTCTGCCGAAAAGTTGAGGGGACTCCTGTAGTGGGCGCTCAGCATGAAAAACCTTAAGACCTGCAGGTCATATTTTTCGGAGATGTCCCTGACGGTGAAGAAATTTCCCAGGGACTTGCTCATCTTTTTGTTGTCTATGTTTAAAAACCCGTTATGCATCCAGTAGTTTGCAAAGGGAACCCCGTTTGCTGACTCGGACTGGGCGATCTCGTTTTCATGATGGGGAAAGATCAGATCCTCGCCCCCTGCGTGGATGTCAATGGTATCCCCAAGATATCTCTTTGACATGACCGAGCACTCTATATGCCAGCCCGGTCTTCCCTGGCACCAGGGAGATTCCCAGAAGGGTTCCCCCTCCTTTTTGGGCTTCCAGAGAACAAAGTCCAGATAGTCCTCCTTGCCCTCAGAGCCCGTCACCTTAATGTCCCTGTGGCCGCCTTCCAGATCGTCAATGTTCTTGTGGGAAAGCTTGCCATAGTCCTTAAAGGATCTTGTCCTGAAATAGACCGTTCCGTCCTCTGCCACATAGGCATGACCTTTGTCGATCAAAGTCTGGATCATTTCGATCATCCCGTCGATCTCTTCGGTGGCCTTCGGATGAACCGTGGCAGGAAGGACATTTAAGCCCTTCATGTCCTTCTTGCACTCCTCGATATATTTTTCGGAAACCTCGGATGAAGAGATCCCCTCCTCGTTTGCCCTCTTTATGATCTTGTCGTCCACGTCCGTAAAGTTTGAAACGTAGTCAACGTCGTAGCCCCGGTAGGTCATGTAGCGCCTGAAGGTGTCAAAGACTATCATGGGTCTTGCGTTTCCTATGTGGATCAGGTTGTAGACCGTGGGTCCACAGACATACATGGAGACCTTTCCCTCTTTTAAGGGCTTAAATTCCTCGTTTCTTCTGCTTAAGGTATTAAAGATTCTCATGGCACTTAAATCCCGTCGCCGTTGATGCCCTCGGTCTGTGCCCTGTCCATGGCGATACGGCTTTTTTCCTTTCTTTCATATTTCATTTCCATCTGCAGCTGTCTGATGTCATCCTCCAAGTTTATCAGATGGTTTGTAAGCTCTGCGTTGGACCTTTGAAGCTGGTCTATGTCGTCCTGAACCGGGTCGGGAAGATCGATCTGGTTTAAGACCTCTCTGTTAAGGGTGGTGTCATATCTTTTCACCACATGACCGGGAACACCCACAACCGTACAGTTTGGGGGAACCTCCTCCAGAACCACGGAGCCTGCCCCGATCTTTGAATTGTCCCCGATGGTAAAAGACCCTAAGACCTTTGCCCCCGTGGAGATCATCACATTGTTTCCGATGGTGGGGTGTCTTTTTCCCTTTTCCTTTCCGGTACCCCCCAGGGTCACCCCCTGATAGAGGGTCACATTGTCACCGATCACCGTGGTCTCCCCTATGATCACTCCCGTGCCGTGGTCTATGAAAAACCTTTCACCGATCTTGGCCCCGGGATGGATCTCGATGCCTGTCCGGCGCACCGCATGCTGGGATATGGCGCGGGCAAGAAAATAATGCTTTTTCAGGTAGAGCCTGTGGGCGATCCTGTACCAGAAAACGGCCCAGAAGCTCGGATAGAGCAGCACCTCAAGATCCGAATGAATGGCCGGATCCCTCTCTCTTATGACTGCTATCTGTTCCTTAATGAATCCCATTTTATCCACCTGAAACTGATATTTTCGTAACTGTTCAGAAACAATGTCAATAATTTAAGCATTTTGTCATCCCGAACGAATGTGAGGGATCTTTGGCTGCTTTGGCTGCGACCGGAATAACAAAAATAAGCCGGCAAGGGGGCAGCTGTCAGCGCTGTCCATTTGCCGGCAAGATTCCATTATCCTCTTAAGGGAGCTGTCGTAACTTTAACGCTTAACGGGACAGGCGCCGCAACAGCGGTTGCCGTCTGTATCATAACTCATTTGAGAGGGACTGGCAAGGAGACAGACCGCCTGGGCGGAGATCCCCTCTCCCCTTCCCGTAAAGCCCATGTGTTCCTCGGTAGTCGCCTTTATGTTAACCTGATCCAGGTCAAGACCCAGGGCGTTTGCTATGTTCTCCCTCATCTTATCGATATAGGGTCGAAGCTTTGGTGCCTGGGCAATGACCGTTGCATCAATGTTTTCCACAAATAAGAGCTTTTCTTCCAGCATCCTGCCGCATTCCTTTAAGAGCTCAAGGCTGTCGGCTCCCTTAAAGCGCTCATCCGTGTCCGGAAAATGCTTTCCTATGTCTCCCAGGGCCCCTGCCCCAAGGAGGGCATCCATGATGGCATGGGTCAGGACATCCGCATCCGAATGTCCCAGAAGACCCTTTTCATACTCGATCTCAACTCCCCCGATTATGAGCTTTCTCCCCTCAACCAGGGCATGAACATCATATCCCGTTCCTATCCTCATGTTATTTCACCTTCAGTTTTAACGTAAACTTCTTGTTTGATCCGTCCACTGCCTTATAGACCACACTGTAGGTTCCGGGCTTTGAAATGCTGATGCTCTTAACCGACCCCCTGCTGTCCGTATCCTCAACGAGAATACTGCCGGAGCTTCCCACCGAAACCATATAATCCGAAGGCTCCATCCTTTCGGTCACATCATCCACAAACACATATCTGCCCTGGGAGTATACCCTTTTGTTATAGGAATTATATTCGGCAAAGACCGGTCCCAGCCTTCCGTTTAAAAAGCCGTCCAGAACCTCGACATTCAGCTTTTCTCCGCATTTTATTGTCCTGTCTGCCACGGCTGAGGATGCATATATGTTCTTAAAGCCGATCAGGTATTGATTCCGTCCGACGGTTCTGATAAGCGGATCCGTTTTTTTGATCACACCCATGTAGTTGGTCTTTCTCCTTACCGTAAGAGTGTATTCAGCCCCGGTCTTTCCCTCATCATCTGCCGTACAGGAAATGACAGCCGTGCTTCCGCTGAGGGCTGCTGCACTGCAGGTTACCTTACCGCTTTTTGAAACCTTAAACTCATCGGCTGATCCTGACTTCAGCTTCCAGGTCACCTTTTTAACGGAAGGGGGAAGATTTCCCTTTCCGGAAAGAAGAGCCTTTAACTGAAGGCTGCTTCCGGCTCCTATCATTGAAGCATCCGGCTGTCCCACCGAGGAAAGCAGCTTGATCTGCGTTACCGGAGTCAGGCATTTCACCTTGATCTTCACACTCTTGTTTGAACCGTCAAGAACGGTCGCCGTGATGACTGCGTTTCCGTTTCCGACTGCAGTCACCACCCCCCTGCTGTCAACAACTGCAGCCTTTCTGTTTGAACTCTTAAATGAATATGCAAGAGAATCCCCTGCTTTGGGTGAAAGGCTCTTTGATATATCAAGCGAAGTCTTCATCTCCGCGTTCAGGGAGCCTGTCCAAAGCTCCTGAACCTCTTTTGATAATTCGGATGTAACCTTGTCTGTAGGTGAAGCGCTGCTGATCTTTACCGTCACACTTGCAGCCTTTGCCCCGGGGCAGTCCTTAACGCCGAGCTTTATGGTCGCACTGTCACCGGCAGCTGCAGCCTTGTCAGCCTTCACCACTCCGGAGCTGTTAACAGTGATGGAATCGGAGCCTCCTGTTTTTTCAAAGCTTATCTTGTTTTTGGAGGAATTACCGGGTACCACACTTCCCGTAAGCTTAACGCTCTTTCCGGGTATCAGTGAGACTGTGCCTGTAAAGTCCGTGGTCACAGAGATCTCACTGTCATCATAGTCGGCCTTTTTGGGAACTTTAACGGTGACGGTCTGCTTAAGAACAGGAGACATGATCGATCTGTATCCGCTGCTTACGGCTACCCTGTTCACACCTATGGCATTTATGGTATAGCTTCCCTCTCCCGAAAGGGTGAAGGGTGATGAATACTTTTTCGATCCCAGATTCGGCTGTGTTCCGTCTGTCGTATAATGCAGTTCCGATGCTTCGCAGGTAAGAGAGACAGTGACAGCTCCCGTTTTTGCATTGACCTCTGTTTTGATCTGCGGCTTTGATGGAACGTCAACCACCTTCGAATCATCTTTTTCTTCATTTCTGAGATATGTTACCGCGCCTAAGGGATTTACCCCTCCTTTTATCGAATGTGCCTTTGACCCTTTGGGTGTATATGAATATACCGTATCATTTTTTGTCTCCATCAGGATCTTCCTTACCTTTGCGGAGGTGGCGGCATTTCTTCCTTCCAGAAGGTCTTTGCTGCTTGCATAGGTCAGAGCCGCAACTCCCGCAACCACCGGGCAGGCCATGGAAGTTCCGCTTTTGGTACCGAATTTTCCGTTAAGCACGGTAGAATAGATGTCCCCTCCGGGAGCGGCGATCTCCACCCATTCTCCGTAGGTGGAAAAGGAGGACAGGGTGTTTCCCTCATCATAGGATCCAACAGCCAGCACGCAGTCATAGGCGGCCGGAAAGGATTTTACCTCATTTCCGTCATTTCCGGCAGCACTTACAAGCATTATTCCCTTTGAACATGCATCCTCAAGGGCTTTCTTCTCGGCCGGGATCTCGGGTCTGTTTCCGCCGAAGCTCATACTTATTACGTTTACCTTAAGCTCGGTTGCCATCCTGATTCCGGCGACCACATCGGCGATTGCAAATCCCCCACCGGAATTGGCTGCCCTGATGGATATAAGACCCGCCTCGGGAGCAACTCCCACCCCGCCTATGTTGTTTTCCAAAGCACCGACTATGCCCAGACAGTGGGTTCCGTGACTATGCTCGTCCTCGACGCTGGTTCCATCCGCAACCGACTCATAGGCTCCGATAAGGTTTCCCTTAAGATCAGGATGATCCGTGTCAACTCCCGTATCAATGACGGCGACCACCGCCCCTTTTCCCTTGCTTGAAGCAGTCCAGGCTGCACTGTCGCCCATGACCCCATGGTACCACTGTTTGGAGTAGTCGGGATCTGCCGTAAAGATCCCTGAGTCGGTCTCTTCATAAACATGATCGATGTAATTGGGCCAGAGATCCGCCTTAAGGAGCTCCTCTTCAAAGCCCTCATGCTTTGCTATATACATATCTGACAAGACAGTATCCGAAAGAGATCTGCTCCCGGTCTTAAACCTTATGGTGGCGATCCCGTACTGGAAGCATACAAGCTCAGCCCCATAGGCTTTTGCAACCCTTTTTGCCTCTCCCTCCGTTTCAGCCTCGAAAAAAGCCTCGTCCGCATCCCAGTTTTCATCCGCTTCCTCCGGCTTAAGGTCAGCAAAGCGGTCATAGATCTCTTTTTCTTCTTCATTGAGACTTGACACCATAAAGGGCACGTCTTCAAGAGCCCTTGCCAGCTCCTCCTCATCGGACATGGGACTTAATGCATCTTCGGAAAGGGAACTTAAAGCATTTTCCGAAAGAGCACCGTCTGCCGAGACAGCGCCGAATCCTTCCCCGGCACCGGCCTCAGGAGTCTCCTCCGGATCCGGTCGAACCTCCGCTTTTGGGACCTCCCCTTCGGAAACCCCTGTTCTTAAGTCCTCTGCTTTTGAAGTCTCCTTTTCCGGTTCCTCTTTTTCCGATTCCTCCCACGCGGATGCCCCCTCAGCCCCTGAAGGAGCCTCTGCCTCCAAAGCATTTTCAGAAACAGGAGCGTTCTGAGGAAGGGGATCCGCAAAAACCGTCCCGGAACCTTCAATGACCAAAGTCAATGCCAAAACCAACGCAAGCAGCTTTTTTTTCATTTTTCTTCTCCTCTTTTCTTTCTTAGTCTGCCCTCAATGATCCCAAAAACCACCAGGGCAAAAATGGTGATAAGGGTGATCAGATCGCTTAAATGCTGGATAACAGTTCCCGCATAAAAAACCCGGATGCTTCCTGCCCCGTCTGTAAAAACCCGGACAAGGCCGTTTTGGCCTTCATCCGAAAGGGCAAGACTTCTTCCCGTTTCCCCGTCCTCTGCCGCATAGCCCTTGTAAAACACAAAGGGCACATCCACATATTTGCAGTCTTTACCAAGGTCTGATAACTCAAGCTCATTCTTTATCCGTCTTACCTCATATTCCCTTCCCCGGTCATCCCTGGCAAGATCTGCTTTCGCAGCAAGCCTTTCCCTGTCCTCAACCTTTTCGGGCAGCCACTCCCCGCCGAGAACATCGGTCGTAAAAGGCCTGTAGTCAAAATAATCGTCGGAATAGGAATAGTATTCCTGATCGTTCTTCTGCATATTTGAGAAGGCGGAAAGGAGCATAAGTCCGGTTAACATAACTAAAACAACCCTGTCTGCCTTTCTCTTTTCCGACAGCTTCCCAAAATATATCCCTTCCGCAAAGGCAAGAAGGGGTCCGGCCGCAACAAAAAGCCTCCAGGGAAACTGTAAAAAGCCCAGAAAGCCCTGCAGTCTCCCCCAGGGAACAAGGGAGGTGGAAGCAAGAGCCAGTACCAGTCCCGAAAGCATGCAGATGTCTCCAAAGCCGATCAGGTCTTTTTCTTTACCGGGATCTGTCCCCTTTACCACCAGGAGTCTTGCGAGCAAAAGCACAAATATCACTGCTCCGGGCCTGTTCCACTCATTAAAGAAAAGCTCCCAAAAGCCCACGCTTTCAAGCTCCATGTTATAGACAAAATCCTTTGAAAGAACCCCCGAAGACATGATCTCAAGCGCCGGAAGCCAGTAGAAGGCTGTTATCCCCGTTACGGCAAGAGCCGTGATAAAAAGCTTAAGGAGCTTCTTCGGTTCCTTCAAAAGCCTCTTTATCCCCACAAGCACCATGAGGACGCAAAGACCGGTGCAGATCACAAAGGTTATGGTGTGGCATAAAAGCACCCCGGTCATTCCCGCAAATAAGAGCCAGGGTCTCTTAAAGTCCTCCCAAACCAGGTCATAGAGCCCTGCTATCACAAAGGGCAGGAATATGACCGCCGTAAACTCCCCCACCGCGCTTCTCACATAGATATCAAAGATGTGATACTGGTAGAGGGTAAAGATCACCGCCGTTATGATGGCTGCAGTATTGCTCTTTGAGATAAGCCCTGCACAGTACCAGGCAGAAAGAAAGCCGAGTATTATGCAAAGACCGACGAAAAGGTTCCAGGCCTGATTCAGGTGTACTCCCAGAACTCTTAAAAGAGCCGGGAAATAAAGCAGAAAATCGGGGTAAAACATGGATGATGCATATCCCGTTCCCCCGAAAAAGAGCATATTAACCCTTAAGAAGGGGCGGCCTGCCCTGATCCCCTCCTTTAAGGCCTCCATCCTCAGCAGATGGTAGATGATGTCATGACCGCCTATGCAGTTTTTCGTAAAAAGGGGGGCGCAGGCGGCCACAATGCAAAGGACCGCCAGTGTCACCCTGATCTTCTTTTCTGACATTTATTCCGGTTCCTGTATGATCTTAAGCTGTCTGTTCAGGACAGCTTAAGATTATTTTTCCTTTAGAAGTACGAATTTTACCACATTTTTTCCGGTGTTGATATAAATACTCCGTGACTTTCAAAAAACCCTACGGTTTTGGAACTGGAACAGGAGGACATTCATAACCCCCTGTAGCGCTTTGAAAGATAAACTGAAAGAATGAAGAGTCCGAAGGTCTCGGTGAGGTGGAAGATGACTGAGGTCCAGACGATGCCGATCTGTCTTCCGGAAACCTGGATGGTCTGCATCTGAAAGATTCCGAAGGCCAGAAGAAAGACAAGGGTTATGACCGCGGCAGCGATCTTAAGGTACCTGTCATGTAGCACTATTGCAGTCATGACGATTCCCAGAACGATGGCCGTCAGCATCTCCAGATATTTAAATCCGTGAGCCAGATTGTAGATCGAAACGAAGGAGGTGTACTGCTGACCTCCGAAGAGCAGGAGCATAAGCTCTGTCGTAAAGCGTCTGTAGACTATGGAGGAGCAGAAATAGACACACTCGGCACCTATCAGGATCACAGCCCACATCTGCAGGAGCTGTTCTATGGAATCCGCCGACAGGGAGGAAATGTTCTTTCCGAAGACCTCCTCCTGAAGCCTGCCCATCTGGGCGTAGTCATCCTCATCCACCAGACCCTTGTACCGTCTCAGTTTTTTAAGGGACAGGTAGAAAACAAGGGCAATGAGACTGATCTCCGCTAAGGAGCAGCCTGCCTGCACGTTCCAGAGTATGGAGTCCATCATATCGGGAGTCAGGGTCACATTCCGGTTCACCACCATCCTTATGAGACCCTCGATCATGGAGCCTGAAAGTCTTATGAGAGCCGCAAGCATTATGGCAAGCGACAGAAAATGGGTTTTTCTGCTGAAATACATATATCACTGACCTTGCTGCCCCACCCGCTTCCTGACAGGTGCGGACAGATGTGAATAGCCTGATGTATCAGAAGAAACGGCGGTCTTAAAAAACCGCCGTTTCTTAAGTGGGACCGAAGGGGCTCGAACCCTTGACCTCTCGCGTGTGAGGCGAACGCTCATCCCGGCTGAGCTACGATCCCATTCGTGTGGATCAGAGCCGTAACTGTTCAGAACCCTTCGGTTTCCGAACAGTTACGTCCGTAATCTGCTAAAACCACGTAAAAACATGATACAACAAAATCCGAAATAAATCCACACTCCGCATTTAATCGTTACGTGATGCTTTTGCTCCGGTTCCGCTCATTTCCCTGAATTCGTCAATAAGATCCCCGATCAGTTCCGCAGCCTCCTCATAGGTGGCATCATCGAGAGGATCGACCCCCGCAATGCCAAGAAGCTTTGAGGGAGAATTCGAATTACCTGCCTTCAGGAAGTCAATATAATCGTCTATCGCTTTCTGCCCCTCTTTGTCTGCCCTGTTGCATATGGAAGCCGCATAGGTGAGCGCACAGGCATATTTATAGACATAATAATCATAATAAAGGTGGGGTACCCTGGCCCAGTCGATGCCTGAATCCTCATAGCAGGTCACGGCATCACCGTAGTAGAGTTCCAGAAGCTCCATCCATTTGTCCGCCATCTCGTCTGCATCAAGCTTTCCGCCTTTTTCAATGGTCTTGTAGCAGTAGTCCTCAAATTCGGAATACATGCACTGACGCAGGATAGAGCTTGTGAAAAGATTGATCTCCTTGTCCAGCCAGAAAAGCTTTTCATCCTTAGTCCGGGAATCAGCGATCATGGCTTTGCTCAGCATCAGTTCATTGGCAGTTGATGCCACCTCCTGAGTAAATATCGTGGGCTCGCAGTTATACACATTCTGGTTTTCGGCCGAAAACTCCGAATAAACCGCATGCCCCATCTCATGCACTATTGTAGAGATGTAGTCTTCCGAATCGTCGAAATTGTAGAGCACAAAGGGGGTCGTCTCATTTCCCCTCAGTTCCTCAAAAGCCCCCGTGGTTTTGGTATCCGAAGGATAAACATCGATATGAGGCTTCGTGATTATCCTGTCGAATGCTTCAAGGTACTCATCTCCCCATACGGTGATGGCCGATCTTCCCCTGTTTACGGCATCTTCATAGGACACTTTTTTCGGCTCATAATCCGAAACCGGCACATTCAGGTCGCAGACCATCATCTCGTCAAGTCCGAGGACTTCCTTTCTCAACTCATAATATTCGTAAACCTTCGGAAGAAGACTGTGTGCAAACTCTATGACCCTGTCATAGATCTCAGGTTCCACATCGCAGGTTTTAAGAGCTGCTTCAAGGGTGGAATCAAAGCCGTTGATCTGTGCCTCTGCCCAGTTTTTGCGCATCTCTCCGTCCAGAAGGGATGCATAGGTATTTGCGTAGGGCTGTCTCATTGCATTTCGAAGGCCATACACCTCCTTCCTGAATTCATGGTCATACTCCCCGCTTTGTGCGATGTTTGCATAAACCGTATCCGTAAGCTTCCCCTTTTTCCCGTCCGGATAAGTAAATTCAGGTCTTTCAAGCTCCACATAATCAAATATATCATGTGTAGCCGAATTGTTATGCGCCGATAGCAGGATCGACTCGACCCGTTTTGCTTCCTCACTCAGCACCACATAATCGGGATCTGTAAAATTCCTCATGGCATAAGCATAGGGTTTCAGATCAGGGTCCGAAAAAATCTCCTTCCTTTCCTTCAGGGAAAGCTCCATTATCTCCGGCTCCTCAAAGGCAGTAGCAAGCTGCAGTTCCTGCATGACCTCATTATATCTGGCTCCAACCCTTCCGGCCAGGGAATCCGTGGGATCCAGAGCAGCCAGCAATTCCACATACATGGAGGCTTTACTGGATATGGCATTTATCTCAGAAAGTGCCGGATTTTCAAGGTCAGCCAGTATGCCTTCCTTACTGTTTAAGGTTCCCCGGCGTTTTTCCACTTCCGGCAAAAGCTCCTCGATACGCTCCATGTCAGCCTCAAAAGCATCCTCGTCTTCATAAAGGTCTGTCAGGTCCCAGCTTGTGGGCAGATCCGTCAGCACCTTGTCCGACAGGGCTTCGCTTTCTGACTTTTCCTTTTTGGTTCGGTCCTTCTTATCAAAGCCGTTTGTCAGCGGAGCATACCCCGATGAAACAAGCATAGTGACCACGAGCAGCAGTGCAACAGTTTTTTTCTTCATACTTTACCTCCAATTTACATTTTATCCGAAAACATCTGTTGTGAGCCCTTCTATGCAGCAGTCATGCCGGCTTATATCATACCGGCATATTTGTAATCCTTTCCTTCGACAGCCTTCTTTACAGCCTCTTCGTCAAAGTCCCCGCTAAGAGTCAGCACAGCCCTTCCCGCCTCGTGACTTGCGCTTGCCTCACTTATGAAGGGAAGCTCCTCAAGAGCCTTCTTTACGGAGGCTTCACAGTGTGCGCACATCATGCCCTCGATCTTAACCGTTTTTTCCATTTTTTCGTCTCCTTTAGGTAAAATATCATTGTTTTCCCGAATATCCTCCATGATAGCATTTTTTCCGGATCTTTTCATCCCTTCCTTTTTCATCAGACCCGGTGTTCTTAAAGGTCTGTCATGTCTTTTGTCATAGATCTTAAAGCTGTTCAGCCTTAAGGCATTCATGCAGACGGTGAAGCTTGAAAGGCTCATGGCGGCTGCGGCGGCCATGGGATTAAGCTTAAGACCGAAAAGACCGGCTGCCAGCGGAATACAGATAATGTTATAAAAGAAAGCCCAGAAAAGATTTTCGCGGATGTTTTTAAGGGTCTGCCTTCCCAGCCTGACTGCAGCAGCCACATCCTTAAGGGAACTGTTTATCAGGACTATGTCGGCACTGTCGATTGCCACATCGGTTCCCGCCCCGATGGCTATGCCTATGTCTGCCCCGGTCAGGGCAGGGGCATCGTTTATTCCGTCCCCCACCATTGCAGCCGTTCCCCTTTCCTTAAGGAGGCGGATCTTTTCCTCCTTGCCCCCGGGCAGAACCTTAGGGATGACCTCGTCAACCCCGGTAAGGGCTCCTATGGCCTTGGCTGTGTTTTCATTATCACCGGTTAACATAACTGTGTAGATTCCCAGGCCTTTAAGCTCATCTACGGCTTCCTTCGAATCGGTCTTAACAGTATCCGCAATGGCGGTCATGCCGAGATATCTGCCGTCTTCTTCAAAAAAGACAGGGGTTTTCCCCTCAAGCGAAAGCCTCAGACCCTCTTTGGCAAGATCCGGTGCATCCTTTGCAAAACCTCCGATATATCCCGCATTTCCCCCGTGAAGAAGGCTTTCTCCGATCTTTGCTTCTATCCCCTGTCCGGGAGTTTCCTTAAAGCCGGTGACCGGAAAAGTTCCGATCCCGCTTTCTTCAGCCTTTTTAACTATCGCCGAAGCCAGGGGATGTGAGCTTCCCCTTTCAAGGGATGAGGCCTTTTTTAAGAACTCTTCCGGCGTGATGTCAGGGGCGGGACAGATGTCCGTAACTACAGGCTTTCCTTCTGTGATGGTCCCGGTCTTGTCAAGGGCTATCACCCGGGTTTTGCCCACAAGCTCCAGGGCTTCTCCCGTCTTGAAGAGGATTCCTGCCTTTGCCCCCATCCCGTTGCCGACCATGATGGCAACCGGAGTTGCAAGTCCCAGGGCACAGGGACAGGAAATGACAAGGACGGATATGCCCCTGGCCAGGGAAAAGTCCGGACTCTGTCCGGCTAAAAGCCAGCCAAAAGTTACAAGAACGGCAATGGCAATGACCAGGGGAACAAAGAAAAAGGATACCCTGTCCGCGATCCTCTGTGCCGGTGCCTTTGTCGCCGCGGCATCGCTCACCAGGCTTATGATCTGCGCTAAAGTTGTATCCTCACCCACTCTCGTTGCCCTGCATTTTATGAAGCCCGAGGTGTTGATGGTCGCTGCGCTGACGGTATCCCCCTCCTTTTTATCAACCGGAACGGATTCACCTGTTAAGGCGGATTCATCCACCGAGCAGACTCCTTCAAGGATAAGACCGTCCACGGGAATGCTCATGCCGGGTCTTACAAGGAATATATCCCCGGGAACTACAGAATTTATGTCAACCTCGGTTTCTTCATCCCCCCTCAGGACCACCGCTGTTTTGGGAGAAAGCTTCATCAGGCTTTTTAAGGCATCCGTTGTTCTGCCCTTTGCCATGGCTTCAAGCATCTTTCCCACGGTAATGAGGGCAGGGATCATGGCAGCAGACTCAAAATAGAGCTGGTTATGATAAAGCTCATGCATATGATCCGTACTGCCTCCCGACATTGCAAGGCCGCACAGGTCATAGAGCACAAAAAGGCTCCATGCAAAGGATACCGAGGAGCCCAGGGCCACAAGGGTATCCATGTTTGGAGAAAAAGAGACCAGGGATTTAAATCCCCTTGTAAAAAAATCCCTGTTTATGACCATCACTGTCAGAGCCAGCAGCATCTGGGTCAGGGCAAGACCCAGAACATTTCCCTCAAAGTATGCCGGAAGGGGAAGGTTTAACATGTTGTGTCCCATGGAGATGTACATCAGAAGCAGAAGAAAGCCTGCCGAAAGCACCAGCCTTTTTTTCAGGCCGGGAGTTTCATGATCCTTAAGCTCCTCCTCTCCGTCGGGATTTTTTTTCTCACCCCGGTTCCTTCCCTTAAGCTCAGCCCCGTAGCCTGCCTCCCTGACAGCCTTTATGATGTCGTCAGAGGATGCGCTCCCCTCTACTCCGCAGCTGTTTGTCAAAAGACTTACAGAGCAGGAGCTTACACCGGGCACCTTTGATACCGCCCTTTCCACCCTTGCCTGACAGGCCGCGCAGCTCATTCCCTTTATCGTATACTGTTCCATGTTTTTCCCCTGATCATCCGCTATGTCATCCTTTACCCTGATCGGACATCCTAAAGCTTAAACGCCGTGCCTGTAAAAAGGGCAACATATCTTCCTGTGTCATCATATACTTCAACTGTTATGATCGTTGTTGTCCTGCCCTCTTTTATACTCTTTGCCTTTGCAATAAGCTTTTCTCCCCTGGGTGCCGAAAGGTAGTTGATGCTTACCTGGGAAGCCACAGACAGGTTGTGTATCTGGTTTGCAACAACGGCAAACGCAAAATCAGCCAGGGTGAAAATAACTCCGCCCATAACCCCGCCATAGGCATTTTTATGTGCTTCTGTAAGGAGCATACTGCATAAGCTTGTATTTTCCGTCATATCATCGATCTGCATTCCTGCACTGGAAGCAAACTTATCCTTCTTAAAATGCTCTCTTGCCTCTTCAACAGTCGAAAAAGTTCCCATAGTTTTATCCTTTCAAAGTTTTATCTTAAATCTCCCTTATCAACGTACCAGATACAGGCATACCGCCTTCATATCTTCGTCAAAGGTATAGGTGACACTCCCGTTCATAAGCGCTATATCCTCACTTTTATATGAATATATGTCTTTTATCGCGTAGCCTTCGGGAACGGGGATCCCGGCTGTAACACCCGCTGCTTCATTAAATCCGTGGAGAAGGACGAAGGCCTCTCCCTGTTCTTTATTCTCCCTGAAGATACCCTGCCAGCCCTTTAAGTGGCGGTAGCTTGTCTGCTTCGTCCCGAAATAATGTGTCTGACCCTTTCTTATCACGGGCACAAGCTTTTTATAAAATGCTATGCCTTTATCGAGCAGTTCCCACTGCTTTTCATTGAACCCCACAAGGTCCCCCGACACACACATTCTCCCCAGAAAGGTATTTGCTATGGAATAGGCTATGCGTTTAAGGCTGTCATATTCATGAAGCACTGCCCAGATCTGGCTCTGGGCGGGGAGGATGACCCTGTGGAGATTTGCGGCGATCACCGGAATCTCCTCACATTCATGGGCATCAGAAAATGAAGCCATTGCGCATTTCGACATCATGAGCGGCTCTATCCTGTGTCCCCCGGATGCACAGTTTTCTATTATGATCCCGGGTATCTCCTCCTTTATCCTGTCCACAAATTCTGCGGAACGTTCCTGATTCTGCCTGAGGCCCTCCCCTAAGGATTCTGCTCCGTCGCAGCCGATCCCTGTTGTATCATTGCAGTCTATCTTCAGATATTCGAAGCCGTATTTTTTTAAGGTTCCGATAACCTTTTCACTGAGGTGATCCCATACCCACGGCTGTCGCAGATCCCAGAACCTGCGCATGGTTGTCGTAAGGACATGTCCGTCCCTTTTTAACAGGTGCTCAGTATCCCTGTAGCTTTCAGATGCCTCTCCCACATTGTCGATCTCAAACCATATGCCGGGCTTCATACCCGCATTCCTTATCAGGTCAACGGTTTTCTGAAGTCCCTCGGGAAACAGCTCCTTTGAAACATCGTAGTCACCCATGGAAAGATCCCAGGGGACATCCGGCCTTTTATACCAGCCGCAGTCTATCACGAAATACTCAAAACCCTTTCCGGATATCTTATTTACGATCTCCGCTATATTATCATGTGAAGGATTTCCCCAAGTTGTGCAATACTCGTTAAAAAGAACAGGAAGGTCCCTTTCGGATGAGGGTCCGGACTCAAGCGGTCTGACCATCACCTCCGCAAGCCGTCTGAACACCTCCTCCTTATCCTCTGAGCAGCAGACAGTAAGACAGGCTTCAGGGGTGGTAAATCTCTCTCCGTGTTTAACATTCTTCAGCCAGTGGCCGAATTCGCGATCCGCAAGTCCTCCTGAGATCTGAAGGTAAATCCCTCTCCGATACAATTCCATCTGCCAGGATGCGTTATGGGCTATGGATGCTCCCCAGAAAATATGATCTCTGCTGTCTTCTACAGCCATCACCGGAAAGAAGCGGTTTACGGCATAAGAACCCACTGACCCGAAGCGCTCGCATCTTACGGCATGTCCTGACCAGGAAGGTTCCAGCTGCAGGTCCTCAATGGGGATACATTCCTTTCTCCCCTCCATGCTCCATACGCTTCTTATCCTGTGAAGCTTCAGGGTATCATGACCGTCTCCCTCCATAAGAGGCGAGATCATTCCCAGGGAAAAGCTGGATAAAAGCTCGACAGTTGCTTCAGCCTTTGACTCATTTCCGAATACGCTGAAGCTTTTAATGAACCTGTCTCCGGCTGTGTATTTCAGATGGTGCTCGATGCAGTATCCCCTTTTGTCCTTAAGATAGGTTATTATCTCCTTATCATCACCGCTTTCCGATAGCTCCTGGCCGGCATATAAAAAGGTGCTCAATGCCGTATCCATCCTCATGGATACCCCGGAAGCATAGCCACCGGTATAGGTATCTCCGGTAAGCTTTATCTGGACCAGGGAATCCTTATGATCATGCGCCTTGTCTATGTCCTTTTCCCGATATCTGATCCCCGCCGGCAGCAGCAGAAGCTCCGCATTTTTCACTTCACTGTCAGTAAAATACACTGCCTGCATATCTCCGAGTTCATAAGCTTTTATGATTTCCGACATAATTTTAATCCTTCCGGTAACATTTCAGAACCCTTCGGTTTCTGAAATGTTACAGTAAAACTGTGCATCCTCACGGTCAGTATAACACGGATTGGAAGTCTCTGCGTCAATTTGTTGGTTACTGCTTACGTGGTCAACCAGACCACGTAAGCAGTAACACAAGAGCCTTTGCCTGGGTGCTGAAAAGTTCCCTCCCTTGATTTATTACCCGGGATAGGGTAACATAACATCTATGGAAGCACCCGACTTAAAAAAACAAAAGCACAAACGGATAGTCAGACAGAGGATCATGACCGCTGTCATGACCATCTTCATCCTCTCCCTCCTTTCGGTTGGGATCTACTACGGTGCCCGGGCAGCCCTGGAAGAATACAAAAAAAGGCAGGCCGAGATCCAGGCACAGGCTCCAAAGCCTGTTGAAGAGCCCGTAGAAACGGAGTCAGAAGACAGCGCCCTTGATGATGACTGGTACATAGCAGAGGATGATGAGATCGAAGATGACTATGCAGACATACCCGACATTTCGGAAAATTCCGTTTCCGGTCAGGAAGCCGGCGAAGCATCCCCTGAAATTGAAGAGATCATAAACAACATGACCCCGGAGGAAAAGGTCTCCTCTCTTTTCATTGTCACCCCCGAGGATCTGACCGGGGTAGATGCAGCAACGGCAGCAGGGGATGCCACAAAGACCGCTTTGTCTTCAAACCATGTTTCCGGCATCATCTATTTTGAACAGAACATACTTGAGCCGGATCAGATAAAGGGAATGCTTGAAAACACGCAAAAATACGCCACTCTTGCAGACGGTCTTCCCATCTTTTTATGTGTGGATGAAGAAGGCGGGGATGCTTTAAGGATCGCATCCAACGAAGCCTTCGGCCTTGAAAAGGGACAGTCCATGTGGGAGCTTGGCCTTAGTGAAAGTGAAGATGACTCCTATCTTGCAGGAGAGAACACGGGAAAATATCTCAGGGAATACGGCTTCAATCTCGACCTGGCTCCTGTCTGCGACATTGTTACAAGCAGTGAAAATTCCATCCTGGGTTCAAGATCCTTCGGCTCCGACCCGGAAAGGGTCTCAAAGCTTTCCTGGCTCTTTTCCTCCGGTCTTAAGGATTCGAATGTGATCCCCTGTTTCAAACACTTCCCCGGTCTCGGAGCAGCCGAGGAGGACACCCACCTTCAGTCATCTTCCTTAAGAAAATCCATGAACGAATTAAGGGACACGGAACTTGTTCCTTTTGAAAATGCCATAGTGAGCGGAGGCGAAATGATCATGGCAGGCCACATCTCCTGTCCTCTGATCACAGGCGATGACACACCGGCCTCCCTTTCTTCCGTGATGCTCACAGACATCTTAAGAAATGAGCTGGGTTTTAAGGGAGTCATAGTAACCGACTCCTTAAAAATGAGTGCCATCACCGAAAACTATTCCCCGGAGGAAGCAGTTAAGCTTGCCGTAAGTGCCGGGGCGGATCTCATCCTTATGCCCTCGGATTTTGAGGTTCAAAAGAAAGCTCTCCTGGATGCTCTTGAAAAAAATGAGATAACAATGGAGCGCATCGACGAATCTTTAAGAAGGATCCTGACTCTGCGCTCCGGACTGTAAACTGATATATGCCCTTTGTTTCAGATGTTTCCCTCAATCCAGGTCTTTAAATCCTCTGCCGGCTTAAATCCCACTGACTCACTGACCTTTTCCCCCTTCTTAAAGAAGATCAGGTTGGGTATGCTGTTTATGCCGTATTCCGATGCCAGATCCTGATTGTCGTCCACATCCAGCTTAAAGAACAAAACCTTTCCCTCATATTCTCCGGAAAGCTCATCCAGAACCGGTGACATCATCTTGCAGGGACCGCACCAGGTAGCAAAAAAATCAACAACAGCGGCATCTGCCTGCTTAACCTCCTCAAAACCTGCTCCGTCTATAACCTTTACCATCTTCATTACCTCTCTTTCTTAAAATGATCTGTTAACACTGTTCCAAATAAAAACCGAATCACTCCTTAAGTCCCGCCAAATAGGTTACTGCGGAAAGTGCCGCAACGTTTCCCTCTCCCGCCGACTTAATGTACTGATAGGGCTTTCCGGCAATGTCGCCGCAGGCAAAAAGACCCTTTATGCTGGTCTTAAGCTCTCTGTCCACCTTAATGTGGGGGCCCTCAGTAGCAAGGCCGGGAACAAGCTGTCCCGGTGAAACGCTTTCCCTTAAGATGAAGACCCCGTCCGCATCATACTGTCCCTTATCCGTAAAAAGTCTGACGGTCTTTCCTTCCCTTTCAAGCTTAAGAGGCTTTTCACTGATCACACTGACATTATCCGCAAATTTCTTTTCTTCACCTGCTCCGGTCTTAAAATAGGTGACCTTTGAGGCAACCTCAGAAAGAAATTCCGTTTCCTCGTCGGAATCGTCGCTGTAGCCTGCCACTATGACCTCCTTACCCTTATAGAGGGGGGCATCGCAGGTTGCACAGTAGCTGACTCCCCTTCCCACAAGAGCCTCTTCTCCATCAAGCATCTTTCCCTGCATCACCCCGCTTGCAATGATGACCGACAGGGCTTCAAAATCCCCCTTCGAGGTCTGGATCGAAAAAAACTTACCCATGGCATAGACCGCAGCCACCTTAGCCTCGGTGATCTCGATTTGAAGCTCCTCCAGATGCTTTTTTAAGGCCAAAGCAAGCTCACTTCCCCTGATCTTAGGAAAGCCCGGATAGTTGTTGATCTCGTGAGCCTGTGAAAGCTTCCTTGAAAGCTCCCTGTCGCCGATAAGGAGCACCTTCTTGTTTCTGATCTTCAGCGTAATAGCCGCCGAAACACCCGCAGGTCCCGTCCCGATGATCGCCGTATCAAATCTCTCCATACCGAACCCTCCATGATCTTACCCGATTACCTTTTGCACAATATGATTGTATCAAATATTTCTCAAATGTCAACCAAAATATTTTTTTTCGTCCCTCGATCTGCCGGGGAGTCCGTGATGATGTGTTTGTTTTGAATATCCTACTTTATCCTGACCTTAAGAACTACCTTAACGGGATCTGTGTTCACTCCCCTTCCCTTCAGAAAAACCTTAAATTTAAGGGAATAGGTCCCGTCGGCAATATTCCTGTCCTTAAGTTCAAAGATTCCGGCATACTTCCGGCTCCCGCCCTGTCCTTCAAAAGGCAGATAGGAAAACTTATCGGACAGGGAACCAAAATCGGGCTCCACCTTCTCAATGACAGAATCAGCCGCCGTCAGACCCTTAGACCGGATAATGAAGTTTCTGCTGGTGCTGGAGGATCTGGTCATGGCAGCCGTAATGATATTCCCATAAACCTTAGCGGGGGTCTGACCCAGTTTAATGCTAAGAACCTTTTTAACTTCAAGTCCGTTATCCAGAACGCAGGTGATCCCCAAAGGATAGGCCCTGCCCTTTTCAAGCTCCGCACCATCCAAAGCCCTTAAGGCAATGACTCCCCCCTGAGCCGTAACCAGCTTACCGTCAGGCCTGCATTCCCCCTTTTTAAGAAGAAGGGCTTCAAAACCCGGACTATCCTCAAGACTTACAGACCTTATCTTAGAAGCCCCTGTCCCGGAAAAGCCGGGAGTAAGGACCAGACAGGAATCTGCCCTGTCCACAAGGTTTATCCTTCCTGAGCCCTTTAGAGTAAAGGCCTTTTCCTTCTCCTTTTCAATGACCTTCACATTAAGCTTAAGGTCCTTTAAGGAGATCTCAGTCCCCGAGGTTGCTTTGACCGTCGCCTTAAGGATCAGGGAGTAGCTTCCCTTTTGGGCTCCTGTCTCCTTAAGCCCCAGCCTTAAAACCTGCCTTTCTCCGTCATAAACCGCTGAAAGCCAGGAATTAAGAGCCTCTTCACTTTTTGCATTTCCACCGTTAATGCTCAGACTGTTTAAGCTTATACCGCTGCCCACAAGACCTGCCCTTATATTCAGGGTACCGTATTTTTCCATGGGGATCAGGGTGTTTAACACAGGACTTTTGGATGAAAGCTTCAGGACAGGCACCGTCCCCCTCTTAACCTGAACCTTAAGGGTCAGGGGCTTTGTCCACCCGGCGCTTTCAAGCCTGAAAGTCTTTGACCCGGCCTTAAAATCCTTTGAAGGTCTTACCTCGATCAGACCTGAGCCCGCACTGACAGAGCATTTAATGCCCGCATCCTCAGCAGTCACCTTAAGGTCTTCCGGCAGGCTTAACGCTTTTCCCGAACTGTCCGTAAGCTCTGAGATCCCGCTTTCAAAGCCCTCATAGATAACAGCCGGCGAGGCCTTTAAGGCAGGTCTGCTGTTCTGGGTTGAAACATTTAAGGATGCTTCAAAATCCCCTTCCGGTGAGGAAACTGTGATAAAGGCCTTTTTACGGGTATCCTGGGTGTTTGCCCCGGTCCTTCCCCTGGTTTTAAGACTAAGGATATTACCGCTTAAGTCCAAAACCTCAAAATAAGGCTCTGTCCCAGCTTTGGATGCAGCAGTTTCCGAGGTACTGATCCCCGAAATGTCAACATTTGAATTGACCCTGTAGAGGGCAAAGCTTTCCGGATCCTCTTCGGAATAAAATAGGTTTGCTTTTTTTATCAGGGTAAAGGAGACCTGTTTTTTAAGCTCGTTTACCGTGTCCTTTCCGGCAGATCCCCCTCCCTTTGCATCGGTGAACACGGGGATCTTAAAGATAAAGGCATTATTTACCGTCCCCGAATTCTTATATTGGTTATATGTAGTCACTGCCTCACTTGAGGGAGCCTGAATGTTCTGCATGTACTGGTGGGTGTAGAGGGTTCCCACAAGGTCGAATTTTTCAAGATAGAGGGTATCCTGCCCTGCTGAAATGTAGCCGTTTCCCAGGAAAGCAGCTCCGCCCCTTAAGGACTTATATCTGGTGTTCCACCCCTGCTCCCTGGCATATTTAAGCCCGTTTTCCACCTTGTTCGGATCAGAAGCCTTGATGTTAAAATAGTTGTACAGTCCCTCGTAACCCGGATATTTTCCCGATATCAGGGGAGATTCCCCCTTTACTCCCTGTTCCAGACGGACTCTTGATGACAGATGATAGGGACTTAAGCCCAGCTCCTTGCCAATGGTCATAAAGGCATCGGCATAGGTCATGGTGTCATATTCGATCATACCCTTCATGAAGGTTCCGTTTAATATGCTCTGAACTCCCTCCTTTGTGTGATAGGAGGAATTGTAAGCCAGCTGCTCAAACTGGAAGATGTGGCTGTCGTCCATAAAGTTCAGGGGATTCATATAGTAGGTGATGCAGCTTTTTGAGGCATAGTACCATTTTCCGCTGGTATCCTTTGTGAGCCCCTCCCTGTAGCTTTCGGGTGCCGTATAGTAGATCCAGTTCCTGTCCCTGTTTGAATACTCTCCGTTTACCACAGCCTCCAGGGTCAGTCCGTCTAAATTCTGGGGAACAAAGACCCAGGAAGGATGGGCGGCATTTAAGGCATAGAGCTTGTCCCTGTAGTTTTCCGGAAAGCTGTCTATGGTGCTCTTGGCAAGGTCTTCAAAGCTTCTGAGATCCGTCAGGGCCCTTGACACTTCAGACAGGGAGTCCGATCCGGCATTGGTTGACATAAGGCCAAGACCATTCTTCATATTCTCAAAAAACCGGTCCTTTCCGGAGATCAGCTCCTTCTCGAAGTTTACATAATCTTCATCTACGCAGACCACATTTTCCTTCCGGATATATCCGTGAGCCTCACTCTCACCCAGGCAGGCTTTGACCTCAAACCAGAATGCCCCCTCATTAAGGGAAAGGCTCTTAAGCTCAACAGTCGCAGCCGAAGGGAGCATCAGAAGAGTTTCAGCTCCTTCAGATGGCTCTGCCTTTAAGGGACACTCCCTGCAGTTAAAAACCGCCGCCCTTACGGTCTTTTTTTCAAGGACAGCATTAAGCTCCCCCATCACCGAAAGAAGGATCTGAAAAGCCTCTTCCCCGGCCACAGTCCCTTCTTTGGATATGGCCGGCTCTGCTGGCAGGGCTGCCCCTTCAGAACTGACAGAATCACCGGAAGCAGGATCTTTCCCCGAAAAAGCATCGTCTCCCGGAGAAGCACTGTCTTCCGGAAAATCACTGTCCTCCGAAGAAACACTGTCCTCCGGAAAATCACAGCCTTCTTCCGGAGAAGGGCAGTTTTCCGAAGAAACACTGTCCAAAGCAGCAGATCCCTCCGTCAGGGCATTTCCCGTCTTTGCCGCCTCTTTTACGTTTTCTCCCCCTTCAACGGCAAACGCTGTTGCCGTCTGCGTCATAACCAGTGCAGACAGGAGCAACAGCGCTATTCTTTGTCTTAATTTTTCCTTATATCTGTTTTTTTTCATAAAAGAACCGATGATGTAAGCCGGCCTGAATGAGGCCGGCTTTAGCACTATTTATTCCAACTCATTTCAGCGTCTGGATCTGTCATCATTTCCGGGCTTAATGAAATCAAAGTTGAAATCATCATCCAGGTCTATATCCTGGTTCATGCCCTGATCCATGCCCCGGCCCATTCCCTGATCGCCGTAGCCTCCGTTACCGTAATTTCCCTGATCGTTATAGCCTCCGTCCATTCCGGCTCCGTTCCAGCCCATGTCTCCCGTCTCATCCGAAACACCGTAGCCCTGGTCATTTTCCGGGGGAACATATCTTCTTTCGGTCCTTACCTTGGGACGGGACTCTGTTCTGACACCCTTTCTCTGGGGACTCTGTGAGGTTCTGACCACTCCCCTTCCGGTATGCTGGGACTGTCTGTCATAATAGCGGACATCATCCTCTTCGTCATTTAAGCCCCCTGCATTCCTTCCGTAGCCCGAAGGGCCCTGTCCCCTTCTTGCAGATCCTGCGCCATATCCGCCCTCGTCTTCAAGTCCGTCATCATCATAATCGTCATCGCCGATATATCTGCGGTTTTGTCCGCCGCCTGAAACCGACCGTCTTTCCTTGCTCTTAACCCTTCGCTTAACCTCTTCCACATCATCATCGCCTTCATATCTCCTTGAAGGACCGCCCCTCCTTGAACCCAGGGACATATTCACGATGATGAAGATCAGGACCACTGCAAAGAGGATGAGTCCTGCTATGATAAAGAGCCTTATCTGTGCGCTTTTTTTATACTTTGCGGTCTCCTCGTTTTCCCCCATGTCTATCTCGACATATCTCTGATAGGTCTGTCCCAGGGTATCGTAGAGGAAAAAGCCCTGGGCACCGTTATAGTCGATACCGTAGATGAGGTAGAATTCCGTGGGCTGGGGCTTGACAAAGCCTGCCGCATCAGTCACAACGCTGGCCGCAGCTGCCTCTGCCGCCTGTGCGGCAGCAACTGTGGGATCCACTGTTGTTCCTTCCGTATAGGAATTGTCCACAACAACCGCTCCGTCTGCTGCCTGTGTTCCGTCTGCGGGAAGACCTGTCCCGTCTGCGGGAAGTCCGGTTGCGTCTGTGGGAACGGCACCTGCATCCCCTGCCCCGCTGTCAGTGGAGCCCGCTCCGATACCCAGTCCCAGATCGGCGGCATAAACCTTAAGCACAAGGGGATTTGATGCCTCCTTGTCTTCATCCTTTTTATCATCCTTATCGGAAGCTCCCGTCCCGTCGGGAAGAGACCAGGCTGTGACGTTCTTGTTGTTTATATTTGCAACTGTCTTGTTGAAACCGGTGGGAGCATTGATATTGTCCCCGGGATCAAGTATGATGAGAAATCTTCCGTTTCCCCCGTCAAGCCTCACATAATCGGACATCGTGGCTGTTGCCGTGTCGCAGAGATAGAAATCCCCGATGGCTCCCGTGGCATCCGTCAGATATGCCAGAACCACCATATCCGAGTTGTCCATATATGCAAGATCTATGTTCTGTCCCTGATAGGCCACCGTCTGCCTGTGAAAGCCCACGGGCATCAGGGAATCCGGAAAGGTGTTTGCAATATAGAGTCCGTTGTTTGCAAGGATCGTGCCGGGAGTAACTCCCCCTCCCTGTGCCAGGGGATCTCCTGCCCCCTCAAGTCCCGGGTCTGCCACTTCTCCTTCAAGTCCGGCTTCTCCTCCTTCGCCCTCCACGGCTCCTTCTGCTGCCCCGTCGACTGCCTCTGTCTCTGCGGCAGCCTCTTCGGCAAAGACCTCTGCCGTTCCCGGGCTTAAGACCGAAGTCGTAAGCACGGTTCCCAAAAGGATCGCGGCAAAAATTTTACTTTTAATGATACGGTTTTTCATAACATTCCTCCCATATAAACCAAAGTTTATATCTGACTAAATGCTGTCGGATTTCCTCACTCATCCTATTTCATCTATGGCTTTTCCTATATCGCTCCTGCAATATTTGTTTTCAAAATCAATCCAACCTGCTGCCTCATATGCATTCTTCCGTGCAGCCTTAAGATCCTCTCCCTTGGCCGTAACCCCCAGGACCCTTCCACCGTTTGTGACGATCCCCTTGGGTGTCTTTTTCGTTCCGGCATGGAAGACATAGTAGCCCTCCCTGTCCTCAAAGTTTTCAAGTCCTTTGATAAGGAAGCCTCTTTCATATTTAAGGGGATAGCCCTTTGATGCCAGAACCACGCAGACTGCCGCATTGTCTTCAAACTCAAGCTTGATCTTTGACAGCTTTCCGTCTATGCAGGCCTCCATCACGTCGATTATATCATTCTTCATCCTGGGCAGCACCACCTGGGCCTCCGGGTCTCCGAACCTGGCATTATATTCCAGAACCTTAGGTCCGTCCTTGGTGAGCATGAGACCGAAGAAGATGACTCCCTTGAAGGGTCTGCCCTCACTTGCCATGGCATCCACCGTGGGCTTGTATATATATTTTTTACAGTATTCGTCCGTTTTTTTATCGTAGAAGGGCGAGGGTGAAAAGGTTCCCATTCCCCCGGTGTTAAGACCCTGATCTCCGTCAAGGGCCCTCTTATGATCCTGGGCAGAGCTCATGACCTTGACCGTTTTTCCGTCGCAGAAGGTTAAGACCGAAACCTCCCTTCCGGTCAGGAACTCCTCGATCACAACCTTGTTGCCGGCAGTCCCGAACTTCTTGTCAAGCATGATCTCCTTAATGCCGTTCCTTGCCTCATCCAGGGTATTGCAGATAAGAACCCCCTTTCCAAGGGCAAGTCCGTCTGCCTTAAGGACTATGGGCATCTTTGCGCTGTCTAAATATTTCAGGGCATCCGCCGCATTGTCGAAGGTTTCCGAGGCTGCACAGGGAATGTTGTATTTTTTCATAAGCTCCTTGGAAAAGGCCTTGGAGCCTTCAAGAATGGCCGCCTCGGATCTGGGTCCGAAGGCTCTGATCCCTGCATCCTCCAGGGCATCCACCAGACCTCCCACAAGAGGATCATCGGGACCGACTATGACCAGATCCGCCTTTATCTCCTTTGCATGAAAGACGATCTTGTCAAATTCCATGGCCTTGATATCCACACATTCGGCGATCTGTGCTATCCCGGCGTTTCCGGGTACGCAGTAGAGTTTTTCAACCCTGGGACTTTTAAGAACACTCTGTGCTATGGCATGCTCTCTTCCGCCACTGCCAACGATCAGGACTCTCATATCAACCTCCCGCTATAGTAACTCTTCCATTCCTGACACTTACCCTGCCCTTTGCGATCAGGTTGATCGCCTCCGGCAGTATCTTCCACTCGGCCTGCTCCATGACCCTCCTTTGAAGGATCTCCGGAGTGTCCGTCTCCTTTACCTCAACTGCCTTCTGAAGGATTATGGGACCGCTGTCACAGCCGCTGTCAACGAAATGCACCGTGGCACCCGTGAGCCTGACCCCCCGCTTCAGGGCTTCTTCATGAACCTTAAGCCCGTAAAATCCTTTTCCGCAAAATGACGGTATGAGGCTTGGATGTATGTTTATTATCCTGTTTTCAAAGCTTTCAACAAGCTTTTTCGGTAAAACCACCAGAAAACCGGCAAGGACTATAAGATCCGGCTTTGCTTCAAGTGCGGCACCTAAAAGTGCCTCCTCAAAATCTTCCACTGAACCAAAATCCTTCCGGGATACCACCTCTGTTTCTATTCCGGCATTTTTCGCCCTTTCAAGGGCATAGGCATCCTTCCTGTTGCTGATGACCTTAACAATTTTAGCATCTTCAATGCTGCCTTCTTTTATTGCATCCATGATGGCCTGGAGGTTTGTGCCTCCCCCGGACACCATGACCAGAAGTCTCAGCATATCTCAACTCCCTTGTCGCCCTTAAGGGTCTTTCCGACAACAAAAGCCTCTTCCCCGGCCTCTTTGACTGCCTTTAAGGTTTCATCCGCATCCTTTTCATCAACTGCAAGGATCATTCCAAGACCCATGTTGTAGGTATTGTACATAACCCTTTCGTCGATCCTGCCCTCGGTCATGATCATGTCAAAGATGGGAAGCCTGGGATAGGAGGTCTTTTCTATCACTGCCCTGATCCCCTCCGGCAGCATTCTGGGAATGTTTTCGTAAAAGCCTCCTCCGGTTATGTGGCTGCAGCCTTTCACCCTGACCCCTGCATCCTTAACACTCTTGAGGGCTTTGGTATATATCTTTGTGGGCTCTAAGAGGGCATCTCCCAGAGATCTTCCCAGTCCGTCAAAATACCGGTTGAGATTCTCCTCCTTCATGGAAAAGACCTTGCGGATCAGGGAAAAACCGTTGCTGTGAACTCCGCTTGATGCAAGCCCTATGAGCAGATCTCCCTCCTTAATGTCCTTTCCGTCGATTATATCCTTCCTGTCAGCTATGCCTGCTGCAAAGCCCGCCAGATCGTATTCTTCCTCCGGCATAAGACCGGGATGTTCTGCGGTCTCCCCGCCGATCAGGGCACAGCCGGCCATCCTGCAGCCCTCTGCCACTCCCTTTACGATCTGCTCGATCTTCTCCGGGATGTTCTTCCCGCAGGCAATGTAGTCCAGAAAAAAGAGGGGTTCGCCTCCTGCGCAGGAAATGTCATTGACGCACATTGCCACACAGTCGATCCCCACCGTGTCATGCCTGTTTAAGACAAAGGCCAGCTTTATCTTGGTTCCCACCCCGTCTGTGCCCGAAAGCATGACGGGATCCTCCATGTCCTTTATCTTTTTTAAGTCAAAGGCGCCCGAAAAGCCGCCGAGACCTCCCAGAACCTCAGCTCTTTTTGTCATCTCCACATGCTTTTTTATAAGCTCCACCGATCTGTAGCCTGCTTCGATATCCACGCCGGCGCTTTTATAATCCATAATATTACTCCTCTAAAGAATCTTTGATTATCTTAAAATATGAACTTCCACGCTGATCCTGTTATAAACTTCCTCAGATCCCGTTTTCCTTAAGCCTCCTGTCCTTTTCCATGACCTCCTCCTTCTGCTTCCGGCTGAATTCCTTAAGCCTTGAAAGAAGTCCCTCATCGGAAAGAGCAAGGATCTTAACTGCCATAAGACCGGCATTTTTTGCTCCGTCAACGGCCATTGTCGCAACGGGAACTCCCGGGGGCATCTGCAGGATGGAATAGAGGGCATCCTGTCCCGAAAAGGCCTTTCCCATAAGGGGAACCCCGATCACGGGAAGAGGAAAGATCGCCGCTGTCATCCCCGGAAGATGGGCTGCCATACCGGCTCCCGCGATCACAACCTTCGTTCCTTTGTCCTCAAGTCCCTTAGCCCAGTTGAAAAACTCCTCCGGCTCCCTGTGAGCCGAAATGATGTTCATTTCATGATCTATTCCGAATTCATCAAGCACCGATGCAGCCTTTTTCATCACCTCAAGATCCGAATCCGACCCCATCACGATAGCAACCCTTGCCATGTCTGCCTCCTAAAATTTTATGCTGCCGGTTTCTTTGGCTGAAGAACCCTTCAGAATCCTTAAATTACCGACCGCTTGCCCGAAAACACTATATTATAACCTGAAACAGATAATAAGGTCAAATCGTTAAATCCACATAACATGCCCGAGCCGCCCGACTCCGTCAGCGTGCTTTGTCGCTCGTGGTCCGGGACTGAACAGTAATGTCAGATCTGTAAAGGGATGTTCAGATCCTCCGCCCCTTCTACCGCAAACTTTCCGTCCTTTATTATGTAATGCCTCCCACCCTCAGGATCCACACTGCAGATCTCCAAAAGCTCCTCATAGGGGATGGTTATGTCTGTATGGCAGTTAAAATATGCCTTTATGGGATCCTCCTTCCGGTACCTTGACACGTGCTCATTCTCCCTGGCCACGATCTCCCTGCCGTCGGGATTAAAGGCCTTGACATCCTCCTCCCTGCTGTAGCAGGTGTCACCCACCGCAAAATGGGGACCTGTCTTCTCTGCTATAAGGATCGGAAGTTTGGCGAAGATGTCATATTTTTTTGCCATGGCATAGGCGGTGGTATTGGTTCCTATGGCAAACTCACCCATGGGCAGGCTTTCATGGTGATAAAGGATGTTCTCCTCGATATATCTTTTGTTTTCCGCCTCGGTCTTAAAGTTTGAACAACTGTAGTCCCTGATGAAGCCGTCCTCAAATCTAAGCTCCAGATCCCTGAACATAAGGCCTGAAAGATAGACTAAAGACACATGAAGGACTCCCGTGGTGCCCTTTAACACCGGGGAAGTAAACACTTCTCCCACGGGGATGTTCACATCCGCAACACAGTTTTCAAACACAGCCTGTTTCCCGGGGTCTTCGATTTTATGTAAACTTACACTGATATCCGTCCTGTTTCCGTTCTTTCCCTTAACCTCTACCCGGTCTCCCTTTTCAAGCACATCTATTATTGCCTGCTGCATCCTCTGGTAGGCTTCATAGGGAAGGGTGTTGATCTTCACCGTCTCTTTGAAGATTTCCCCAAAATCCTTTCCTATGGCAGGCACCGGATAGGATATTATGGTGAAGGATCTTTCCTCCTGCTTTATGTACTGATTTGCAATGTTTGCGCTCCTGGAGGCAAGCTCCACCTGAAGCTTCCTCTGTTCGGGAGAAAGTAAAAAGGCCTCGGGCTTGTTTACGGGAACAAATTCCTCCTCCCCGAACCTTTCCATGACTGCGGGTCCCCCGAAAACATAAGCCTTTTCCTTAAGCTTTTCATAGCTGTTTTTTAAGACCTCCAGTCTTCTTTCCACATAGGCCCTGTCCATAAAGAGGGCACAGTCCTCCCTGTGGTCATAGTCCATCTGTTCGTTTATCAAAGCCCCGTAATAGCCGACCCTTGAATTTCCCCGGACACTCACATGCTCTGCCTTGGGATAGACGGTGCACTCCAGACCCATTTCCTTAAAGAATCCTATCTCCCTTTTTACAACCCTTTCAAAGCCCAGGGTGTATCTTATGCTCACGGTCTTCTTCTTTGTGATGTCCTTTCCCGTGTTTTCAAAGCCCTTGCGGTAGCCCTCCGTGAAGGTACGGGCCATCAGGTCGATCTCCTCTTCGGAAAGGGAATTTAAGTACTCTGCCGTCTTTATTATATCCTCATCCACATATTCACCGAATTTTAGCAGATAGGAGGTATCATTCAGGTCGCTTTCAAGGATTATCTTCTTTGCAAAGTCCCACCTGGGATCGATCTGCTTTTTAAGCCTTTCATATACCGTTACATCAAGATAGTCAAAAACATAATTATAGAGTATCTCCTTTACGGTCTCTGCCTCCGGGATCTTTTTTTCTCCCCCCTCCTCAGCCTGAGCCGTAAATTCGCTGTAGAGTTCCAGAAAGAGCTCGTTTGTCACCACAATGTCAAATGCCTCTTCCCTGGCATAGAAGGGAAGGATATTGAATGATTCATAGTAGAGGAAGGAAAGGAGCCTGCCCATTTCCTCTCCGAAAACAGAAACGGAATAAGCGGGATTTGCATAGCTTTTTTCATAATGCTCCTTTTTCAGATCCTCATAGCTTCCTTCGATAAGAAAGGAGGCCAAAGACCTGAAATACTCTCCGTAGGGCTCTTCTATGATGTGCTCGTTTTGTATCTCCTTTATCCTCTGGACCGAAAGGGAATATCTCTCACCCAGCTCCGTGTCTCCGATGTATTTAAGTATCTTTCTCATTTTCAGATCTCCCCCGTCTTTTTAAGCCGCTTCTGCGGCAAAGCCTGCCAGTTTATCTCTTCTTAAGAAGGAATACCCCATTTATATCTAAAAAGATCCGGCATAAAGGACTGCTCCCCAGCAGATGGCAGAAAGCACCGACATCCCGAGCCCCAGTCTCGGAAGCAGTTCAAACCTGTCCTTTTCAGTCATGGATATTATACCCAGTGACAGACCGGCAAAACAAAAAAGAAAGGAAACAAAACCGGCAGCGCCCATTCGCTCTGCCGCCTGTCCCCCATCGTTAATGACCTTGATAAGAGTAAAAATAAAGCCCGTTACAGATAAAGTTCCGCAGATAACGGACATAAAACCCGTCTTTGAGTGGCTTTTACTCGTAAACCTGTACTCTCTGCGCTTAAACATATCCTGTTCCTAAAAGAATAATCCCGACCTCTGGGATAGGAGCTTCGCCCCGCTTATGATGAGCAAAACCCCGGAGATCACCCCGGCGCATATGATTATTATGCCGGTGGTTAATGCCGTGACTCCGGAAAATCCCATTACCCTGTATGCCTTTTCGTTTCCTTCGACCATTTTAATCTGCTGCTCCGTATTGTTTATAATAATCTTCTATGGCACCCTTAAGCCCGTCATCGATCACAAGTCTTCCGTCTATCTCCTCATTGGAAAGATATTCGGTCACATCCGACATGGTAACTATGGAAGCGGTCTTAAAACCGTATTTTTCTTCGATTTCCCTCAGGGCCGACTTCTCACCCGTCCCTCTTTCCTGCCTGTCAACCGAAACGCAAAGTCCGGTTACTTTTCCTCCCTGAGCAGAAATTATCGGAAGAGTCTCGGCTATGGAGGTTCCGGCAGTGGTCACATCCTCAATGATGAGAACCCTGTCTCCTTCTTCGATGGGGCCTCCAAGCAGGATTCCCTTGTCGCCGTGATCCTTGACTTCCTTTCTGTTTGAGCAGTACCTGATGTCCTTTCCGAACTTTTCGGCGATCTGCATGGTCGCAGCCACAGTCAGGGGAATTCCCTTGTAAGCCGGTCCGAAGAGCACATCAAAATCCAGGCCGAAGTTATCATTTATGGCCCGGGCATAATAGCCTCCCAGCTTTTTAAGCTGGCTGCCCGTCCTGTAAAAGCCTGTATTAATGAAAAAAGGAGTGTTCCGGCCGCTCTTTGTCACGAAATCGCCAAACTTCAGCACGCTGCTCTCCAGCATGAACCTTATGAATTCCTGTTTATATCCTTCCATAAAAATCCCCTGTTATTCCAAGCGTCCCCTCTGTCATTCCGAGCGTCCCCCTCTGTCATTCCGAGCGCAGCGAGGAATCTTTCTTTCCCCCGGTGTCGCGAGGAATCTTTTATTTTCCCAGCGCCCCGTTAATGTCCGCCTTCATGTCAAGCACCGCCTGCCTTGAAGCCTCGGCAAATTCTTCTTCCTTAAATCTGTCCTTATAAGGATCCTTCTGCCAGGCGCCTATGATCCCTCTGGAGGAATTAACGATGGCTCCCAGCCCCTCCTTATCGAAGAAATATTTAATATCTTCACCCTTTCCTCCCTGGGCTCCGTAGCCGGGAACAAGAATGAAATTCTTCTTCATGATCTCTCTTAAGAGTTTTCCCTGCTCGGGATAGGTTGCACCCACGACGGCTCCCACATTGCTGAACTCCCCGTCCATGCACTCACTGCCCCATTCCACAACCTTTCCGGCAACCTCTTCGAAGATAGTTCCTTCATCCGTCTTTCTGTCCTGGAATTCCCCGCTGGAGGGATTCGAGGTCTTCACAAGGACGAAGATACCTCTGTCATTTTCCCTGCAGACATCGATAAAGGGCTTAACCCCGTCGCTTCCCAGATAGGGATTTACCGTGGCAAAATCCTCATCAAAAACCGGGATCTCGCTGGTTCCGACCCTGATCTTTCCCAGGTGAGCCGTGGCATAGGCCTTTGAGGTTGAGCCTATGTCTCCCCTCTTAACATCACCGATCACAAGAAGACCCTTCTCCCTGCAATAGTCCACGGTCTTCTTGTAGGCCTTAAGTCCCGGAAGACCGAACTGCTCATACATGGCGATCTGAGGCTTCACGGCGGGAACAAGGTCATATACGCTGTCAACTATCGCCCTGTTAAAACGCCATACCGCAAGTGCAGCCCCCTTAAGGGTCTCTCCCTTTTTCTCAAAAGCCGCCTTCTTTATATGCTCCGGGATGAGCTCTAAAGTGGGATCCAGTCCCACGACTATGGGAGCATTCTTTTTGACAATTCCGTCAACCAGCTTTTTTATCATATCCTTATACCGTCACAGGCTCCTCTTTTTTATTGAGACCGGCAATATATTTCTTGATGGCCGAGGCGTTTGCAACCTTCTGCACATCCTTGCCGTTCACCACCACAAGGGTGGGTGCCTGCATCACTCCGTATTTCTTTGTAAGCTCCGTGTTCTCCTCGGCGTCTATCTCGACATATTTGAAATCCCCAAGGATCCTCTTGACAAGCTTGCAGTTGGGACAGGTCTTCGTTGTGAAAAGATATGCCATCCTGTCCACCGGCTCGATCTTCACATTTATATCCTCGGCTCCGTTAAGACCCTGAAGCTTTGACAGGGTCACAATGCTTGCCGTAGGTTTCTTTAAGCAGCTCTTTTCGATATCGTAGAGCTTCCTGTCTTCATATTCCTGAGCTTTTCCGTCATTCCAGTTGGAAATGGGTCTGTAGTAGCCCGTGATCCTGCTGTAAACCTCCGTCGGCTTGCCGCAGTGAGGGCAGGTCTTCTGCTCTCCGCTTAAATACCCGTGCTCCCTGCAGATGGAATAGGTGGGAGAAAGGGTATAGTAGGGCAGCTTATAGTTGTCGGATATGGTCTTGACAAGGCTTGCCGCCGCCTTCCAATCCGGAAGCTTCTCACCCAGGAAGGCATGGAAGACCGTTCCCGAGGTGTAGAGGGTCTGGAGCTCGTCCTGTATGTCAAGGGCATCAAAAATGTCACAGGTGTAGCCCACGGGAAGGTGGGAGGAATTGGTGTAATAGGGGGTCTCTCCCGGTCTGCCCGCCGTTTTGATGTTGGGATACTGCTTCTTGTCATGCTTTGCAAGGCGGTATGCCGTGCTCTCTGCAGGAGTGGCCTCCAGATTGTAGAGGTCTCCGTATTTTTCCTGGTAGTCCTTAAGCCTCTCCCTCATATGGTTAAGAACCTTCTTTGTGAACTCCTGGGTCTTCTTTGAGGTAAGATCCTCCCTCAGCCAGTTCGCATTAAGTCCCACCTCGTTCATGCCCACAAGTCCTATGGTGCTGAAGTGGTTGTTGAAGGTTCCCAGATATCTTTTCGTGTAGGGGTAAAGCCCCTCATTTAAGAGCTTTGTAACAACATCCCTCTTGACCTTTAAGGATCTTGCGGCAATGTCCATCTGGTGGTTGAGTCTTCTGAAGAAGTCATCCTCGTTTGCCGAAAGATAGGCGATCCTTGGCATGTTTATGGTCACAACCCCGATGGAACCCGTTGATTCTCCGGATCCGAAGAAGCCGCCGCTCTTTTTGCGAAGCTCCCTTAAGTCCAGTCTCAGCCTGCAGCACATGGATCTTATGTCCGAAGGCTCCATGTCGGAATTGACATAGTTTGAAAAATAGGGTGTTCCGTACTTGCTGGTCATTTCAAACAGGAGACGGTTGTTCTCCGTGTCAGACCAGTCAAAATCCTTTGTTATGGAATAGGTGGGTATGGGATACTGGAAACCTCTTCCGTTGGCATCGCCTTCGATCATGGTCTCGATGAAGGCCTTGTTCACCATATCCATCTCTTTTTTGCAGTCCTTATAGCAGAAGTCCTGCTCCTCGCCTCCCACTATGCAGGGAAGCTCTGCCAGGTCATCAGGCACGGTCCAGTCAAGGGTTATGTTTGAAAAAGGTGACTGGGTGCCCCAGCGCGAGGGGGTGTTCACTCCGTAGACGAAGGATTCCACGCACTGCTTGACCTCCCTGTATGAAAGGTTGTCGGTCTTTACGAAGGGGGCAAGATATGTATCGAAGGAAGAGAATGCCTGAGCTCCCGCCCACTCGTTCTGCATGATCCCGAGGAAGTTTACCATCTGGTTGCAGAGGGTGGAAAGATGCCTTGCGGGTGCAGAGGAGATCTTGCCGTTGATGCCTCCCAGGCCTTCCTTAATGAGCTGCTTTAAGGACCAGCCCGCGCAGTAGCCTGTGAGCATGGAAAGATCGTGTATGTGTATGTCGCAGTTCCTGTGGGCATCGGCGATTTCCGGATCATAGACCTCGGAGAGCCAGTAGTTTGCGGTAACAGCCCCGGAATTTGAAAGAATGAGTCCGCCCACAGAGTAGGTCACGGTGGAATTCTCCTTTACCCTCCAGTCCTCGACCTTGACATAGGAATTGACCACATCCCTGTAGTTAAGGATGGCAGCGTTCATGTTCCTCACCTTTTCACGCTGCTTTCTGTAAAGGATATATGCCTTGGCAACATCGGTAAATCCCGCCTGGTTCAGGACCGTTTCCACCGAATCCTGGATATCCTCCACACTGATCCTGTCTTTTACGATCTTGTCCTGGAAATCCGCGGTCACGCGAAGAGCCAGCAGGTCGATTATATCGTTGTTATACTGCTTCTCGCATGCCACAAAAGCCTTCATGATCGCGTCGTTGATCTTTGTGAGATTAAAGTCCGCCGTCTGACCGTCTCTCTTGATCACATTGAACATAACTGATACACTCTCCTCTTCCGTTTCTGTTAATCCCGGTCTGATCCGGCTGAAAGCAGCCGGAAATCCGTTTTGAACAGTCACTGAATTTACTTATTTGCCGTCTGTTTATGTCAACCAATCCGGATCCGCACACTGAGATTCTCATCCTTTTTCAGACAGGAAGATCATCCCGGATTTCTGCCGAACCACAGAACCGGCTGAATTCCAAACAGCAACTCAATAGTAACATTCCATAGTGGGCAAGTCAAGTTGTATACACAACATCTTGTGGATTATTATGTTAAGGAGTTATGTTATAATGCTGATATCAGGGTCATAAGTCTCTCACCCATTTCGTGCTTGCACGAAATGGGTGAGAGACTTCATGACCCGCCCCACATTGGAAAAATGTCCAGTGGACATTTTTCGAGCCCGTTTGGTCGGGCTTAGCCCGGCCGGGCTCCGTTGTGCGAAGTGGGGCGTTAGTCCCACGAGAGCACGAAATGTGGGAGAAGCGTGAGAGCACGAATTGCGGAACGCTTCGGATATCGGCTTTTGACCTTGATATAATGATATGGATTTAAGAACCCTCATGAAGGATAAGATGAAAAATAAAATTACACCCGTTTCTAAAATAACATACGTGGTCTTTTCCCTGGTCCTGGTCCTTTTTATGATCATTGTACCTTCAGCGGACCTGTATGCATCCGAAAAAGCTCCCGCAGACAGGACTTTTTTCGAGATCTCCGACAGGGCCTCCTTTGAAAACTTCATAAAAAAGAGCCGTAAGGATCCTTCCCTCAATGCCAGACTGGTAAAGGACATAGTCTTAAACGACCAGGAGTCCTTTGAAAGCCAGAAAAACCTCCATGCCTTCGAGTCGGTCTACGGAGGCACGGCAGAGAACAAGACCCCCTATACCGGGGAATTTGACGGAGGCGGACACGTGATCACAGGCTATGTGACCGCAGAGAACCTGCCCCTCTTTAACATAATCGACTCCTCTGCCTATGTGCATGACCTTACCCTTGACTGCTCCGTCTTTTCACCCACCCACAACAGATCCGGTCTGGATGTGACGGAATACTGCGCATCCCTGTCCCAGGTAAATTACGGACACATAGAAAACGTGGAGATCCACGGTTCCGTAACGGGCAGAGGACTTTGTGCGGGAATAGCAGGTGTTAACGAAAGCACCGGTCTCATCGAGGGCTGCACCTTTAAGGGAAGGGTCATAGGGGGCATCGGCATAAAGACCGTGTCCGACCCCACCATGAAATACGCCTTTGAATTCGTGGTCATAAATAACGGGATCATAAGAGACTGTAAAAGCGAGGCTGAGATCAAGAGCGTTGCAGGTCTGTCCGTCCCCTACACCCTGGACGGATATCCCGCAAAAGAGACTGCTGCAGAGGCAGACGGGAAGGCAAAGAAAGAGGAAAAATCCGGCAGGGCATCGGAAGAAGTTTCCGGCAATAAGGTTCCTTCAAAGAAGCGGGAGGATGACTACATAGGTCCGGACAGGGATCTTGTGGTAAAGCTTGTCAGGGGGGACTCCCTCTGGGCTCTGTCCCGGGTTTATTACGGAGCCGGCATTAAATATACCAACATGAAGCTTAAGGATAAAAAGGGAAAATTCGGCGGCCTTGAAGGTCATGACCTCACAAGGCTCTTAATCGGGACAGAGGTCTTCATACCCCGTCTCGACATCACCGAAAAATCCCCTTAAATGTGATCCTTTGGCCTTACTCCATCTTGATCCGCTTTGCTATCCCCGTCATATCCAGAACGTTCTTAATCTCTTCCGGCACGTTTTTCAGTAAGAGGGCTCCGTCCATCTGCTTATAGGCAGCAACGATCTGGCGGATTCCCGAGGATGAGATATATTCAAGCTTTTCACACTCAAGCACAAGGTTCTCTGTGTTCTCCGGAACATTCTTCAAAGCCTCCTCAAGCCGGGGAGCAGCCTGGGTATCAAGCCAGCCCTCCAGCATCAGTACCGTCGTTTCATTTTCGGTTTTCTGTTCGATCTTCATTTTAACCTCCTGACTGAGTTCGCAGCCTTTCAGAAGCCTCCCGGCCCTGAACAGGCACTTCAGATTTCTATGGTTGTCTGGTTAAGGGCCAGAACCCTGCTGTATTTAACATCCTTTGCCACTGCCTTAAGGACAAAGATACCATCCGTTCTGTATTCATCCTTCTCATCCGGGGCATATTCCACCGGGTTAAAGGGACTTCCGTTATCCCTCAGGGAAAGGACCATGTCATCACCGCTTCCCGTGATCCTGACATCCAGGTCCGAGGGCTTTCCCTCTTTGCGGCCTGCAATGTTAACCGTCATCTCTTCAAGGGCGACTCCGGCCTTGTTTGCCATCTCATCCGAAACCCCGGCATTCTTAAGGGCATCTATCGCATCCTTTGAAAGGACGGCGGCATTTTCCTTCGTGGCCTTAAGTGAAACATCATAGATAAGCTCGGGATCGGTCAGGGGGATAAGGAACAGATCCGTATAGCCCTCTTCAGAGTGCTTCCCGACCCACCGTACATAGGCATAAAGCACGGCAAAACCGGCGATCTCCGCAAAGATAAAGGAAAACCACACTCCGTTAAGTCCGATAAGCTTAACCAGTATAAAGGCCACCGGCACAACTGCGGCGAAACCCTCAACAAAGGCAAGGATGTTCCCGGCCTTGTCCTGTCCCACAGTAGAATAATATAGCATCATCTGAAATGTTGCCGCAACGCCCAGCAGACTGATGCTAAAAAGCCTCACTGCCCCGGCACCGCTTTCCACAAGCTCAGGCGGGAGATTGTAGAGCTTAAGGGCAGCCTGGGGGGCGATCAGGAGGACGACCACCAGGACCCCGGCAACGCTTAAGATGAACTTAAGGTCATAGCGGACCAGCATCCTGACCCCCTTGTAGTCCTTTTCCCCGTAAAGGACACCCAGTATGGGAAGCAGGGCTCCGTTGCAGCCCTCTGCCACAAGGGACAGGAGGGTCAGGACATACATGCAGACCGAGTAGATCTTCATGGCATCCGCCCCGCCGGAATTTCCCAGGATCCTGTATATGCACCAGATCTTGACCGAAACAAGCCACATGCCGGCTGCAATGGGAAAGCCCAGTGACAGGAGCTCCTTCGTGACGGATAAGAAGCCCTTTTCTCCCCCCTCGTGCTTTGTAAAATGCAGGGTACGGTCAGGATTCCTGAAATATCTGACCATGATCCACAAGGTCCCTGCAAGGTCTCCAGAAACGGTGGCTATGGCCGCACCGCTGATGTTCATCTTAAAGACCCCTATCAGGAGAAGATCCACCCCCAGATTGACGCACTGGGAAATGATGATCCCCTGGCTGGAAAGAGAGGCCATCCCGTCGGACCGGATCAGGGTGCTTAAGGAAAGGAGCAGCATGTTAAAGGGGATCCCGAAAACGATTATCTTAAGGTACCCGTAGGTCTGGGCTGCTATCACCTCCTCCCCTGCAAGAAAGCTGGAAAGAGGGCTTAAAAAGGCAAGGACAAAGCAGGCGATCAGCAGGGAAACAGCCACGTTTAAGATCATGACCACCCTGAAGATCCTGTCCGCATCCTCCTTCTTCCTGGCTCCGGATGCAACGGCGATCATGCCGGCAGAGCCTGTGGATAAAAGAATGCTCACGGCCGCCAGGGTCTGGGTCAGGGGCAGGCAGACGCTGACTCCGGTCATGGCATCGGAACTAATGAGATTTCCCACGATCAGGCTGTCCACAAAAAGACCCATCTGCCCCGCAAGTGCTCCCAGCACCGTGGGTAAAAAGAACTCATGATATTTTTTCTTAACTAAAGCCGTTGATTTTTCAAGAACAGGATTCATTTCTCATCTCCCCCAAAAAAACCGATCTTCTTAAGCTGGCCGATGAAGGACCTGATATATTTTTCCCCGGTTTCCGGCCAGGAAAAGCCCAGGCGCTTTAAGGCATGCACGGTAAGGGACATGTCAGCCTCATCCGGTCCGATCTCACTTATGCCCGTATCCTTGTTCTGGTAGGCGATCAGGCTGCTGACCTCATCCCTTAAGCTGTCATCGGACAGTGCCGCTTCAAGACCTGCCGCAAACTCCTCGCTCTCCACGATCCTGATCTTAAAGCCCTCCTTGTCAAGACCCTCTATGATGTCCTCAAAAATTGCCCTGTGAGGGTTAAGGGGCATGAAGCAGACACATTCATCCGGAGCCTGGGACAGGGTCACAACGGCCTTTGACACGCAGTCGATGGGTGAAAATTCCACCTGGGCATCCAGCATGTCTATGGCCGCCATTTTAAGAACCTTGTGGGCCTTAATGGAATTCATGAAGCTGTTTGTCCTGTAGTTTGCCTGGAATCTTCCGTCCTCTGCCCTGGGGGAGAGGTTTCCGACACGGAGTACCTTTGCCTTAAGGGAATTCTTCAGGATCTCTTCATAGATGTGCCGCTCAGCCATAAACTTGGAATGAACATACTGGTTATTGTCGATCACCTGTCCCACATAAAGCATGTGCTCGTCCACCTTAAGTCCCACAGGCGGGATGTTGTTCTGCCTGCTTCCGAAAACGCTTCCCGTTGAGATGTGCACAAGCCTTGCCTTGTTGTTTTCGCACCACCTGCAGATGTTCTTAACGGATTCCACGTTGACCCTGTTTATCTCATCACCCTTGGCAAAGTGCTTGACGCTTGCAGCGCAGTTGATGGCGGTAAAGTCATCCGAAAAGGCCTTAAAGCCCTCTAAGGAAGCCGGATCCGTGGCATCTCCTTCAATTACCGTGATCCTGGATCCGAAAAGGTCTGCATGATCGTCCCCAAAGTAGAACTTAAGGGTCTTCTTAAGCCTTTCCTCACCGGTCTCATCCTTTCCGGCTCTCACAAAGCAGCAGATCCTTCCGCTGTGATTTTCGATCAGTTCCTTAAGGACGTGGGAGCCAAGATAGCCTGTGCCTCCGAAAAGAAGCACATCCTTAAGCTCATTCTTAACTCCCTTCTTAAAGGCCTCCTCTGTATTCCTTGAAAGCAGGTCGTGGATAGCCGTGTAGTCATAGCCTTCCCTGTCCTTAACGGGCACCTCACCGGTCAGGGCTGCCTCAACGGTCTCTTCACTCTTTTCTTCAGACCCTGCCCCCAAAAATTCTGCCATTGCCCTGGGAGTCGTATATTTGAACACATCATTGTAGACTATGCCGTAGCCCTTCTGTCCCGCCGCGATCACAACCTTCATGGCAAGGATGGAGCTTCCTCCGATCTCAAAGAAATCATCCTCTGCGCTGACCTTTTCGATCCCTAAGATATTGCCGAAGATCAGGCAGAAGTCCTCCTCGGTCTTACCCCTGGGAGCCACATAGGCAGCCTTCTGAAGCCGGGGCTTTGGCAGGGCCTTTTTGTCCACCTTCTGGTTCACCGTAAGAGGGATCTCATCTATCTGCATGGTGACCGCAGGCACCATGTAGGCAGGCTTCTGACTCTTTATATACTCAGTCAATTTAGTTATGTCAACCTTATTGGGACTTACCACAAAGGCTGCCAGGTACTTGCCGCCGCTTTCATAATCATAGGCCTGGACCGTCACATCCTTTATGCCCTCAAAGCCCCTGATCACCGCTTCAACCTCCTTGGTCTCGATCCTGAAGCCCCTGATCTTAACCTGACCGTCCTTTCTTCCCACAAATTCCACATCCCCGTTTTTGCGGTATCTGACGATGTCTCCCGTGTGGTACATCCTGAACTCGTTAAAGGGACAGGCCTCATAGGCCTCCGCCGTCTTGTCCGGCCGGTTTAAGTATCCCCGGCTCACCTGGGGACCCGACAGGCAGTATTCTCCGGCAGCCCCCGCAGGAAGCCTGTGACCGGTCTTGTCCAGGACATAGCCGTGAATGGTGGCCATGGGCTTTCCGATGGGGATGTTTGGCTCCCACTCCTTAATTGGAAAGAGACTGACTCCGCAGCAGTTTTCCGTGGGACCGTAGCCATTGACTATGGTATAGCTGATCTTTGACGGATCCACCGAAGGCAGCTTCTCTCCGCCCATCACCAGCATCCTCAGATATTTCATGTCCGGATAGTTCTGCAGGAACTGGACACCCACCTGGGTGGTAAGAAGGAGGGCCGTGATCTTAACCTCGTTAAAGTATGCTGCAAGGTCATTAAGCTGCATCCTGATCTCCTCGGGGATGAGATAGACCGTTCCCCCGTTTAGGAGGGTGCAGAAGATGTCCGACATGTTGACGTCAAAGCCGAAGGAGGCATAGGCTGCAATGTTGTCCTCCCTTGTATAGAAATCGTTCCTGACCCCGTGGGCATAGGAAACCAGATTTCTGTGCTCTAACTGGCAGCCCTTGGGAGTTCCGGTGGAGCCTGAGGTATAGAGCATGATGAACATGTCCGAGGGTGAAGATCCCTCAGGGAGCCTGTCAGAGGCCGGCAATTCATTCAGGTCACTTACGGTAACCTTTTCTCCTTCATATTCATCAACCAGGTCCTTAAGATCGTCGTCTGCGATCAGAAGGCAGGCCTTTGCATCCCTGACCATGAAGTTCAGGCGCTCTTTAGGATAGGCCGGATCCAGGGGCTCATAGGCAAGTCCGGCCTTAAGCACCGCAAGGGGCAGGATGAAGACGTTTTCATTCCTGTGAAGAAGTAGGGATACCACCTCTTCGGCAAGGTCTGTTTTACCCGTGACGGTGCAGACCTTTTTATAAATCTTTGAAGCCAGGATGTCCGTAAGCTCATCCAGCTCCTTATAGGTATAGGACTTATCCTTAAATACCGCTGCCGTCTTGTCAGGCAGGGTTTTTGCATTTTTCCTGAAAAGTGTTACCGCCGTATCTTCCTTATCGAAGTCCAGATCCCAGTCCTTATTAAAGCTGTCCAGGACCTTCCACTGGCTTTCGTCCGTGATGCTGATGTCGGAAAGCCTGTCCCTTTCGATAAGCCCGCAGACGGCATTATCTATGGCCTTTGCAAAGCCCTTCATCATATCTTCCGTATACATGGAGGAATCATAAAGGACCGTTACCCTTGCATCCTCCTCCGTTCCGTTAATCTGGACAGAAACGGGAAGCTTTGCAGCGTCGGTTTCCATTTCCTCTGTCAGAACCTCACCGGCCTTAGTCTTATATTCCGTAAGGATCCCGATCTGGTAGGAATAGGACACCTGGGGATGGAAGTCATATTTTGCACCGATCCTGGCAAAGGGATAGTGCTCGTGGTCGATGGTATCCCGGAAGTTTTCCGAAACCCTCTTAACGAAGGTCTTTGTATCCTCGCTGTTATCCGGTGTAGACACAAGGGGCAGGGTATTTACGAACATTCCCATGGTATTTGCGATCTTTAAATTGCTCCTGCCGTTTGCGATGGTGGCTATGGATACCGTATCCTCGCAGACAAACCTCTGACAGGCTATGTAGACGGCAGCAAGGTAGACTCCCGCGGGGGTCACACCCTCCTTTATGGCAAATTTCTTAACAGCACCGTGATCCGTGCTGACAGAGGCTCCCTTTTCTGTGTGGGGAAGTCCCTCCTCAAACACATCGGGAATGAGTCTGGTCGCCTCCTCAACTCCTCCCATCTGCTTTTCAAAGAATTCCTCAACCCCGTCCTCAAGCTTTTCATCTGCGGCATAGTCATAATAGGTGTAGTCCTCCTTTTCGGGGCTGACACCGTCCACAGCCCGGCAGAGCTCCTCAAAGAAGATGTCCATGGAAGCCCCGTCGCTCACAAGATGGTGCATGTCCGCAAGAAGGATGGTCCTGTCTGCCTTAATGATCTCAAATCTGGCACAGGGACCCTCTTTAAGGTCGAAGGGTCTGACAAAGTCTTTTTTGTAGTTTTCAAATTCCGACGCTGTCATCTCCTTCACCGGTATCGTCAGCTTATAGTCCGGAACCGGCTCCTGGATGACCTCGTTATCCTTATCCTGGGTAAACCGGCACAGGATATAGGAGTGGGCCTCAACCACCTTTTTAAGGGCTTCCGAAAGGGTATCCGCATCAACCCCTGAAGGGAACTTAAGGGCAAAGGGAATGTTATAGATGGTATTGTCCGGATTTGCCTGACATTCCGCATAAACTCCCTGCTGGGAGAAGGTCAGGCGGCAGGACCTGTTTTTCTCCTCCTTCCTTTGGGTCTTCTCCTCCTCTTTTTCACTCCGTCCACCGGACGACTCTCCCTTTAGGAGCTTTTCAAGGATGACATTTTCCACGCTCTGAATAGTCCCGCCGGCAGCCAGCTCCTTTGCGTTGATCTGAACATCGAATTTCCTGAACAGCTGCATGGCAAGGCGGATGCCCGAGATCGAGGTAAGACCCAGATCCCTGAAGTTATCCGTGATGCCGAATTCATCAGAGCCGATTATCTCCGAAACCACATTCCTGATCTCTTTTTCAAGGACATTTAATGGAGCCTCGACGCCGCTTCCCTTTTCCTTTTTAGCCGCCCCGATCTCCGGCTTCGGCAGGACCCTCTTGTTGACCTTGCCGTTCTGGTTTAAGGGTATCTTATCCAGCCGGGTAAAGGTTTCGGGAACCATGTAGGGAGGCTTTCTTTCCCTGATGAAATCTCCCACTGCCTGGGGATCCACCTCTTCATCACTGACCACGTAGGCGGCAATGAACCTGCCTCCCGCAGGATGATCAAAGGCCGCAACCGTTGCATCCTTAATTCCGGGATATTCCCTTAAGACAGCTTCAACCTCGCTCATCTCGATCCTGAAGCCCCTGACCTTGACCTGGCCGTCTCTTCTTCCTATGTACTGGATGTTTCCGTCGGGAAGGTAGCGGACAATGTCTCCTGTCCTGTAGCAGGGAGAATACTCGCTGTCCTTCGAAACGAATGGATTTTCTATGAAGACCTCCGCCGTCTTTTCGGGTCTGTTGAGATACCCGTTGCCCACATGGGGCCCTGCTGCCCAGAGTTCACCCAAAGCTCCCACGGGCACCCGCTTTTTATCGCTTCCCACAACATAGAGCTTCACATTGTCAAGAGGCTTTCCTATGGGGATGTTGCCCTCTCTCTTTTCCACCTCATAGGCTGTGATGCAGATCATGGTCTCGGTGGGACCGTAGATGTTCACCAGCCTGTAGGAAGGGGGATCTAAGGTAACCAGCTTTTCACCCCCCACGGAAAGGGACTTCAGGGACCTGTTTTCACCGCTTAAGGCAAACTGGCGTCCCACCTGGGTGGTCATGAAAATATGGGTAACCCCGTTCTTTTCCAGATATTCGTTCATGGCGATAAGGTCAAGCCTTATATCCTCAGGTACAATGACCTCTGCCGCCCCCGCCGCCAGGGTGGGATAGGTGTCGATCATGTGGGCATCAAAGCCGTAGCTGGCATAGGCACCCACCCTGTCCTTTTCGGTCAGGCCGTAATATCTCTTCTGCCATTCGACAAAGCAGACGATGTTCCTGTGAGTAAGCCTGACTCCCTTGGGAACTCCGGTGGAGCCGGAGGTGTAAAGGAGGATGAAGGTATCCTCCGGATCAGGCTTGATGTCAAGGGGCTTAGAGGGCGCAGGAAGGGAGGGTATATCCTCAAGATAGAGCACCTCTCCCTCATATTCATTAAGAACAGGCCTTAGCTCCCTCGTGGTAATGACAAGACGGGCTGAAGCATCCTTTACCATGAAGTTAAGACGCTCGGGGGGATAGGTGGTGTCAAGAGGCTGATATGCACATCCCGCCTTAAGGGCGCCTAATGATGCAACGGGCATGTATTCCGTTCTGGGGATAAGGACCGAGACCACATCCCCCTTCTTAAGACCCCTGCCCGACACAAAGGCTGCTATTTTTTCCGAAAGCTCGTCCTCTTCTGCATAGGTGAGCTTTTTATCCCCGCAGATGACGGCAATGTTTTGGGCATGGGAGGCAGCCGATGCCCTGTAGATCGAAACAAGGGTCTGGCTCTTGTCGTAGGAAACCTCAGTCTCATTAAAGCTGTCCAAAGTCTTTAAGGCTTCGCTGCTTAAGAATTCAACCTCTCCGAGAACCTGCTTTATCAGAAATTCCTTAAGAACCTGTTCCAGGCAGGAAACAAGGCTTTTGATCATGGCTTCACTGTAAAGATCGCTCCTGTATTCCGAATCAAGGATCACCTTTGATCCTTCTTCAAAAACATCGATATGGATGGGAGCCTTGGCGGTATCCAGGGCAAGGGACCGGTTTTCGCACCTTTCCCCATCTAAGGAAAGACCCTCATCCCTTCCCTGATAGACGAACATTATGTCTGCCGTCGCCTCAAGGTCTTCTGCCATCTCCGCAAAGGAATAGATGTCGTTTGACATGCTGTCCATCAGCTGCTGTCCCATGGATGAAACAAATTCACCGATCTTCCTGTCTGCCTGAGTCGTCGCATAGACGGGGAAGGTCTTTACCAGCATGCAGACTGCCCGGGCAAGTCTGGAATCGTTTCTTCCGTTGTAGACCGTGGTGTAAAGGGCCTCCTCCTTTCCTGCAAAACGGGCCAGGACACAGGCAAAGGCAGCATTAAAGAAGGCATTTTCCGTCACATTGTTCCTGCGGCAGAAATCCTCCACAGCATCCGATGAAAGCGAGGTTTCAAGAACAAGCCTGCCGGCAACTTCCGTATCGGAATCGACATCCCTTTCAGGCAGCATGTCGTGGTCTGCCTCCGAGATAAGGGAGGTGAAATAATCCTTTGCTTTTGAAAGCCTTTCCGTCCCCCTTTGTTTTTCCTCATCCAGGGCAAATTCAAAGCCGGTGTAGCCTTCCTTTTCGATCCTGTTTCCTTCATAGGCCTCCCTGATGTCATCGAGAAGGACTGCCTCGCTTCCTCCGTCATAGATGATGTGATGACACTCAAGGAAGAAGAAAGTCCCTTCCCCGGTCACAAAGATCTTTGCCCTGTAGAGCCTTCCACCCGCAAGGTCAAAGGGCTTAAGAAGGTCTTCGGGCAGGCTGTCCCTTTCTTCAACCGTGACCTCTGCGGGAAGGTCGTCATTTCTTGCTGCCCTGAAATCTCCCTTCTCATCGGCAAAGATCACGGCATTCATATAGGGATGAGCCTTGATGGCAGCTTCAACAGCCTCCTTAAACCTCTTAAGCTCCACCCCTTCGGGAAGCTTAACGAGCAGGGGAACATTATAGATCACCGTGTCGGGGTGGGCCAGGCTTTCCACAAGGATACCGTACTGGGTTTTTGAAAGTGGATAGTCGTCTCTTAATTCATAGGCCTCTTCCTTTTCATGGGAGGAAAGGAAGCCCTCAAGTCCCCTGACGGTGGGATCCTCCTGCAGGTCCCTGATGGAAAAGGCGGTCCCGAATTCCTTTGAAAGGAGGACGTTGAGCCTGATGGCTCCAAGGGAGGTAAGACCCGCATCATAAAGATCCGTGTTGATCCCGAATTCCCTGCTGCCGATGACCCCGGCTGCACAGTCGAATATCTTCTGCTGGGTCTCATTTTCAGGCGGGATGACCTCCTCCGCTTTAAGCCTCTCCGGCTTCGGAAGAGCCTTTCTGTCCACCTTCCCGTTCTGTGTTAAGGGGATCGAAGGGATCTGGACAAAGGCAGAGGGTATCATGTATCTTGCAAGATGCTTTGCGGCATGGGCCTTAAGTTCTGAGACATCCACCTCTTCACCCGCCGTAAACCAGGCGCAGAGGAACTGATCCCCATCCTCGGGACTGTAGATGAGCACCACGCACCTTTGCACCGAAGGATAGGTATTGATCACATTTTCTATCTCATCAAGCTCGATCCTCAGTCCGTGAAGCTTCACCTGGTTGTCCAGGCGCCCGAAGAATTCGATCTCCCCGTTTGAAGACAGCCTTGCAAGATCCCCGGATCTGTAGGCTCTTCTGCCTTCAAGGCTGATGAAGGCCTCCTCCGTCTTTTCGGGCAGGTTGATATATCCCCGGCCCACGCCCAGGCCGCCGATCACCAGCTCACCCTTTGCCCCGGCAGGAAGAAGCTTTCCCCTTTTGTCCATGATATGGGCTGTAACGTTTGCGGCGGGTTTTCCGATGGTGATGTTCTCTTCACCCTCCATCACCTTAGAGATGCAGCTTATGGTGGTTTCCGTGGGTCCGTAGCCGTTTACTATGACTGCCTTCGGGCTTGCCGCCTTAAGCCTTCCGTAAAGGGAAGGAGGAAAGGCTTCGGCTCCAAGGTCATACATACCGATGTTTTTAAGGGAGGCAAAGGCCTCCGGAACCTCAAGGAGATTTGCCAGGAAGGAGGGGGTTCCGCAGATGACCTGAACCCCGGTCCTTTCGATCATCTTTGCAAAAAGAAGGGGGTTCTGGATCTCTTCATCCCTTGCGATGACCAGGGTCATTCCGTTATCCAGGCTTAAGTGGATCTCCATGATGGAAAAATCAAAGGAGAAGGATGCTATGCTTAAAGCCACATCCCCGTAGGATACGAAGTTGTGTGATTCATCATTCTTTTCGTTTGCATTGACGAAATTGCAGAGGTTCTTATGCTCGATCATAACCCCCTTGGGCTTTCCGGTGGATCCTGAGGTATATATGCAATAGGCAGGTGAGTCGGCAGGTATTGAAAGTCCCGAATCTTCTTTTCCCGCCTCATACATTTTTGTTATGTCAACTGCCTCAAAGTCTCCTTCTTTTATGAGACCGCTTCTTTCCCGGATAAACTCCCCGCTTGTTATGAGGAACCTGCTTCCCGAATCCTTCATGCAGTAGCTAATCCTGTCATCCGGATAGTCCGGCAGCATTGGAAGGAAGGCTCCTCCCGCCTTAAGGATACCCATCTCGGCCACGGGACCGTCGATCCCCCTTTCAAGGACCATGCCCACGATATCTCCGGTCTTAAGTCCCTTCTTTCTCAGGAAGTTTGCTATGCTGTTGGCTCTCTCGTTAAGCTCCGAATAAGTGAGGCTCTCATCCCCTGAGATCACGGCAGTCTTTTCGGGATGTGCCTTAACCCTTTCCTCAAAAAGCCTGTTGGCGCTCTTAAGCTCAACAGGGAATTCCGTATCGTTCAGCTTCTCAAAAAGCTCCCTTTCTTTTTTTCCAAAGATCTCAACATCCCTTATATATTCCTCAGTTAAAAAGCCCTGTGCCGCCATGTCCATGGCCTCAAGAAAGGCCTTAAGGAAGTCCTCGCTGTAAAGATCGCTCCTGTATTCACAGACATAGGACACCCTTTCATTTAAGGTGAACACATCTATGCTCAAAGGTCTCTGGGCTTCGATCAGGGGAAGGAAACATTTGGTGCACTCCTTTCCCCCGATCCTTTCCGGATATACCCCCCTGCCCTGATAGGCAAGCATGAGATCCGCATTTATGTCATATTCCGATGAGATCTCCGCAAAGGAATACAGATCATGGGATGCGCTTTCAAGGATCTGTCCCGAAAGGGATCCGATAAGGTCCTTAACGGTCTGATCCCTGTTAAAACGGCACAGAACCGGCAGGGTCTTAACCAGCATCGCCGTGGTGTCCTCCATCCTGGAATCGTTTCGCCCCGTATAGATGGTGGTGAAAAGAGCCTCATCCCTGTAGCCGTATTCTGCGATCATAAATCCGAAAAGGGCATTGAAAAAGGCCGACTCTGCAAAGGAATTCTCCCTGCAGAAGGTCTTTATATCCTCCGACAGAAGGGAAGACGTGAAGGTAAAGGCATCAGATGAAGCCTCCTCCTTTTTAAGATCTCCCAAAAGAACCATATCCTTATCCGCATCCTTAAGAAGATCCTCGTAGTATGCCCTGTCCTCCTCGTAAAAGCTGCTCTTTCTGAGTTCCGTCTCATCAAGGGCTGCCTCAAAGCCCGAGTAGGTCTCCTTCCTTAAGATCTCTCCCCCGTATGCGGCATTTATATCCCTGAAAAGGACCGACAGGCCCGTCCCGTCTGCAAGCATGTGATGAAGGTCGATGAAGAGGTAGTTACCCTCATCCGTTTCAAAGATCTGAGCCCTGTAGAGCCTGGAATTCAAAAGTTCAAAGGGCTTTACGGGATCTTCGGGCATTTTTCCGGTCTTTATGATCTCAACCGCCGCAGAAGCGGTGTCGTTTCTTTTCAGTCTGTAGTTTCCTGATTCATCCGCAAAGAGGGTGGCACTGAGATAGGGGTGGGCATTTATGGCTTTTTCAACCGAGTCCCTGAGTTTATTTATGTCAACCTCATCTGAAAGCCTGAACAGGGAACAGAAGTTATAGATGACCGAGTCCGGATGGGTCAGACATTCCGCCAGTATCCCGCTCTGGGTCTGTGTCAGGGGATAGTCTGACAGTCCTTCATTCTCTCCGGGCTGCTCCTTCTTTGACAGATATTGTGCCAGGGTCCCGGCAGTGTGATATTTTCTTATCTCCCGAATGGAAACCGGAACCTTAAAGGCATTTGACAGTTCTGTCATAAACCTTCCCGCTCTTCCTAATGACAATGATCCCGACCCGAAAAAATCCCCCTCCGGATCATTTAAGGTCCGTCCCGTTACAGCCTCAAGACAATCAAGTACCTTCTGCTGCTGATCCTTAAGTTCCATTTTCCTGTTACCTCCTTTTTCCAAAAACACACAGGAAAACCTTTTCCCGGGGCACTGCCCTCACCGCGTCATCTGCATCTTCTTCACTTTATATTCTCAAAACCCGGTATATTTCCGGAACAATGATATTTAGCGACTCGTCATCCATCATGAGGTCGTGCTCATGAGGGGTGTGAATGATGTTCAGCTTATCCCTGCTGATATAGTTTTCAAAATTTCCCGCAGCAAATTCCATCATATCCTCCCAGTATTTCCGGCTTTCCTTTGAGGCACCTGCGGGGATCACATCCGGCTTGAAATAGGTGACATACCCGTGATAGAAGGACGGCTTATGATGGAGGATATCCTCGGAAACATGCTCTGCGTTGCTGATCATGGCTTCCAGCATCCCGTTCTGCCGAAGTTGGGCAAAAAGAGGACAGGTCTCAAAATATTCCCTGTTGACTCCCTTAAACATGCTCCTTCCCTCCTTACGCAGCTTCTCGTTTGAGATCGCATGGGAATCCAGCATAAATAAGTGGCTTACCTCTTCCCCTGCCCTTTCCAGCTGACAGGCCATCTCCTGGGCAACGATGCCCCCGTAGCACCAGCCGCCGATGATATAGGGTCCTTCCTTCTGATACTCCTTAAGGATACGTATGTAGTTTGCGGCGATATTTTCTATCCCGTAGCAGGCCCTGTCCGGATGATAGAGATTAAATGGCTCGATGACGGCAAAGGAGACCTCATTCCTGATCCTGTCAGCCAGCCTGTAGTAGGCATCGCTCCCTGTGTTTCCGGTGTGGACAAAGACCATCTTCGGTCCGTGGTTTTCCGAATAGATCCGGATCTCCCTGGATTCCTTCTTAATGAGGGTCAGATCCTTCTTTAAGGATCCCCTCTCCTCTTCCTCTCCTTCATCCCCTCCCTCTTCAAGGACTATCTTCCAGTCCCTGATTGAAAGATCCTCCGGATATCTGTCAGAAAGCAGATCCATGAGCCTTGCAAGATAGACCCTGATCCGGCTCTTTTTCAATGCTATACGCCTTGTGAGGATATAAAGGCAGCTCATGCCCCTGCCCTTCACGTCGATATGTGCACAGAGCACCTTCATGGGACTGTCATACTGGGGATCGAAGTCTTCATTCATAAGGCTGATCCTGAGTTTCTCCCTGTCTTCCTTTCCGAAGTCCTCCATTTCGGTAACCTCAAGTGGAATGGATCTGTCGGTAATTGCCTGCTGTATCACCGACACATCGCGAAAGACGATGGAGGAACGAAGCTCCTCATTTTCAGAAGCCACCACATCAAGGGCTTCCCTTAAATCCTCCCGTCTTAAGGTGCTTTCCACCTGGAGCATATAAAGATCCTGAAAACCGTGGCTTTCCGGATCCAGCAGGAGCTCAAAGAGCATGTCATCCTGCTCGGAGGAAATGGGAAGGATCTTTTCGATACGGAGACCACGGTTAACATAATCTTTCCGGGTCCTTTCTGCCTCTTCCCTGGTCCAGAGCTGCTCATAGGCTACCGAAGCCTTCTTTTCAAGCTCCTTAAAATTATCCAGGCTTAAGACATCCGAGGAGCTGAGCCTGATCCCCTGTTCCCTCAGCTGGGCAGTATACTGCATGGCGCTTAAGGAGGTTCCCCCCACATCCGTAAATCTGTCATAGGGTCCGATGACGCAGTCACTTCTTAAGACATCCGAAGCGGTATATATGAGTCTTGCGAGAACCTCACTGTCAAGGGCACCGCTTGTCAAGGCCTTCCTTTTCGGCTGGGGCAGCTCGTTTCTCATGACCTTGCCGTTCATATTTCTCGGAAGCCCATCCATCCTGACCCAGACATCCGGTACCATGTAGGGTGCAAGATATGCCCCGATCTCTTCACTGACTGCCTTTTCGTCTATCTTTTCCGGGGCTTCATAGTAGCAGGAAAGGTGCTCAGATCCCCCCAGGTTTTTTACCACCACAACGATCTGGCCCACATCACTGTAGCCCGATCTTTTTACTGCATTTGAGATCTGTGCCTCAACCTCACCCGTTTCTATCCGAAATCCCCGGAGCTTTACCATGTTGTCTGTCCTTCCAAGAAGATCTATGTCCCCCTCAGGGGTAAGGATGGCCCTGTCTCCGGTCCTGAAATAGAGCTGTCCGTCAAGCTCCACCCATTTTTTCGCACTTAATTCGGGAAGACCGTAGTAGCCCTTTGACATATAGCTGCAGGAGATCAGAAGCTCCCCGGCTTCTCCCTCCTTAAGGTCCTTAAGGTCTTCGTCCACCACCCTGGTCTTTGTTCCCTCAAAGGGTCTTCCGACAATGATCCGGTCTTCGTTCCCCCGGATCTTTTTACAGAGTGTCCCTCCCGTCTCGGTGCAGCCGTAGGAATTTATCAAAAAGGCATCGGGAGAAAGAGCCCTGAAGTTCCTCAGCTTTTCTCCCCCGTTAAAGATAAAGATCCCGGAGGTATCATAGTCTTCTGCAAGAATTGCAGCCAGGGAGGAAGGAAGAAAGATGTGGGTGATCCCCATCTCCTTCATATAGCTGTAGAGATATCCCATATCCTGCCTGGTCTCGCCCGGAACGATGCAGACCCTTCCCCCGTTTAGCAGGGGGCCCATGAGAAAGGTCTGGGTGGCGATAAAGGGAAAGCTTGACATCACGCCGCAGACAGTCCTTTCATTCATGGCTGCCTCGGGATTTACCCGGATATAGTCCGTTATGTGCTGAAGCATCCTGTGGCTGTGCAAAACCCCCTTGGGCTGGCCTGTGGTTCCCGAAGTATAAAGGAGCATGGAGGGAGAGTCCTCTGTCAGCTCCTCACAGTCCCCGTACCCTTCCTCGGGCTCTGTGGCCTCTTCCACAAAAATGACCCTGTCCATGGGAAAGTCCAGCTTCTTTTCTTCCCAGAACTCCCTCATGGTAAGGATCACTTCTGTCTTTGAATCCTTCAGCATATATTCCAGCCTGTTTAAGGGATATTCCTCATCGAAGGGAACGTATAAGCCCCCTGCCCTTAAGACAGCAACCGCTGCCAGAGCCATTTCTCCCCGGTAGGGCAGGTAGATGGCAGCCGCTCCGCCCCTGCTCAGGCCGGCCTTTTTAAGCCTTCCCGCCAGAGCCCGGCTCCTTATATCCAGCTCTCCGTAGGAGATCTTTTGAAAGCTGTCCGAAACAGCGGTCTTTTCCGGATCCTTTTTTGCATATTCTTTAATAAATTCGTGTATAAGCTTCATGTCCCTTCACCGTTAACTCCTGTTTATAATATTCCCTCATCCCCGTCGAAGAGTTTCCCCTGCAGAAGCTCACACCCCATATCCGTCAGAAGCTCCCGAATCTCTTCGGTATCAACCTCGGAAACCACAACCTCAAGGGGAATGCTCTTAAGCATGGCAATGGTTCCCCTTAAAACAGCCTTCCTTTCATGGGACATATCTCCCCTGACCATCCGGTTATCAAGACAGACGAAGCTTAAGGGCAGCTCGGGCAGATCCTTGATGACGGTGTAGTTGCTGCCGAAACGGTAAATCGCCGCCTTATAGCCAAGTCTCGAAAGCTGCTTCAGGTTCACATCCAGGGCATCATCAATGGTCTCCCTGCCGGTCTTCTGCACTGCAAAGCAGATATGTCCGGGAAGAATGTCATATTTGCTCCTTAAGTTCCAGATCCTGTCGGTAAAGCCCTTCTGCATCCCAAGCTTGCCGGAGATCTTCACCACCAGATAGGAATAGCCGTATTTTTCAAGGATTCCGGACTTAACTATGGAGAAGGCCTGATCCAGGACAAATTCCTCCACCATCAGGCTGACACCCTTGGTATTTGCCGCCTCAAGAAGGGTCTCCTCATCAATGATCCCAAACTCCGGGTCGTCAATAGAGACCACCGCCTCGGCAAACACCGGCCTGTTTTCCTTAACTGACCAGACGGGCCTGCAGCTGACTTTGATCCTCTCCTCCTTCATGGCATTTTTAAGGATCACATCAAAGCCTGTTTCAATCTTATATACCCTCTGTCCCGCGATCTCATCGGTATGGTAGAGGATCCTGTCGGAGGTGTATCTCATGAAGTTGCGGGCAAACTGAAGGATCTGCGCGGAATCACTGATCTCCTCCGGATATTTTACCGCGATGATCTTAAGATCCACCGGGATCCCGGAATCGGCCACCGCATAGTTGTTTTTACGGACCAGCTCCCTGATGCTCTGGATCCCCTCCACTGCCTTATAGTCCATATCGAAAACAATGTTGTAGAACATGCCCGGGGGCTCGAAAAACTGCTCATAGATCATCTTCTCCCGCCTTCCGAAGGCGGCCATGGCCCTTTCAAGCCTGTGAACGAATTCAAGATAGGCCTCATCCCCCAGAAATCTGCTGATCTCGTCGGCGTTTTTGATGCAGGTGATGATCACCTGAACCTCCTGCCTGCTTTTTTCGACCCTCATAAGGGACTGCTTAAAAGCATAGAAGCCCGGAAGACCGGTGTTCATGTCGATCTGCTTTTCCGGCTTCTGCACAAAGAGGACCACAAAAATCAGGGTCACGCTGGTAAAATAGCATTCCACAAACAGCCTTGGGAAGAAATACTGGATGGCAACACCCACGGCGTTAAGGATATAGAGGGAGAATAAGGAGATCCATTCGGAAAGTGTCAGCAGGTTCCAGTGGATAAAAAGCCAGACCATACCCACCAGAAAATAGAATACTGCGATGAGATATATCAGGTAAATCCCTTCCCCCCTCATATATCCGGTTTCACTGGTAACAGTGAAGACCCGGCCGTTCACCGGATTTAAGAACAGCATGACAACCAGCGCCAGGTAGGGCAGGGCCAGGAGAAGCTTTTTCCAGATCTGTCTGATCCTGTGCCAGGTTCTGCACACCGCTATGATGTATAAGGCATAGATGAAATTTAAAAGATTTCTGGTGCCGAAATAGACGTAGTTAAAGGCCTTTGTCAGAAGAACCCGGTTGTCGCTTAAGGGGATGACCGCATTTCCCAGGTTTGCGATGACATCCGCAAGGGATGAAAAAAAGGCCATGAGCAGAACCCAGAAAAGCAGGGCATTTTCCCTTCCCCTGGTAAGCCCACGTGAAATGGTGGAAACTATAAGGATCAAAAGGATCGGAAGAGCCGACAGTTCAAAGATCAGAATGTCCCCTGTCATAACCTATTTCCTCGCAAAGATGAACCCGAAGGTTCCGTTACCGCAGTTAACAGCTATGGAAGGAGAGGTCTTTGTAATGTAGATCTGTTTGAAATCTGCTTTTTTCATGACCATCTCCTTGATAAGCTCGATCTCCTCATGCTTAACTCCCACATGGGTGATAAAAAGCACGGAGGTATCGATCTTTCCGGCGTCCCTGAAGGTGTGGCGGACATACCTCTCAGCCGCCCTGATCCCGTTTCCGATAACCAGCGTGCTTAAGTGCAGCCTGCTGTCAAGGGTGTCGATCACGGGATGGACCATAAGCTTGCTGCAAAGGATGCTGAGCCGTCTGGACATACGTCCGTTCCTGTAAAGGTACTCCGTATTTTTAAGCATGAAGCTGAAATCTATCTTTTCCTTCTTTTCTTCAAGCATTGCCGCAACCTCATCGGGATCGTAGCCCCCGCCCTCTGCCATGTCGCAGGCAAAAAGCGCCAGCAGCCCGGCTCCGGTGGAGATCCTTCCCGAATCCAGAACCCTCACGTTGTAGAAGGACAGCGCCGCCTCGCTGGCGTTAACGAAGCATTCGCTGGCATGCTTGGCCGTTGTAATATGGATTATATGCTGGGCCCTGGTAAGATTGTCCGAGAAGAACTCCTCATATTCCTTAACGGAAGGAGCCTCACTCTTTGCCTCGATCATGCTCTCTTCCATATAGCGGGTCAGACCGTCGCTGCCCGTTTCCTTCCCGTCATAGAAGATCCCCTTTTCCATCCTGACCCTGCAGGCTATCACGGGAATATTAAGTCTGTTTAAGATCTCCGGGTTAATGTCGGACATGCTTTCAGTGGTTACGAGGATGGGGATCTTCTTTTTCATTTCCCTGACTATCCTGCTGGATTCATAATCCTCTCCCCCTTTAGTGCTCCTCATGACCATGTTTGGAGGCAGGAGACTCTGGATCATATATTCCAGATCCGAGGGATCCACGGGCTTTACCAGGTATTCGTCAAAGCCCTCCCTGCGGTAGAGAGCCTGGTTTGCGCTGCCGGCATTTGCAGTAAGGGCAACGAAGGCTGCCTCCTTTGAAAGGCCTCCCGCCTGGTCCTTAACAGCCTTCATGCACTGAATGCCATCCATGCCCGGCATAAGGTGATCCATGAGTATGATGTCATATCTGTTTTTGAGGGTAAGCTCAAGGCACTTTGCCCCGCTGTCGGCCAGTGTGAGCTGCACCCTTGTCTTCCCAAGGAGCTTTTTTACCACCAGGAGGTTGGAGCTGTTGTCGTCAACGGCCAGGATCTTTGCATCCGGCGCCTCAAAGCTCTGATGGTATTCATATCCCGCCCCGGAGGAATGGATCTTAAGGGCATCAAACTCCCCGATGACCTTCTCATCGGCGATCTCCTGATCCAGCTCAACGATAAAGGTGGAGCCCTTGGTGTAAACACTGTTAACCGATACGGTTCCCCCCAGGATCTCAACCAGCTGCTTCACAATGGAAAGTCCCAGTCCGGTTCCCTCGATATATCTGTTCTTTTCCTCATCCTCTCTTCTGAATGCATCAAAGAGATGGGGTATGTTTTCCTTTCTGATCCCCATTCCGGTGTCTTCCACGGAATAGGTCACATGTACCATCCCGTTCCCCTTCCTGATGCAGTGGACAGAAAGGTTCACGCTCCCCTCCTCCGTATATTTAACGGCGTTGTTTAGGAGGTTTATAAGGATCTGCTTAAGTCTCACCTCATCGCAGAAAAGCTGTGAGGGCATGCTGGGATCCACGGAGATGGAAAAGTCCAGACCCTTCTCCCTGGCCTTCACCCAGATCATGTTGACTATGTCGGAAAGCAGCTTTCCCACGTCATACTGTGCCATGACGATATCCATCTTTCCCGACTCGATCTTTGACATATCCAGTATGTCATTGATGAGGGACAGGAGGATGTTTGAGGCCGACTGTATGTTCCTTGCATTCTCTATGACCTCCTCATCAGCTTTGGAGCGGAGTGTCATTTCATTTAAGCCTATGATGGTGTTGATGGGAGTCCGGATCTCATGGCTCATGCTGGAAAAGAACCTGCTCTGGGCCTTGTTCATGGCATCGATCCTCTCAGCCTGTTCTTTGGCCTTGGTATATTCCCTGAGATAGAGCCTGTATTGGAACTGAACCATTATGTAGGAGGAAAACCCCACAAGGAGCAGTGACAGGACCAGATCGATGTAGTTCTGGGTTCTGCTGTGAAAGGCGATAAAATCCGGATTCAGGTAGGAAACTATGAACTGGATGATGATGATCAGAGTCAGAACAGACATCATGACCGTCCGGGCCGCCCCGATGAGGGTAAGGCCTATGTAGAGATAGCCGAAGCTGCACCACATGATCCCTCCGCCGCTGACTCCTCCCCCGAAAAAGAATACGGCGGGAACTATTATAAACACGATCCCCATGGAAATGATCAGGGCTCCGGTCTGAACCCTGTTTTTCCTGACGGCGATCATGGTTATTAACGGTGTTGCCACCATTGTGATGAGCAGCACCAGGATCTCGATAAATGTTTCACCTATCAGGATGTCGATGATAAGGGCGACCACCAGTGCTGAAAGTCCCACAAAGGTAAGAAGCATGAATATCTTTGTTCTGATATCCACCTGCAGCTCCAGGATCTCATGTACAAAGTTTTTTACCCTGTTTCTCATTGAGCCTCCTTAAGGTCTGTCTGACCCAGGCAATCCCGGATCAGGTTCAGGATCTTCGCATAGCTTTCGATAAAGGAAGCGTGATTTTTTTCTATATATCCGTAGTCCTCAGCCTGCACGGCAAATTCCAGGGCCTCCGCATCCGATGAAAGATCGTTTAAGCCCACCATCTTCGAGGTGGATTTGACACCGTGAACCCTGACCATGTAATCTTCCCAGTTCTTCTCCTCAAAGTACTTTTCAATGGTCTTAACCTTGCTGTCGCTGTCATCGGCATAGTCTAAAAGGAGCTCCTTATAGAAGTCCTCATCGCCGCAGTAGTCCAGACCCTGGGCCGTATCCAGCCCGCATTTTTTAAGCTCTGCAAAAGCATCCGGATTCTCTTCCGGATTCTCTTCCGTTTTCACTTCCGGCTTCTTTTCCTTAAGCCTTTTCTTTTTCAGGGGCTCCTTTGAATAGACCGCCGCTGTTTCCGGGAGAACGCGCTTTAAGACTCTTTCCAGGTCATTTATCTCGATGGGCTTGGGAACAAAACCGTCAAAGCCCTCTGCCAGAAACATCTGCCGGGCGGAGCTTATGGCGTTTGCGGTCAGGGCGACCACGCAGATCTCCCTGTTTTCCTTTGCCGCATTATGCTTGATCTGATGCATTGCCTCAACCCCGTCCATGCCGGGCATCATGTGATCCATAAATACTATGTCATAGTGGTTTTCACTGCACATGAGGATGGCCTCTTCACCGCTTTGAGCGGTGGATATCTCCATTCCGTAGCCCGAAAAGAGCTCTCCCTCCACCACAAGGTTCATGTGCTCATCATCCACAAGCAGGGTCTTTACCCCCGGGAAGGTGATATATTCCCTGACGTTATCTTCCTCAATGTCTGTAACCCTGTTTAGGAAGCTGACTATCTGGACACCGTAAAGGGGCTTATAAAGGATCTGTATCCTTTGTCCCGTCTCTTCGGCAAAGCCCGGCCTGACCACCAGGGCCACGTTGATCCTGGAGGAAAGAGAATCAAAATATTCCCTGTCTGAAAAATATTCACCGGCTCCGATGAAAAGATGGGACAGTCCGGTTGTGGAAACCAGCTTTTTCAACTCTTCTTCTGACCTGATCCTGTGTATGGGGACCGGGATCCTTTCGGAAAGGGTGTCCAGCATTTCCCCATAGTATTCCCGGATCCTGGGATGGGCATCATTCATGAATCCCAGAAAACAGGCCGCAACACATGGCTTTTCAGTGCCGACGGAAAGGCAGGGTCTGAAGTCCTCCACCTCCTGGGGTATGCTTATCTTAACCTCCGTTCCGTCTCCGAAGCCGCTTTCGATGGAAAAAACTCCCCCCATTGCCTTGACAAAACCGGCCACGATGGGCAGGCCCAGCCCCAGACCTCCCCTGGCCCTGGTCCTTCCGGAATCTGCCTGATAGAATTTTTCATAGGATTTTTCTATCTCATCCTCAGTCATCCCGCTTCCGGTATCCTTGATCTGCATCACAAGATTGATGCCGTAATCCCTTTTGACCGAATAGATGTGAACGCAGACTCCCCCGTCTTTTGTAAACTTGTATCCGTTACGGATCAGATGCCAGAGTATCCTCTTTATCTTTGTCTCATCCCCCTTCAGGAGGGTGGGGATCTCCGGATCCACATTAAGGACCAGCTCCAGTCCGTAGTCCTCGGAAAGGGACAGGCGGTTTAAGAGGTCGTTTAAGAGGGAGGCGATCTCGTAGCTTTCGTTGCTCACGGCAGTCTTTTTCATGTCAACCTCCGTGAAATCCAGAATGTCGCTTATCTGCTCAGCCACCCTGTGTCCGGCTGCAGATATGGATCTGACCTTGTCCATGTCCTGTTCTTCAAGCTCGGATTTTAAAAGCACATGGGAAAGTCCGATGACGGCGCTGACAGGGGTTCTGACCTCATGGGACACATTGGCGAGAAAGCTGTTTGCACGGACGTTTTCCTCTTCCAGCAGCTCTATCCTTTCAAGATATTTCTTCTCCGTCAGATCCCAGACCCTCACCACATATTCCACAACAAAGACCGCCAGGGGGATCATTAAAAAGATCATAACGGTCCTCGCAAGCCCCGGAAGATCCGCCAAAAGCCCCCTTTCGTGTTCCGTAAAGAAAAGACGGAAGGAAAGGGAAAAGATGGCGCTTGCCGTGCCTGACCAGATCAGAAGCTTCTCCCTGGAAAAGGAAAAGACGGTGATCAGGATTAAGACCACGACCCCGCAGTCATATATGGTTTCTATACGGATGCAATAATAGAATTCAAGAAAGATAAGAAAGGCCCCGAAAATATAGATCTGGGATCTGCTGGGCAGACGGTCTGTCAGAAAAACGATCCAGCACATGATAAAGCCTGCTGCAATGACCGGCATCATCCAGACTTCCCAGGCAAGTATGCGGTTCATGATCATGACTGTAACGGAAAGCAGCGTCATGGTAATCATAAGACACAACGTCGCGCTTTTCCTTACATCATTTCCGATTCCGCCCTGTTCCACAAAAACCCCTTATACAGAATAATAGTTGCGACATCACCCTGTCATCCCTGACATTTCTCTGTCATCCCTGACATTTCTCTGTCATCCCTGACATTTCTCTGTCATCCCTGACATTTCTCTGTCATCCCGAGCGCAGCCGAGGGATCTTACCCCGACATCACTTTGCAATCCCGACATCGCCCTGTCATCCCGAGCGCAGCCGAGGGATCTTACCCCGATACCTCGACTCTCAATGTCCAAATGCACACCCGTCAACTATTATACCAAAAACCCCCGTATATATCATTTAAAAAATTCTCCAAAGCCTAAAAACCCCCCACCCCGTTACTGCTTACGTGGTCAACCAGACCACGTAAGCAGTAACCCCACCCCTTCACCTTCAGGCATCAGCGATCTGTCTTACGGCAAGGTCGTAAAATTTCCCCTTCTTTTCCATAAGTTCCTTAAAGCTTCCCTCCTCCACAATCCTTCCCTCCTCCATGACGAGGATCCTGTCGCAGTTTTCAATGGTAGAAAGACGGTGTGCGATGACTATCCTGGTGGCATCAAGCTTTTCAAGAGTCTCCATCACCCTGCCCTGGGTGACATTGTCCAGTGCGCTGGTGGCCTCATCAAAAAAGATGATCTTAGGCCTTCCCACGATGGCTCTTGCAATTAAGATCCTCTGGGCCTGGCCGCCGGAGATGAGGGAGCTCCCTTCGTTAAGGTGGGTATTAAGTCCCATGGGCATGGCCTCTATGTCCTTTTCAAGCCCCACTTCCCTTATGACCTCTTCAACCCGTTCCCGTAAGCAGCCCGGCGAGGTTATGACTATGTTTTCATAGATGCTTCCGCTGATGAGTCCGCCGCTTTGGAGCACCACCCCGAACCTTTTCCTGAGCTCCCTTTTATCCAGCTCGTCTATATCATGTCCGTCATAATAGATCCCTCCCACCTGGGGTCTTTCAAAGCCCATGAGCAGCTTAAGGAGGGTGGATTTTCCGGAGCCCGACTCACCCACGATGCCCACATATTCCCCGCTCTTAATATCAAGGTTCAGGTTTTTTATCACAGGCTCCCCGGCCTCCGGATCATAGCTGAAGGTAACATTGTTCAGCTCTATCTCCCCGTTCATCTCACCGGGAACGGCAGCATCCCGGCCGCTTTCGGGCAAAGTCTCCAGGATGGGTCTTGCCATCTCATACATAGGCTGGATCCGGTTCACCACAAGAAAATTCTGTGCCACCTCAAAAAGAGCCGACTGCAGGGCTCCGAAGGCTGTGATAAAGCCCATGAAGCAGCCTATGGTAAGCTTAAGGTCGTTTTGAACCATCATAAAATAGAAGGCTATGGAAAAAATGATCTGGAAGGCTTCCGAAACGGTTACCGTTATGACCGCAAGCCTTTCCTTTTTCAGGTTGATCCGTCTGGATCCTGTCAGACCCTTAAGGTAGTTTAAGCAGGCCCTGCCCTCCGACCCGGTGGTTCTGAGCTTTTCCATTCCCTCCACATACTGGAACATGACAGAATCCGTCTTCTGGTCCAATTCCAGTTTTTCCTTTTCATACTTAAGCTGCCTTAGGCCTGTCAGGATGACAAAGAAAAGCACGGCCGTCAAGAGCAGGAGGGCTCTTCCGGTAAGCGGTGCCGAATAGGCCATCATCCTGAAAATATAGATGAGGGAGAACAGGGCTGAAAGCAGGCTGTTTAAGATGCTCTCGGAAAAAACATTATAGATCCTGCTCACATTCATGGCTCTGATTCCCAGCTCCGCTGCCTCATATTTTCTGAAAAAGCTTTCGGGCAGGGAAAAAAGCCTGTCAATAACGGCGCTCTGCACAGCATATTCCATGGAATTCATGGCACGGAAGGTGGAAAGGTTTTTCACCACCGTAAAGGTTATGTTTCCAAGGGCACAGGACAGGATAACAAGACCGATCTGAACAAGGGCCTCAAGGTCTCCCAGGGGTATGAACCTGTCAAAAACAAGCTCGTTTAAGCGGGGAACAAGGAGTCCCGTTAAAACCCCGATGATGGACAGGGCCACGATCCTGATGATATCCGAAGGGCAGACCCTGTTCATGCCAAAGGCGATGAGGCTTAAAAGATTGATCTTCTCATCGGGGAAGGGTCTGTAGAACATGATGGCTTCCGGCTTAAGCCTGCCTGCAAACTCGCTTCCAACCTTAAAAACCGTCTCAGACCCTGCCCTGCAGGCAAGGTACCTTCCGGTGGCGGACATAAAGACACAGCAGGGCTCATCCGTTTCTGCGTCAAAAGCCAGAAAGGCTCCCCCGTCCTTCTTATACCACCTATCCTGTAAGACTATCCTTCTTATGGTAAAATGGGAAACCCTTGCAATGTCAGCAACGCCAAAGTGTTTACCGGAACTTCTTATGATTTTTTCTCTGGGAGCTATACGGATCTTTTCCCTGAGGCAAAGCCGGGCTGCACAGTCATAGAGGGCATCCCCCGTGCTTAAAAAGTCCGCTTCCCCGATCTCATCGTTTTTAAGGAAAAGGCTCCTGATGAGTCTTAAGGATCTTTCCTTTGTGTCCTCCCTCTCCTCCCTGATCTTATAGATGTTCCCCTCTTCCCTGACGGCATTTAAGCCGTAGAGTTCAATAAGCTCCCCTTCAAATTCCCGGCTGTCCTTTATGGGAAGACCGCTCTTTTTGATAAAGTCCTCCCGTATCTTAACGATCTCGGAGTCTCCCTTAAGGTCACATTCTTCAAGAAGAGCCTCTTCAAGGGCAACAAAACCAAATCTCCAGGATATCTTTTTGGCATCAGTGGCAAAAAAGCCCGGAATGACCGATCCTGCAGGCATTTCAGCAAGAAACATGCGCCTGCCGGGTCCCTCCTCATAAAAAGGAATAAGATACACCAGAACCTGTCCTTCCTCCACCCTGTAGGCAAAAGAAGAGCTTTCCGACGTGAAGACCTCTCCACCCTTTATATGGATTTTTTTCCTTTCTTCTTTACTCATCTTAATAACTGTTCAAAACCTGCTCCGGGGCTTTTCCGCCTTCACCCAGAACCAGCTGCCTGTAGCAGCCCTCTTCCTTAATGAGGTCTTCGTGCCTTCCCCTCTGTACGATACTCCCCTTTTCCATGACCAAGATCTCATCACAGTCCCGGATGGCGGAAAGCCTGTGGGCCACCATGATGCAGGTGCAGCCCCTGCGCTTGATGTTATCCAGGATCTGCTTTTCCGTGATGGGATCAAGGGCGCTGGTTGCTTCGTCCATTATGAGAATGCTGGGATTTTTGGCAAGAGCTCTTGCTATCTCAAGCCTCTGCCTCTGTCCTCCGGAAAAATTCTCCCCCTCTTCCGCCACGGGATAATCATAGGCAGCAGGCCTTAAGGTGATGATGTCATGTATGCAGGCATCCTTGGCAGCCCTGATCACATCGGTCTCTGAAACCGACCTGTCCCACATGGTCAGGTTATCCCTGATGCTTCCGGAAAAGAGGGTTATGTTCTGACTGACAACGGAAATGCTTGAGGATAAGACCTCCTCCGGGATCCTCTCTCTTTTTACCCCGTCAAAGAGGATCTCCCCCGACCACTGTCTGTAAAGACCGCTGATAAGCTTCGAAACCGTGGATTTTCCGCTTCCGGACTCCCCCACTATCGCAATGGAAGACCCGGCGCCCAGTTCAAAGCCAAAATCCTTTATTAAAGGCTGATCAAGTGCACTGTAGCCAAAGGAGACGGATCTTAAGGAAACCCTTCCTTCAAGCTTTTTCCCCATATCCTCCTTTTCGGATCCCTCAAAGGCCGGATCCTCCCTGTAGCTCATGACATCCTCGACACGTCTTGCATCCGCCCCTGCGCCCTGAAGTCTTGTGGCAAAGCCCGCAAGTTCGTTTATGGGCAGCATGAAAGCTGCAAGAAGGGAATTAAAGGCCACCAGAACCCCCTCCGTGATCTCCCCCCGGATGACAAGTATCCCGCCCAGGATCAGGATGACAACCGAGGTGACCTGTTCTGCAACCTCCGGGATGGCATCCAGGATCTCCTGCCTTTTTCCGATCTTCTGCTCCGTTTCTATGCTCTTTGCATAATATCCCTGAAGCCTTGATGCATATTCAGCCTCCGTTCCCGATGCCTTAAGGGAGCCTGAGACCAGAATGCCCGCAAAGAGGCTTCCCAGCATCTTTCCCTCATCCTGCTTGAATTTAAGGGACAAGTCCCCCAGGGAAGCCGCTCCCAGATGCATGATAAGGAGGTTCAGCGCCACGATCCCGACTCCCACGGCAGTAAGGAGGGGACTGTAAAGAAGGAGGAGGATCAGATAGAAAAGGCTCACCATCACGTTAAGTATGTTCTCTGCCACATCCCCCGTCAGGAAGATGTTCACGTTGTTGTTGTTTTCCACTCTCTTTGACAGGTCTCCCGAGGATCTCTGCTCAAAGAAGCTGATGGGAAGCTTAAAGAAATGGTCAAGAAATGCATGTGCCGAGGAAAGGGTCATCTTGTTCTGAAGTCTCAGAAGGAGCATCTGCCTGTAAAAAGACAGGGCGAACCTGAAGATCATGGTAAAGATCATGGCCGCGATCAGTCCGGCAAACCAGTTATAGTTTTCCTCAACCAGTATCCCGTCCACAAAGATCTGTGAAAAGACAGAAACCAGCATTCCGGGAAAGACCAGCAAAAGTCCGGTTACCATGAGGGCGGCAACCTCCTGCTTTTCTTTTCTGAGGTTTTCCCGGATAAAGGATGAAAAGGTTTTCTTTGAGACCGAGGGCATAAAGTCCGATGTTTTCTTAAAGGTAAGGACAACGCCCGTAAAGCAGGAGTCGATCACATCCATACTCAGCTTCCGTCTGCCTGCTGCCGGATCGTTGATATAGCAGTACTTTCCCTTAACTCCCTCCCAGACCACAAAATGGTGAAAATTCCAGTGGATTATGCAGGGAACGGGAAGAGAGAGCAGACCCTCAATATCCTTTCTGTAGGCATGAACCTCAAGCCCGAACCTTTTTCCTGCCCTCATGATGTTTTTGGCACTGGACCCGTCCCTTGAAACTCCGCATTCTATGCGCATCTGCTCAAGAGTAACCTGTCTTCCGAAATAGGCTAAGACCATGGTCAGGGCTGCCGCGGCGCATTCCGTGGCCTCCATCTGGAACACTGTGGGAGTTTTGGCATACCTCTTCTCACTCATTGCCGGCATTCTCCGGAGCAGGTTTTTCAACGGTCAGCTTTTCCCGGATATAGGGAAGCAGCATGGTTATGGGGGCCTTTTCTTCTATGGAGATGTCAGCAGCCACCATGGTCCCGTTCACAAGGTCCATGCTTCTTCCCTTCTTTGAAGACCACCAGTAGCCGCTTTCCGTAGTCTCATCCTTCTCCAGATTAAGCCTCACCTCAATGACAGGTCCGTCCTGGATGAAGCTGTCCACCAGGGAGGTAACAGCCACCTGATTTCTGATCTCAGCCCGGGAGGTGACATATTCATCCACATATTCGACACTTCCCCTCATGTGACCGTATTCCTGCTTATTTGCCGTGCTTGGATAGACCGAGGCCTTCATTCCCACCTTGATCCTCCTTCCCTCCGTCACCGGGACATAGCACACCACCACATTGTCGGTCTGATCCCCCCTTGAAACCCTTGCCACATAGTCTCCTGCCGCGATCACCTGTCCGTCGGCCACGGCAAGCTCAGTGACAATGCCGTCTAAGGATGACCGGATCTCATTGTGGGAGATCTGTTCCCTGCAGTCTGCGATCTGTCTGTCAAGCAGGGCCAGAGCAGCATTTTTTTCCGCATCAAACTGCATGGCAAGGGCAGAAGCCTCAGTTTCATTTCCGGAAAGGGCTAAAGCATTGGAATCCTGGGTAAGCTTCTGGCTTTTAAGGTACAGTAAGGCCTTGTTGTCATCCGTTGCCACATCATTTAAGGAATTAAGGGTCACTTCTTCAACAAAGGTCCTTCGTTTTTCAAGTTCCTCCAGGGTATGCTTTGCCTCCCTTGAGGAAAGAACGACTATCACCTGGTCTTTTTTTACCTCTTCACCCGTTTCCACAAGGATCTCATCAACCATCCCCGGCTGGTCTGAATAGACAGAATGTATGCCTCCCCTGTTCATGTAGATCCCGTTTGCGGACACGTAGAGGGGAAGCTTTCCGAAGATCGACCAGACAAGAGCCGAAATGATGATCAGCGCTGCCCCCAGAACTGCAAGATAGAAGGAAGGGGACACTATGACTATCTCCCTGTCCAGCTGTTCGGGAGATGAAAGCTTTTCCAAAGCAGATTTTCTGTACAGATCAGCCATTATACCCCCTCATCCTGTGTGTGACCAGAGGGATCCAGGGTCTGACAGACTCAAGGACCTCATCGGTATCAAGGTATTCGGGAAAGACCACTCCCTCCTTCGGATGAGCCTCCATGTAGAGGATGGCGGCAAAAACCGATGCCGACACCATAAGGACCGTAGGTGTTTCAAAGCTGTCCTTATCATAAAAGACCTCGATCCCCACGTATATGGGACGAAAATTTTCACCCTCCACACACATGCCTATGGTCTCCCCTCCCCCGGTCATCCTGTCCTTTGTGATAAGACGTGACCGGCGGTTCAGATCATGGTATATGGATCTTATTGCAATATCACAGGGCTTATATACAAACATCACAGAAGGGGCATATTCTATCTCCCCCGCCTCATTCCTTAAGGTATAGTAATCGTGGATCGAAAAGATCTCCTCATGGGCATCCACATAGCCCGTGAAGGCCAGCTCCTTTGAAAAGCTGCCGGTCTTCACCTGCTTTCCCGGAAGATCCAGAACCAGCGTCCCGTCATATTTATTGTAGTAAAAAACCTGATCTGCAGATACATTGAGCCTCTTTAAATGCTCGCTTAAGGAAACCCCGCTTCCCAGCATCTGCATGGACCGGTCGTTCATTTCTTCAAAAAAATCCGCTATGCTCCAGGTGGAATAGGCGGTCTCATCATCCTCATCATAGTCTGACTCCGTGGTATCAAGGTCAGCTTCAACAAAGGCGGTGACCTTAAGCTCACTGGCAAGACGGGCAAATTCCCCTCTTGAAACAAGGTCTTTCAATCGTTCCCTGTTTTTTTCAACAAAGTCACCCTCATCCCCTTCCACGATCTCCATGAGAGCCTTTTTCGTTATCAGGTTTATGAGACCGGGATTGCTCCCGAACTGAAGAACCGATGTGGCTTTTCCCGCCGTTTTTTTCATCAGCTCCTTTAAGCTGTAAAAATGGGTTCTGTAGCGGAAGGGCTCGGTGAAGGGCTTATCGGAAAAGGTATCGTCCGTTGTGCAGAGGAAATGGATCCCCCTCCCGGCACATTCTCCGGAGAGGATCAGACTGTCGTTCCCTTCGGAAAGACACATAAGATAGTCCCCCTCCTCCAGAAGATCCAGGATCCGGGTATACACATGACTGTCCATTTCCAGAAAAAAAACGTTTTCCTTTTTTCCCCCCATGCCTTCAAAAGCCCTGAGAGCCTTCCTTGACCGGTCAGCCACAAGGATTTTGTCTATGGAAAACAGTCCCTCTTTAAGTATCAGATTAAAAAGAGATCTTGCAACGCCTCCGAAGCCCAAAAGCATTATCTTTGAATCGATCATATACAATAAATCCCGTGTTTATAGTTTTACTGCTTAAACCTTATAAAACGGGGAACCGCATAAAACGGTTCCCCGTATCCCCTCTCAGAGTCCGTAGCCCTCGGCTGCGATCCCGTCGATGAACATGACATTGTTTCCCTCTATCACAAGATCGTAAACCGGCTGCTTTTCCCCGGTCTCAACGATATCCGTGATCCTTGTGGAGCCTTCAAGGGTCGGAATGTCCCTGTCCCTGTGCTGCCACACGTTATGAAAGTTTTTCCCGTCATAGAACCACTGTGTTGAGGTTGTGTTCCAGACCTTTCCGTTTTCAAAATGAACCTCTATCACCGCAGCTTCACCGCTTGTGGTGTCACTAACTCTTGTTTCCACCCTGTTTCCCTCTTTATCCAGACTGTAGATCCTGTCTCCCGGCCTGATCTCATCAATGGATCTTGAGCCTTCGGGGGTAGCAACCAAAGATCCGGCGGCATAGCATTTGACCACTGCCTTGGCAACCTCCTCCAGGGTTTTCTGGATAATGGTTTCGGTGGTCTTGGTCTCATCATCACCGCCTGCAACCATATCCAGCTCGTCCTCACTGAGCTCATCATCATCTAATTCTGCCCCTTCAAAGGTCTTGAAGAAGGGCTTTCCGCCGTATTCGATTATATCCTTAAAATCCTCGAAGGGAATGGCATCTCCCGTTATCTCCTTAACCAGCTCATATCCCTCTTCCCTGCTTAAGGTAAGGAGCTTATCAAGCAGCTCCCCGTCATTTCCCACCTTACTGGCAAGTTTTATAAGGGCATAAACATAGTCCGAATCCTGCACACGGTATTCATCAAGCTCCTCTTTGGTGATCCCGGGAACATATTCCCCCACATCCCTCAAAAGTTCCTCCGACCATTTCTGAGTGTAGATATCGTACATTACCCCCACATCTTCATACATGGCTGTCCTGAGCTCATCTACCACTTCATGTTTCAACATAACAAAACCTCCTTAAAACAAAACCGTTATTGATGATAGGCCACATAAGCAGACACCTTATTATACTAAGAAAACCGGTATGGACGCAATGAAAAAAGGGATCAGATCCCGAAATGCATGGTCAGGAAATTTTTGTTCCCGACCCTGCAGTAGGTCATCCTGCTGGAATAGCTCTTTGCCAGCATGATACCCATTCCGCCCCTGTCCAGATCCTCAAACTCCCTGTCTTCATTTCTCCTTGCCGTGGGGTCGAAACAGATACCGTTATCCATAAAGACCACGGAAAAGAGATTTCTGTTTATCTCGCAGGAAAAAGATACCCGGTCAGCCTTTGAATAATTCACGATATTGACGAACATCTCTTCGCAGGCAAGGATTATGTTCCTGGTCTTTTCAGAATCACCGAAGAAAGACATGATCACGTTCTTTACCACGGCAAAGGATGCGATGTCAACGGAAAGCTCAAGGTGCCTGTCACTATTTTCGTGATAGAGGATGGCGGCGCAGGTGATATCATCAAACTGACCCATTCCCTCAAAATAGTCTTCCACTGTCTTCCGCACAGTCTTTACAAGCTCGAGAGCGGTAGTGGATGTCCCCTTTCTTTCATACACACCGGACACCGTTTCCTTAAGCCTTTCTTCTCCGAACAGCTTCTTTTGGGTATTTATGGCCTCCGTGATACCGTCTGTATAGATAAAGAGTCCTTCCCCGTCTTTAAGCCTGATCTCCTCCGCGATAATATCCGCTTCATCAAAAAGACCCAGGGCGATCCCCTTATCCATGCTGATGTAGGAAAGGCCGGAGCCAAGAAGGAGGGGGGGATTGTGACCGGCATTTGCAAAGGTCAGCTCTCCCGTCGCCGTATTTAAGACCGCAGCAAAGACAGTTGCGAACATCCCCTCGGGATTTGATGAGTAAAGATCGCTGTTTGTCCTGTTTAAGGCCTCGGCGATATCGAATCCCGCCTTAAGGTAGCCTCTTATTATGGTCTTCACCATGGTCATAAAAAGAGCTGCCGAAATTCCCTTTCCGGAAATGTCACCCACCACCATGCAGACCCTGTCCTCATCCAGGCTGATGCATTCATAAAAATCCCCGGCTACCGCCTTGGCGGGACTCATGCAGGCATAGATCTCATAGCCCTCCCCCGAAAGACTTTTTTCCCGGGGAACGATACCGGCCTGTATCTTCTGGGCTATCTCGATCTGCGTCCGGGCCTGGATCCTTTCACCCGTCAGATTTTTAATGTCTTCAACATAATTTGAGATATCCAGTGACATCTTTACAAAGGATTTTTCTATATCCGTGATCTCATCCTCGTAAAGTGTGGTTCTGATCTTTGTTTCCGGTCTGACATGGTTCATTTTATCCTCGGCAAAATGCTGCATGTCATCCGAAAGCATACGGATGGGCCGGATAACCAGTCTCTTGATCAGGATCACGGCGATGATACATGTTGAGCCCAAAAGCAAAAGTCCCAGGATCAGGGCAAACCTGAGATCATTCATTGCCACCTTCTCAATGCTGTCCAGACTGTAATCTGCCCCGATGATGCCCAGTACATTGCCCTCTTTATCAAACACCGGAATAAAATATATGCATAAGCGTCCGTAGGCACCGTTAACGAACTCGAAGCCTCCGTAGTGATCGCCTGAAAGGGCGACCATTTCGGCATCAAGGAGCTTTTCTGTCTTCTGAACGGTACCGCTTGGCAGTCTTTTCTGAAGCAAAGCCTCATCCTCATCACTGCTTGCGGCCGCGACCACATAATTGCGTGAATTTTCATCCTCAACGGTATACATGTAGAGATAGCTGAGCCCCGAATGCCGGCAGATATACCTGAAGATCCTATGAACCTGCTCAAGATATTTCTCATCGGTTCTAAGCCTTTCTATCTTGGCGGGATCATCGACAAAACGGGTCACGGAGGCAGCAGCCAGATGTACGGTCGACTGCCCCTGGGTCGCAGCCAGGGAAAGGATCCGCCTCCGGCTTATGGTTACGGCGATCAGAAGTGAAAAAAGGAAGGCGATAAAGAAGAGGAGCCCGATCCTCATGAGGATCGTGATTCTGGGCTTCTTTTTTCCGCCTCCCTGTCTGTTTACAGATTTTTTTTCCATATATCGATCCTCCTTCCCGCCCCCACGATCATACCATATTAAGGTCAGAAAGTGGAATCAGGAACGGATCCCTACCGGATCTCTCCTTCAAGAAAGTCCGGAACCCTGCCCTCCGGAAGGATATACTCCCCGGAAGCGGGATAGAAGTCACCGTCTGAAGATTCGCCGGAAAAGAAGATCTCAACCCGGTAGCCGTCGGTGTTTTGATCCAGATCCTTCATAAAGATATCCGCCTCCCTGAAAAATTCATCCCTTACGGCACAGTCCGTAAGCTCCCTAAGCTTTTCAAAGTCCCGGGGATTTTCATAGGTTTTTGTCCGGGTTTCATAGTTTTCCGTATCAGAAAGAACTTTTGTGACCTCTGCCGAGATCACGTTTTCTTCCGGCAGATCCCCCCTTTCCCGGATCTCCTTCAGGAATTTAAGGCTTCTTTCAAAGGAGGGATAGATCGTGAAGTCGTATTCACTTTCATTGCCGTAGCTTCCCTCCTTTGGCGGTTTCATCGAGGTGATCCTGGCACAGGGTATCTCACTTTTAAGCCTGCTGCCTGCAAATTCAAGCATATCCTGCCGGTAGGCTCTTAAAAGCTTCTCCCTTTCCTTTTCGGAAAGCACAAGATCCGAGGTGGTTAAGGGGTCATAATACATAAGCCTTCCAAGGTCTGAAACCTTTGCCTTAAGGACGGGATAGACAGCCTCCTTATATTCCCTGGTTTCATAGATCCGGGCATAGGCATCAAAGACCTCAGGATCCGTCAGATCCACATAATAGGTTCTGGAGAAGTAAAGACCCCCCTTTAATCTTAAACGGACCGACAGGGATGTATAAACAGAATCGTACTCCCGGGTCTTCTCATCATGATCTGAAAGCTGCCCCAGCCTGGCCATGAGAGTCCTTTTATGGGCCCTGTCGCTGAATTCGATCCCCTTTTTGGCAATCTCATAAAGGTCCTCAATGTCCTTAAGCTCCATCTCCCTGAGCCTGTATTCCTCACTTCCCATGTAGTAGCCCCTTTCCGCAGGGTCGTTATAGGTCTGGGTTGGCTGAAGGTCATAGCCTGCAAGGGCTGCGGATCTGACTGAGGAAACCGGAGGCAGATATCTGTCATAGCCGAAGAGATCCACACAGAAGGCAAAGATCAGAAAGGCAGATAAAGCCGCCCCGATGATAAGGCTTAAGGGGTGACGGATGCAGGCCTTAAAATCAAATTCACAAACGATCTCAACCACCGCATGGACCAGAAGGGTTCCGACGATATAGCCGAAAAGAAGCCATCCGGTTCCCCTTGTGGGCGACATCTCATAAAAAAGAAGGGCACTGAGCATGGAGCCTGCCACCATGCAGCAGATCTTTAAAACGGGTCTTACCGGGTTAAAGGAAAGGGCATTTCCTGCGCTTTCTGCCGGTCTCTTTTTAATGAGGATCAGGGTTACAGAAAGGGCAATGATCCCGATAAAAAGCATCATTGCAACTCCGCATACGGCATAGGGCGTAAATTCCACCGGGGTATCATCTGCCTCAGCTCCCAGCTTTGAAAAGGCTATCCAGGCATAGGTCATCACCGGAGACAGATACCTCCAGAGGATCCCCTCGCCGGCGTCATAGTAGTTTCTGAAAAAGACGGAAGCATAGGCCTTGTAGATAAGGAAGCACAGGGGCGCAATAAAAAGGATAAGTCCCGAAAGAGCCACGGATACCAGGGTATTTCCCGAAAGAACGGCAGCCAGGCAGACCAGGGTATAGATGGAAAAGTACAGGACTCCGGCATAGAGGATCGAAACAAGGATCCCCGGAAGGGCTGAAGCTCCCGACATGCCCCTTAATGAGGCAAGGACCAGGGTCACTATGTGGGCAATGAGGAAAGGCACGTAAAATATGACCAGTCCGTTTATATATGCAGCCGAAAAGATATCCTCCCTTTTAACAGGCAGTGAACCGTAAAGGTCCGTTTTTCCCCTGTTATGAAGATAGGACATGGAATTGATCCCGCAGATAAGGGCAAGGATCACCCCGCAGAAAAACACCGCAGGATTTCCGATCCCTGCTATGTTGTTATTAAAGCTGACCTGAATCTCAGCCATGGTGGTCATGCCTTCCGCCAGCCTTTCCGACCAGTTTTCCATGGCCAGGATCCCCATGACGGGAAGGGAAAACAAAGCGGCAATGAATGAAAGAGCCAGAGGCCAGAGCCTTCTTTTCAGATCCTCCCTCATAAGCTCAGGAAATAAATTTTTTGATGTCATAGCCTTCTACCCCCGTTTCGCTGATAAAGATCTCCTCAAGTGAAAGCGGAAGGATTTCCGCAAACACAGGATCCTTTGCCCTGATCCTTTCAAGGATCTCACTTTCATTTCCCTTTACCGTTATGGTAAATAGACTCCCTCTTTTTTCCGAAAGAAGGATGTCCAGTTCCTTCTTAAGGTCCTCAAAGATCCCTTCATCCTTAAAAATGCAGTGGAGCTTGTGTATGCCTGCCTTCACGCTGTCTAAGTCCCTTGAAAGCAGGATCCCGCCCTTGTGCAGAAGCCCCACCGTGTCGCAGATGTCTTCAAGCTCCCTTAAATTATGGGAGGCTATCACCGGTGTAAGGTTCCTTTCTGTCATGTCCGATGCAAAAAGACTCTTAACCCCCTGTCTCATGACCGGATCGAGTCCGTCAAAGGTCTCATCGCAGTAAATATATTTAGTTCCGGCGCTGAGACCCAGGATGATGGAAAGCTGTTTTTTCATTCCCTTTGAAAAGGTTCTTATCTTCCTCTTTCTGTCCAGGGAAAAATCCTCCATGAGCCTCACATAGCGGAGATAGTTGAAGGCAGGATAAAGCCTCCTGTAAAAATCCGCCATTTCGTTTGGTGTGGAATTCGGAAAGAAATATGCATCATCGGAAATGTAGAAAAATGATGCCTTTACCTCCGGTTCTTCAAAGATTTCCCTGCCGTCAATGGTGATCCTCCCTTTGTCGGGTTTCATCACTCCCGCAGCAAGTCTTAAAAATGTACTCTTTCCTGCCCCGTTGGTCCCGATCAGACCGAAAACCTTTCCCTCCTCAATATCCAGGGATACCCTGTCAACAGCCCTTATCTTTCCGAAGGACTTGCTGACCTCCTCAGCCTTTATCATCTGCGCCTCCTTATCCTTGCTCCCTCACAGCCGTTCGGGATGACCTGTCTGTAACTCCTCAAGCCTATCCTTGAGGTCGTTTTTTGATATGTCCAGTCCCAGGGCCTGCTTTGCGGTCCGGTCAAATTCCTTAAGAGCCTCCTCCCTTTTTAAGGGCAGGAGTTTTTCTATGTCACAGGCAAAGCTGCCCCTTCCCGAAACCGAGTAAATAAACCCCCTCTGTTCAAGCAGGGCATATGCCTTCTGCACGGTGTTGGGATTGATGGAAAGCTCCACTGCCAGACTCCTCACGGAGGGAAGCTCCTCGTCAGCCCTGATGATCCCCAGAAGGAGCTGTTCCTCCACTCCCGAACAGATCTGCTCATATAAGGGTCTTTTTTCCTTAAGATTCACATTTATAAACATATTGCCTTACCTGACTCCACTATGTGTATTAGTCTTATTAGTACACTTAATATAGCACCCTCAAAAGCTTCTGTCAACAGTAAAATACCGGCGCCCCCTTAAAGAGAGCGCCGGTACTGACGGCATCACCGTGAAAAAGATCCTAAATCGAGGGGTTCTGTATGATGTTTCCTTCGGCATTGGGTCCCTCATTTCCTCTTGCCCTTGCAGCTCTTTTTTCAGCCTTCTTCTGTAAGTAGTCCTTCCTGCCTCCGATGTCAAGCCCTTCCTTCTTTTCAAGATCCAGAAGACTGACGGTCTTTGCCTTTTTGTCCTTTGCATGAGCTTCATTATACTGCCTGATAAACCCGTGGGCAGCCTTGGGATCGATGACCCCGTAGGCAGCAACCGCCTTGGTAAAGAGCCGGGTGTTGACATTTTTCGGATCATCCAGAACAGATTTGATCTGGTCTATTGCCTTATCTCTTATGTTCTTTAAGCCCTCCTTCTCCATCCTTCTGTTGATATACTGGTTGTTTTCAACGAGCTTATCAAGCTCCCGCCTGTAGGAGGTGACAAAGCCCAGCTTTCTCTTCATTTCCTTATCGGGCTCGTTGATGTCATCCCCCGTCAGCTTGGACAGGTTTGCAAGCTCAACCTTCATCCTGTCACGGGCTGCATATGAAGCATCCCTGCTTATGCGGTCCGCCTCTTCAACCATCCCCGCCTCTCCGGCAGCCTGGGGCTTATGGTACCACTGTGAAGCCCTTGCATTTCTGATGGCCTGAGCTTCGCTTAAGCAGTCATTGTTCACCAGCTCCCTGTGTGCATAGTTCAGAAAATCATGTATGTTGTAAAATTCACTCTTTGCAGCCTTGTCTCCGGGAAGGATGCTGAACTTCATGCTGTCAAAGTTCTCCTTTGCCCACTTGGGATCCAGCTCGTTTGCCAGGGCGAACATATAGTTAAAGCGGGTGTTGTCGAAGGCATTTTTATTGTGGTTTTTGATCCTGTTATACTTGGGATCCGTGATCCATTTCTTAACATCCTCCTTAAGCTTTTGCATTCCGGCCTCGTTTAAGGTTCCCTTCTCAAGCTTTGAAAGAGCCGACTTGACTGACTTAAACTGGGAGGAATCTCCGTGGAAGAAGGAATCTGCCGCATTCAGCATCCTGTTGATGGCCTTCAGGGATTCCTTCCGGTCAATGCCGGCCTTCACACTGAAGGTTGTCTCTTTTCCCTCTTTTACAGCCCCCATGTATTTCACCAGATCCGCCGCAAACAGGTTGTCGTTTATGTATTTGTCCGAAAGGTCATTATAAGCGGAGGTAGCGGTTCCGAATTCCTGCTTTGGAACAGTCCTGTCCCTGTTAAGGTATGTCTTTACCTCATCATAGACGTAGGTATCCACAGCCCCGTTCTCCTTAAGCTGCTCGATCTCATTTGAAACAGTCTCCAGATCGCTGTACTGCTTTGCCATGAGCATACGGTTCCTGACCGACTTTAACTCCTCGATAAGGGGCTTTTCCGCAAGGTATTTTTCCTGCACGGGAGGTGCGCTGACCCCGATACCCTCAATTTTGTCGATCAGGGCATCAAGCCTTTTATGATCCCGGGAATCCGCCTTTCTGATGGCTTTGTCGAACTCAAGTGAATCCCTGTAGCCTCTGACAGCGTCCATAGCCCTGTAGACCTTCTGGATACGGTCAAAGGCCATTTCCGGACTGATCTTGTCAATGGATACGTCAAAGAGATCCTTCAGGCACCCATCCAGTTCTTTGACAGCAGGTGTATACCCCTCGGCATCGAAATTCACGGTAAGATCCTTGATCTCCTTCAGGCGGCAGTAGATGGGGCTGTCACTTAAGGACCAGCCTTTTTTGATCGCCTCACGCCTGCTGGCAATTTCCTCACGCCCTGCCTCTATTTCAGCCACAGATACCGGCTCGATGGTTTTCGGCAGGTTTATTCCGTATTTTTGCCTGAATTCATGGGACAGGAAGGGATTTCCAATTTCCTCCACTTCGTCGTTATCAATACCGGGAATATCATCCTCATCAGGCACCTCCTGCTGAGGTTCAGCGTCCTCAAATGACTGCAGGGGCTGTTTTGCGTAGATCGCCTCAATGGCATCATATTTTTCATTGATAAGCTTCCAGTACTGTTTTTCAAGTTCAGGAGTAAGGTTTCCGTTTTTCCTTTCGGCTGCAAAATTCGTCCAGATATCCTTCAGCTCACGGCGGGCAGTATTATACTCCTCATTCTGACCCTGCATTCTTATGTCTGAAACTATGGGCTCCATGTACTCTATCTCGGATGTAAGTGTTCCCAGTCTGACATTTTTGCAAAGACCCCTTAAGGCACTAAGCCTGTCGGCTGCTTCCGTATTATTATTGTCCCTTAAAAGCTTATCAGCCCTGTTAAGTCCCCTTTCCACTGTCTCCATCACAGGCTGCAGCCTCTTTAACATGTCGGCATTGAGATACTTCTGTCCGTCCGGCTTCATGCTGCTGTAAAGATCCGGTGCCTGGGAAAGCTCGGTATCATTAAGCTCAGCCTTGTCCAGGATGTTTCCGGTGTCCTCCTTAAGCCCGTAGAGGACCTTATTTCCATAGGGTATTAAAAGTCCCTCAACGCAGGCTGCTATCTCCTTTTGCTGGTCTTCTGCACTCATGTTTCCGGGAGCAGATAAAACAGCGTTCATCCGGTTTATGTATTCCTGTTCCCTGGAAAAATCGGCTTCACCGCGCAGGGCTTCATCAATACGCTCCTGCCCGTGATCTCCGGTAAGTCCTTCCAAAGCTCCGCTCATCACGGATGAAATATCCTGAAGGTCATTTACGGAAACTGAGGAATAGCTGTTTCCGGTTTTCTGAAGCACGCTTAATGAGGTTCTGACATTTTCCAGGATGTTGTGATCATTTGAAACGTTAAAGGGTGAATCCGGAAGAGTCAGGATATCCAGTGCCTTGCTGTAATCATCCGTTCTCCCCTGACGGGCCTCAAACTCATCAAAAGCCCCGGCTCCCACCGTATTCTTCACCGCATCCACAAATTCCTTTCTTGTCCTGGCATGGGCTTCAAGGCTTCTGATCATGTCATGAGCCCAGGGATCGGTCTTGAATATATCATTAAGCTCCTTATCCTTTTCAAAAGCCCCGGCAACCTCTTCAATGTCTTTGTTCTGTTCCTCGTCGGTATATTCCATGACGGGATTGTCGTTAAACATCTGATCAAGAACTGAGGGATTGCCCAGGATCTCCTTTTCCTCATTCGTAAGCTTCCTGTCCATGCAGTTTTTAAGATCCAGGCCAATGTCTTCAAGACGGGGAAAAAACTTCCTCAGGGACTGGGGACCGCGTCGCGTCTCTTCCAGCATGGAATTCAGGATCCTGTTCCTTTCAGCCTCGTTTCCGGGTGCCGATGAAACAAGGGTTTCCATCTTTGTCACTACTTTTTCCAGAGCCTCGATCTCTTCATCGGTATAGCGTCTGTCAACCGGTTTCCTGGGAGCCTCCTCCCGCTCTTTGTTGTTAAAAGCTTCCAGGTTTCTTTCATATTTTTCCCATTCCTTCCGGTTATGTTCAAGATCGACCGTGATGTCGAAAGCAATCTTTGCTGCTCTTCCCAGAGCATTTGCATCTGCCATGGGCCATCCGTTTTTGATAAGATTCCGCTTGGCCGTTAAGGTATACCTGTATCTGTTGAAGGGATTCCTGTCACCTATGGCATCTGTATAAACATTTCCATTGAGCTTTAAGAAGGGTCTGACCCTCTTATCCCGGAGGTTCTTCTGGATCTTTCCCATATCGTACAGACAGGCAGAAGACTCGGACAGGAAGGCTCTTCTTGCTTCCATCTCATCCTCAGTCCGGGCTTTACCTGCAGACAGCTTGTCCCTGTAAGTCTTGTAAGACTTGGCAATTTCCATGGCGTGCAGGGAAGGACCGTAAAAGGACAGGAGACTGTGAGCTCTTGCATAGTCAGAGGCTTTGTTGGGCTCATCTGCATCGTTGCTTCTTTTTTTTGAATATTCACTGGTTCCGTCAACAAAGCCGCCAATGAGGTTGATAATATCAGAATCGCCATAGGTGGAATACAATTCTTCCAGATTGACGTCCACGGAGACGTCTATGACCCCGATCATGTAATCCAGGGTATCCTTCTTAAAGCCGTCAGCCGTATACTCCTTTGTCTCGGGCAGCCTGCTTTTCAGCTCCCGGCATGCGGTCCTGATCCTCTTAAGGACTTCCTCCATCTTTGCCTCTGCCTCTGCACTGAAGCATCTGCAGCCACCGACTTCTGCGTTAGATCCTATCGTTACAGTCAGGCTCTCGTTTGGACCGTCCTCGTCTAAGCCCTTGGCTTCTGCCATTTCATCGAGAAATCCTGTCCACATGATATCCTCTTCCGGTGTGGCTGCCATGTTTTTCAGGTCATTGAGCGAGCTCATCACATCGGCATACACCGTTGAACCGTATTTAAGGGTGGTATCCTTTGTCACCTCACCGGTGATCTTTTCCAGTTCCTTATCGATCTTCTTCTTATCCTTAAGGAACTCCTCCGTGCTCAGATAGACCTTATTTTCGTATTTGGCCTTAAGCTCATCATATTTTTTCTGATCATCAGCATCCAGTCCGCTTGGCTTACCGAATCTCATCACAATTCCCATGTCATTCTTCCTTTCCTGTGTAAAAGCTGTCCTGCTTAGCTGTTCATAACCCTTCGGTTTCCGAAGGGTTACGCCCTGCTTTTCTTTACATAACCGGCGGTTTGATGGTTCTTTGTCTGTTTACCGCTGCCGGACCGCGTTTTGCTGTCTTTTGCGGTCTGCTTTCCTTGTTCCTGATGCCTTCCGCTTCCATCAGATCATCAAGAGAAACCTTTTTTGTGGGAAAAAGTCTCGCTGCAAGCCTTTCCTTCAGATCCGTCTCCCTGGAAAAGTCAGAAGCCATCAACAGTTTTTCTATATGACCCGGATTGATTTCCATGGTTTCCTCCTCATCTTCCAAATCCTTAAGCATCCCTCAGCTTCGCCGTAATTCCGTCTTTCTTTTTAAGTCATCCCGGGCGAAGCCGGGGGATAATGCCTTATGTTTCATCGCTTCATCCGACCATCTTACATAATATGTGACGGTCCCTTCTTTGCTGCCTTGTTCTGAGAAGACCTCTTGCCTGCCTGGCCCTGCTTCTTTCCCATTCCGTTTGCATTCTCAAGCTCCGAAAGCTTAACACTCTTAACCTTGCCGTTGTTTGCACCAGCCTCCATCTTGGGAGCCTTTCCGGTGTACCATGCCTTGTTCTTCTGTGCAGCACTGTTTTCGATGCACTTGTTGTCGATCATGGTCTTGTGCTCAAAGTTCAGGAACTCATTGATATTCTTAAACTGAGAGGACTTGTCTCCGTGATGAGCGAAGAGCTTCATGCTGCTGAACTGCTCCTTAGCCCATTTGGGATCCAGCTCGTTTGCAAGGGCAAACACCTCATTGAAACGCTTATTGTCAAAGCTTGATCCGCTGTGCTTCTTGATGCGGTCATACTTGGGATCTGTAAGCCAGCTCTTCACATCCTCCAGAAGCTTCTGCCTGTCTGCCTCACTTCCTTTTCCTCCGGTGACCTTTTTGATCCCGTCCTTGATCTGCTTGAACTGCGGAGAATCCTTGTGGAGCATGGAGCTGTTCTTCTCAAACATTGTTGCATAGGCCTTGATGGCATCATTCTTTGAAAGTGACTTTTCATTTGCACCCTTTTCTGACATGCATTTTGCCTGAAGGGTTGAGGAAGCGATCTCCATCTGCTCCTTAACATTCTTCTTTAAGTTATCAAGGTCGTTCTTCGTAAAGGACTGGGCTTTGATCTTGTCCCAGCCGGCCTGGGTACGTCCGATCTCATTCTTCTTCGGTTCATGTTTGTAGGCATCCTTAAGGCTCTGTTTTGCTTCCTGATACATATCCTCAAACTCGTCTGTTTTTGCCTCAACCGGAAGCTTATCCAGCATATCCATGGCCTCTTCGATCTTTTCGAATCTTTCTTCCTCGCGAACCGTTTTGAAGTTGTATTTAAGGTCATCAACAAATTCCACGAATTCCTTGATCTTTTCCTTGTCGCGGGATGCTATATACCTCTCTTTCTGCAGGCCTTCAATACTCTTTGCAAGGAATCCCAGATTTCCGATGGCATTAAGGTCGCTCATGGGCCAGCCCCTTCTGATGGCTGCATCAACCGATTCAAGCTTTGCATCCATGGCGCTTACGACGCCTTTTGCACCGATGATCTTTTCCTTTCCTCCGGCAAAGATGTTTATGCCGTTCTTGTCTCCCATGGAGAAGAGTTCGCCGTCTTCTGCAACCATCATGCCCTGGGAGGTAAGCTTCCTCATTTCCGCTATCTGCTGCAGCATTTCTGTCTTTGCCTGCTGATCCTTCTTCGGATCAAATCCATTCGCGTTGACATCCTTTGCATAGGCAAGCTGGATATTCTTCAACCTGTTTGCATGCTGTTCAAGTGCCACTGCGGGAACTGCATCCAGCATAACCTTGCCCTGTTCTGCGGTGTAGGAAGCATTGGGGTTGCTGCCTGTAAGGTCGGGAGATGCTCCAAGGATGTCCTCAGCCTTGACGGTTCCAAGGACGGGCTTTAAGTGAGCCAGCTTTGCGGGAATATCAAACTGAACATCTTCCATTCCGCCCTTGTTCTCGTTTACGACCTTTTCAACATCTATCTCGATCTGCTCAAACTGGTCAACGATGGAGGCTTTCTTTTCTTCCTGTGCCTTGGGCTCATCATTTTCGATCTGAACAAAATCGTCTTCCACCGGGGGCTTGGGCTGAGGCTCTGCCTTGGGCTGTTCCTGAGCCTGTGCCTGGGGCTCATCATTCTCGATCTGTACAAAATCGTCTTCCACCGGGGGCTTGGGCTGAGGCTCTGCCTTGGGCTGCTCCTGAGCCTGAACCTGGGGTTCAACTTTAAGAGCTTCCTCTACTTCCTCAAACTGCTCGCTGATTGAAGGCTTTCCCTCGATCTGTACTTCGTCTCCGGAAGGAGTCTGATTCTGGGGTGCACGATTATTGTTATTGCGGAAGTTGCCGTTTAAGAACTCTTCGTAATCCGGATAGTTGTTTTCCTGATTAACGTGGCTCTGTTCATCATTTCCGGGGGTCACATCTTCGGGAACCGGATTTTCCGAGTTTCTATTGAGGTTTGAAGCATTCTCTATCTCTTCCAAAGTCGGATAGTCGTTTGCCTGATCGTTGTAGTTCTGTTCATCACCTCCGGGGGTCTCTTCAAAAGGTGCCTCCTGTGCTTCCTGTACTTCCTGTGCCTCTGTGATATCCGGGTAGTTGTTCTCCTGATCGCTGTAGTTTTCTACATCTCCTCCGGGGGTCTCTTCAAAAACTTCCTGATTGTTGACATCCTTCTCATCAAAATTTGACATTTTATTTTCCTCCCTTTTTCAAAAGCATTTTCTGCTTGAATTGTCTTTCTGTCCTTATATACAGACTTTGAAAAAAAAGTAGCCCGGTTTTTTTTGTGACATTTTTGTGACATTTTCGGAAACATGATTATGTTACCCTATGTTCGCAGACAGCATTAACTTAGGGTAATTGTTTGAAACCCTTCGGTTTATTAACAATTACGACCTGGTTACTACTTAGGAGTTACATTTCTTGGAAGCAGTTAAGACACCCTTTGAGCAGGTATACAGCGACAATTTCTCTTATGTCTATAACTATGTCTATATGCGTGTGGTCCACAAGGAAACTGCGGAGGATCTCACAAGCCAGACCTTTCTCAATGCCTATTCCCACTATGATTCCTATGATCCCGAAAAAGCGGGGATAAGAACCTGGCTTTGTACCATAGCAAGAAATCTGACTACCAATCATATGACCAGCAGTCATGTAAGACTTTCCACGGAGCTCAACGAAGAGACCCAGCAGTCCGCCTTTTCCGTGGAAGACCAGTATGACGTTTTTAAGGATGATGCCAACAAAGAGGTTGCAAAGATCCTTTCAAGATTAACTGATGAAGAAAGACAGCTCATTTCCATGCGTTTCGGTCTTGAGCTTGACGTCAGGGATATTGCCCTGTCCCTCGACATAACAGAAAACGCTGTCCGCAAGCGCATCAAAAAGATCCTGGTAAAATGTGCCGAATTCGAAAAAGGCCACGATCTTTCGGACTATATCTGATTTTTATTTCCCCTTTGTATCCTATCTTAGTGTAAAATCAGAATTCCGCGCAAGAATCCCAACCGCAGATCATGTAGACCCGTTGCTTCAACAACCCACTATTATTAATTTTTCTTCGTAAGCTTTAGATCATAGCCGAATACTTGGCCTGATCCTCTGCCGACAATTCCAAAGCCTGCATAGCCTGTTGAGCTGTTATATTAAGATTCTTCATCATTTTCCTTATATTAACCAATCTTGTATCTCTTATTGCTTCAGCTCTTTCCTCAGCTATTATTTTAGCTATTTCATCCTTCATCAGATCCCTTAAAGCCGGGCACATTTTTTCATCCCTCACTTCTTCGTATAAGTCCTAATAGGAAAAGCAACAGATCATGTAGACCCGTTGCTTCAACAACCCACTATTATTAATTTTTCTCCGTAAGCTTTAGATCATAGCCGAATACTTGGCCTGATCCTCTGCCGACAATTCCAAAGTCTGCATAGCCTGTTGAGCTGTTAGATTAAGATTCTTCATCATTTTCCTTATATTAACCAATATTGTATCTTTTGTAGCTTCAGCTCTTTCCTCAGCCCTTTCTTCAGCTATTTTTACAGCTATTTCTTCAGCTATTTCATCCTTCATCAGATCCCTTAAAGCCTGGCACATTTTTTCATCCCTCCTCACTTCTTCGTATAAGTCCTTGTTCGCTGATACACTCACCTGCAGAACCGCATCGATATTCTGAAGATCCCCCGGCTCCTTAGCCAGCTTTGCCTCCTCCAGAAACCTGCGCACATCACTCTCCTGTGCATTTTGTGAAAGAATCTTCAGACTCGCGTGTTTTTCTCCGTCAAGATCCCTTGTCACTATTATCTGAGTGTCAAAAGTCGTGTTTCCGCTAAGATAATATATGCCCTCATACTTCTTATCGACATCCACACCATAACCTTTAAGCATATCAAACAGTTCTCTGGGGAAAGCCTCCCGTATCAGCGTTAGTGTGATCTCCTCTGCAGGTATCTCATTAACACTCTTACCAAGTCCTTTGTATAGACAGGCATAACCGATAGTCTTGTAGTAATCATCAATAGTCAGCCCGTCTCCGCTCCCCTTGAATTCCACAACATTATGCTGCTTGAAAAGCTTTCCGATCTCGTTCTCAATGACCGCATCAGCATTCTTCTTGATGACAAGCATATCCATCCGGATCGGCTTCTTGCTCAGTTGATGCTCGGGGTCGAACATCAGGTCATCCTTGTTTTGCTTCAGTTCCCACTCCGTGGCTCCGCAAAATGCCGGATGCCAATATTTTTTCTCCATCAAACTGTTTCCTTTCGACTTCAGCCACTTTCATTTTATCGTAAAAACATGCTTTTTTAAATAGAAATCATAACAGCCTGAATATTTATGCTGTCATTCGGTTACTGTTCAGTGGTCTGGTTGACCACTGAACAGTAACTTTTTTCCGGTAAAGACAGCCCCGGCGGGCATTGTGCGCCGGAGCACACAATTTCCCGCCGGAAAATGAGATTTCATTATTTCTTTTGGATCTGCTGTCTGCCTCAGGCAGCTTCTGAAAGGGTCTCCTCAAATTCGGTGTAGTACTCGTCGAGAAGCTCACGTATCCTTCTTGCGATCTCAACATAGTCCTCTTTATACAGGTTTGCAAGAGATATCCTCACACTTCCCTCCGGTGCATCGAAGCCGGGTCCGTACATCAGAACCACTCCCTTCTTTTGCGCCAGATCGTTTAAGAAGTCAAGGTCGGAAATATTCTCCTGTTTCCACTCAGCAAAGTCGCTGCCGTACTGGTCTTCGATCATTGCGTTAATGTCAACGATCGTGTAATATTCAGCATTTTCTCCGCTCAGGTCCTTATCGACCCCGAGGGCATCCATCAATGCAACGTAGCGTTCATTCACCGTGTCATTCGCCAGCTCGATATATTCATCCTTTCCATAGGTAGTATGTGACAATGCCATGATGTCCATAAAGATCTGGGAGGGCGTTGAAAGACCGCTGGTGTGATAGAGACCGATGGATCTGCTGTCAGCCGTCAGACGCTCGATAAACTTCATGGAGGAGGGGTCAGGGACAGCTATGGCGTATTCATCCCAAAGAACCTTCTTGTCTTCTTCGGAAAGCTCTCCAAGAAGGTGGTCACAGACATTTTCACTGCTCATGGCAACCAGTCCTGTCCTCCATCCCGTTGCACCGTAGAGCTTTGAGAAGGAATATACAAGGATCGTGTTATAAGGCAGCCTGCTGTAAACGGACTCGAAGCCCTCCACAAAGGTGCCGTAAACATCATCTGTCAAAATGATCAGATCAGGATTTTCGGAAACTACCTCCTCCAATGCATCAAGTGTACGAGAAGACAGAGCATGAGATGCCGGATTGGAAGGGTTCACAAGGAAAAATGCCTTGATATCATTATCCTTAAGCTTGTTGAGCTCCTCTTCGTCAATATCCCAGTTATGTGCCTCATCAGAAACAACATTGATGGGAACAAGACCGTAATTATTGACATCCGGGATCTCCAGATAGGGAGTGAAGATAGGTGTGCCGATTGCGATCTTGTCTCCCGGTTTCAGAAGCATGTTGTGATTAAGGGTATGGAAAATATAGGTCATGGCTGCGGAACCGCCCTCTGTCGGAAAGATATCCGTCTTTTTTTCCGGCTCTTTTCCGTTAAATAAGGCAGACACCAGAAACTCGTTCAGAATGGCCTCCGTGTTGGTCAGGCAGCGGGAAGGCGTCGGATAATAATCTCCCGTGATTCCGTTTGCCATCTCAAACAGGAGATCGTCCTTATCCATATCCAGGTCCTCCACGCAATGCTCTACAGCATCGATCAGGAACCTGTCCGTTTCATCTTTTTCATCCATAAACTCATCAAACCGCTCGCCTATGCCATCTTTTTTCCCGTGTCCGGCCATATCGCCATTATCATAGACAAGCTCACATTCGGAAGTTGCAAAATCCATGAGGCGGGTAAAGGCATGCCTCACCTTTCCGTTGATCCAGTTCGGATTGCCGCGTCCGGCATCCAGAACAGGATATCCTGCCTCGTTATCGGGGGCGAGCTTTCTCTGCAGAGCCGTGATCTCGAAGGCACTAAGCTCCTTCTGAAACTGATCCTGTGTTTCATCAGCCATTGAGGTGCTCTCTGCTTCTTTGCTCTCTGCCTCTTTGCTCTGTGCATAGTCCCCTGTAGGGGAATAGGTAATGCTGCAGGCGCTCAGGGTTAAGGCCATAAACACACTCACGATACCAGCGCCTGCTTTTTTCATGTTAGTAAGTTTCATATACACCTCCTAATAAGTATTTTTGGGAATATTGTATTAGAAACAAGAAGTTAAAGCAAGAAGCGTTTTCAGGCTTCTTTTGTTCAACTGCCCTTATAAAATCAGGAAGATTTTCTGACCACGGCGCCTCCGACGTTATGTTAACCATTCTTGAAGATCCTTTAATTCGTCTGTTCTGTTTTCTCTTTTTTTAATTTTTCTAATTCTTCCGTAATCTGCCTTAAAGTGTCTGAAAACTGTTGAATCTGCTCAGCCTGCTGTTCAATCTGCTCAGCCTGCTGCTCGATCTGCTGAGCCTGCTGCTCGTTGGTTTCAGTAAGCTGCTTGATCATCTCAGACTGATTCGCAATGGTGTCATTCTTCCACTTGTCGTTTACGATCCATTCTTCTCTTGCAAGAGCCTGTTCTCTAATTCGCTCCTCTTCAGTAAGCTGCCATACTCCTGATATGGCTCTTGACATCACATCACTTTCATTTGCCAGGGTTTGCAATTTCTCCCACCTCCTACTATTAAATAATCTGCACCACCGATCCAGACCGTATTTTTTATCCTTCCTGGTTGCAAGATCCACACGCGTCAGATCCACGTTGGATATAGTAAAAGTGTCAGTATAAACTACCTTATGGTTCTTTTCGTTGATAAGCCTGTAAGTAGAGTAAAACTCAGGGTATTTCTTAAATAAGGTAAAATCACAAAAAGCAATCTGTCTTACAGGCTTGACTTCGGTATACGCAGCGCCCCTTTGAAGATCGTCGTAGGTTCTGCAGGCATAGATCAGAGACCTCTCATTCCAGCCGGGCTGGCGTATCACCTGCATTTCAAGGTTTATGACGGAATTGCTGTTCATCATGACCTTGATATCCAGGACGTAGGTTTTCTCGTCTATCGATTCTCCCAAAAGAATGGGGTTGGTGATCTCAGCCGAATCGATCGTGCTTACATCAACCCTCAGCAGTGAGGCCAGCAGGTGCTTTAGAACCTCATTGTCGGACTGCATCAGAGCCCTGAACAGATAGTCGTTGGTCATCCTGACAGGAAGTTCTCCCGTGAGTTTTTTCCATTCGTCTGTTTTTACCAGCGGATAGACGAATTTCGGTGTGTAGTTTTTCATAGTCTTTCCCTCCTTGAAAAAATTTTCGCAGGAGGTCTTTAAGCTCCTGCTATTAAATTAAATGTTGAATAGCATGAGCTCATCCGGATATCGAATCCGGTTATGCGAAGGAACTGTTTTATTTTATGATCGAAGATCATAACCATCCACAGCTCTCGCATGGCGGAACCGCCTTCATGCTTTGATGATCGCTCTTCTGACAGAAAAACAACGACAAAAAAACGATCGCTGACAAGACCCAAAGGTCTTCAACTCAACTAATTCTAACACTTGTTGCTGATACGGGCAAGGGAAATTCTTGTTTTCTCTACGTAGTTTTATCTACGTGATCAACACCGGCATTTATCCGGTTCGCTCCATTACCTCCACTGCGGCAAAGTACGACGGCAGGGCCAGATTTTCCCATGAGGGGAAGGAATTTTATATTGATGTGATCTTGTAAAGGCATAATTTACTCATCAAACTAACGATTCTATGTTAAAATATATCTGTCTATCCGTCCGGAGGCGGGTACGGCTTATGCCGTATTACCCACGACACTTTTTTTCATTGCGCAGGCAAAGCGGTGATACGTGAGGTAGCGGATAGATTATTGTTTTTCATCAGAAAAACAATAATCGTATTAGACCGACTCCTGCCGAAGGCAGGGGGAGTCCCGCGGAACGCGGGATTCTTGCGTGCATTTCCGCTTTTGCACGCAAGAAGTCAAAAAAGAAACTGACAGTACGCAGGCGTATATTTGGAGAAACTAAATCCCATGTTGAACCGGTTTTCAAGAACAGAGCTGTTATATGGAAAAGAAGCCATGGAAAAGCTTGCCGCCTCCCGGGTTGCGGTTTTCGGCATCGGAGGTGTGGGGGGCTATGTTGTTGAAGGCCTTGCCAGATCCGGGATCGGAGCCCTTGATCTGATCGACCATGATAAGGTCAGCCTGACAAATATCAACCGTCAGATAATAGCCACAGAAAAAACCGTCGGAAAATACAAGGTGGAGGTGGCAGAAGAACGTGTGCGTGACATAAATCCAAACTGCAGGGTCAGAGCCTTTAAGACTTTCTTTCTTCCCGACACTGAGGATCAGTTTGATTTTCATGCCTATGACTATGTGGTTGATGCCATCGACACGGTCACCGGCAAGCTTGCCATCATAGAAAAATCAAAGAAAGCAGGTGTCCCGGTCATATCCTCCATGGGGGCGGGAAACAAGAAAAACCCCGCCCTGTTTGAGGTTGCCGATATCTATCAGACCTCTGTCTGTCCCCTGGCAAAGGTAATGCGGCACGAATGCAAAAAAAGGGGAATAGAAAGCCTTAAGGTGGTATATTCAAAGGAGAAGCCGGTAGAACCCCAAAAGGATGCCGGTTTAGCAGAAGCTGATGGATCCGCTGCCGGAAGAAGGAGCATCCCGGGCTCAACTGCCTTTGTCCCCTCCGTAGCCGGACTCATCATAGCAGGAGAAGTGATCAACGATCTTTGCCTTCGGCAGGAGTCGGTCTGATACGATTCTTGTTTTTCTGAGGAGAAACAAGAATCTATGAGTTTATAGCAGGAGAAATAAACGTGACAGTTAAGAAAAAACGCTTTATCATCATCTTTTTATGGCTGGTCAGCCTGATCCTTTTTTATTTTGTGATCCGCGCCGCTGCCTTCAGGATATGCGAAAAAAAGAGCATATCAGAGTTTTTATTTTCCATAAGGAGCATACCCGAGGTTGTCCCGGCCTTCACCGAAAACGACGAATTTACAACTGAAGAGATCCGGTCCAACCATGAGGCCGGGATAAAGGGTCTTGCCCTGGGTCTGGAGGATTTTGAGGACATTGAAAGTGCCGAAGCCTTCCTTAAGGACTATAAGGAAGCCGGGGAGATCGAAGCCATAGCCGTCTATGACAAAGATGAGAACCTGATCTATAATGACGGCTTTGAAGACGGGGACGGAGACGATCCGGAGGAAGTCTATTCCCTCAGGGCCGGCAGCCGCTATCTTGTTAAGATAAAGGACGGATATACGGATAAGGAAAAGGATCTGAAATACTTAAACAGCTGGAAAAGAAAGCTCTCAAACGTGATCGTTGGGGAAAGCGGCTATCTTATGGCGATAGATCCCAAAGAGGACAAAGTGCTTTCCTACTACTTCGGCTACGACTGTCCCGTCGAAGATCTGAATATAAGCCATGAAGGAAATATCCTTGATCACAAGGCCCTGACAGATCTTTTCAGTAAACCGGGTCAGGTGCATAAGATCAGTGTTGACGGCGATGTCATGTATGGGACAAGGGTAAGATATGACGGCATGTATCTGCTTGCCCTGTTTCCCGAAATGGATGTTCTTTACGATGTCCGGACCATTGTGATCAACCTTATGATCGTGCTGGCTCTCTTTACAGGCCTTGTGATGTCCTTTCTGCTCTTTACCCTGACAGATGCCTTAAAGGAAGGGGATCCCTCAAAATACAGACATCCTTCGGGAAAGCTCCTGTTAAGTATGATCGTCGCCCTCCTCCTCATTGTCTTTCTTTCAGGCTGGATCGAACTGCTTCAGATGTTCATGGATAAATACAGGGACTGCGAGATCAAGTCCAGCTACATTTCCTCAAAGCTTACGGCCGCCGATGCCTTCGAAGGCATCCGGAAAAACTATTCCGACAGGGAATACCTGAATAAGTGCCTGATGGTTAAAAGCATTATCGAAGCATCCGCTCATCCGCTGACGAAAGATGATCTGGACAGGATCTCGGAAAGCCTGGGGATCGACCATGTTTCGATCTACGATAAAACAGGCAGACCGAAACTTACAGATTCTCCCTTCACTGCAGAACAGATCTCAAATGATTCTCCCTTCTACCCCCTCCTTAAGGGAAGGGACAGCCTGATTACGGATCCGGCCTTTGACGATATCTCCGGCACCTATATGCAATATGCCGGTGCCTGCTTAAGGGACGATACCGGAGCCCCCGACGGTTTTGTCCGGATCGCAATGGATCTGACAGAGCTTAAGCACATTCAGGATAATATAGGCTTTGAAAATATCATAAGGCAGGGTAATCTGGACGAAGGATCGTTTCTTGCCCTGATCGACAACGAGGCCGGGAAGTTTAAGAATGCTGCCCTGATCAAAACAAATGCGGATTATGCAGAGGAGCAGCAGTATGATTCCTTTTCCTTAGATGAATCAGAAGACGATCCGGGTCAGAACTACAGCAGCTACACCTACTATCTTCCGGGAGAGGAGGATGTCAATCTGGCTGAGGACTATAACGGAATGTCTGTTTTGGAGGCCGGACTTAGTGAGGATGTGATGAGCCCGGATTACAGCGGGATGCAGACCATGTTTAACAGAAAATACTATGCCCGTTCCGTTAAGGCCGTGGACGATATCTGCCTTATCATGAGGGAAAAGAGCCGGATGAGCTCCGATAATATCATTCCTGTTCTTTTAACGGCTGCCTTCGCCATCCTTTCCATGCTTTCAATGCTGATCATTTTCGTCCGGGAGGGAAATGCCCCCGAGGAAGAAAAGTCTGCAGCCGGCCGGGAAAAAGCAAAAGAGTCTGTTAATAAAGACACCTTTGCAGTCGATGATTTTCTTGCCATGTTCAGCAGCATTCTTGATTCCGGTAAGCCCTACTTTGAGGTCAGGTGGCCGGAAGACAGTGTAGCCTGGGCTGATAAGGATGCCTCCGGAAAGCTGAGATCCATTCTCCGTGCCATCATTCTGGCAATTGTAGTTCTGATGATCGGCCAGCAATGGTTCTTCAGCAGCACAGATGACGATTCCATCTGGTACTATGTCCTCTCTCCCCGGTGGACCGGCGGAATCAACGTGGTAACCCTCACCAGGAGCGGAATAGCCCTGATCGCCATCATTGCCGCCTCCTTCGTCATCCATAAGCTGCTTTTTTATATCGCAAGGGCATCGGATCCCCATGTTGAGACCATCTGCCATCTGCTTAACAGCTTCATAAAATATGCCTCCTTCATCACCGGCATCTTTATCTGCGTCTCCATCTTCGGTCTGAACACCGGCATAACCTTTTCGATCTCCGCAGGGGTGGTTTCCGTGATCATTTCCATTGCCTGCCAGAGTATCGTTGCCGACATCTTCGCCGGGATCTTTATGGTCTTTGAGGGAACCGTTACGGCAGGTGAATTTGTCTATTTCAACGACAGATACGGTGCGATCTTAAGCATAGGCATAAGAACCACCCAGATCCTCTGGTTTTCGGAGGTGATGGTAGTCAGGAACAGTGAATTTAAGAACTATGTGAATCTACCTGCCAACGAAAGAAACAGGATGACCGTCTCGATCTACATCGACTTTAATGAGCCCCTGTCCCGGGTGGAGAGCATAATCTTCAGGGAAATGAAGGATATGCACCAACGATTCCTCAATCTCACAGGAGATGAAGAGCTGCTCGGACCCGAATACAGGGGAATCCAGAAATTCACCGATAACGGAGTTGCCCTGCAGTTTGCCATCTACACCAAAGGCCTTTATTACGGCTGGATAACCAGGGAATTAAACCGCGAGCTGAAGATGATGTTTGAAAGGAATGATATCAGGATAGCAATGCCTCAGATAGTGGTAAACGAACCCACAGATCACGCTGAAGCTCCCAAAGCGGACAACTATCCCGGTCAGGTTCCCGGTGTGCTTGACCAGCAGACGGGCTGGGATCCCAACCGGGATAAAACCTCCGGCTAACCCTCTATGGCCGCCAGAACCCTGTCATAGTCATTATTGATGATGGCAACAATGTCTACCAGGCAGTTATAGAGATCCTCTGCGGTCTCCTCAGCCTTTTCGTTTACTGTCTTAAAGACATATTTATGAATGAGGGTTCCTGCCTCCTCTATGACCTGGAAGCTTCCCAGAAGAACCTCCGTGTTTATATTGTTCAGGTTCTTCAGGGTTCCCGGAACCTGGGCAGCCGACAGCTTATTTGCCACCACCGACATGAAATGGAAATACCCGTACCTGTCCTCGTCCTCAAGGGGAATGCTGCTGAGCTCTAAGATTGCGATCCCGCTCTCATCCCCTCCCAGGGAGTCAAGCACCAGCCTCAGTGTCGGGATGCCGTCAATATTATCAAATGAAAGCTCCACGGAATCCTCCGTAAGCCTGTCTCTTAATATTTCAAGTGCTGTAGCCATTATTATTATTTCCTCCTTAAAAAAAACTCAGTTTATTATCTGTCCGGGTCCGTTTTTACATGCCCATCCCCGCTCTTCTCTTCCCGGACTGCAGCTTCTGCTCTTTCTGCATCCTCTGCTCAAGTCTCTTCTTCTTGGCCTCCTCCACCTTCATCTTGTGGATCTCCTCCTTGGACCGGCCCATCAGCTTGTCATAGTCGGTCCTGCCACCGATCTCCTTATAGATATCCTGAGCGGACTTTCCCTTGATATTACCCGCATCCCTGAGCTTTGTTGCGGCATTTTCTATGGAATTCTTTTCTGCCTGAACCGTCCTGCTGTGAAGGTGAAGAGCAGTCTCAGCCCTGACCCTGTCCGCATATTCCTGAACCGTGGCGCTGTCAGTCATCTTAAGGATCTCGTTTTCGATCTCTTCTTTAGTCAGTCCGTATTCCTTCTTTACCTGATGATATTTTTCCAGGGATCCGAAGGCATCCTCCATCATGATCTCATGATCCGATTTATCCCTCATCTGATCCATCAGAAAATCAATGGCCGAAACCTTCTTTAGATATTTTCCGATCTGATCAACAATGGGAGCTCCACCGGACAGGATGTTTGCTGTTGCAAGGGAAGCATCGTAAACCGCATCAACCACAGCGATCGTCTGCTTATTGCTGTTTTCCTTCAGCATTATGTTCTTTCCATGTCCCATATGACGGATGACGTTTTTATCCGTGAGGTTAAGTTTTTTATCCTCCTCAGTCAGGGCATTGAGCTTATCATTGGTCTTCCTGATCTCATTATAGGTATCAACTCCCTTGATGATGGTAAGTACAGGTCCTAAGATCACTGCCTGATCCACAAGCTTGTGGCTCTTTTTTGCCTCCTTTAAGCTTGCGGAAAGGATCTTTGTGGAATTAACTATGTTGTTTACCGAAGCCCTGACCTTTTTTATATTGTCTGCATCTGCATCAGCCTGCTGCATGCCGGAAACCTGGGTATTAACCTGACCTGCCATCCTCGAGAACGAATTATCTCCGCTGAACTCCTTAACAACCTTGCCTGCCTGGTCCAGGACATTTGTAAGGAGGTTTGCCATGTTCTTTTCTCTCTGCTTCCCGTCGGCGATATTTATAACATTTTTGAAGGCTTTTTCAAGATTTCCGGTTGCCATCTCAACCTTGCCGGTCAGATTTTCGGATTTTCCCAGCTTTGCAAATCCCTTTTTTATAAATTCGGTCTTTTCGCTGACTTCATCTAATGCCTTAATCCCGATCTCGCCTGCATTTTTGATCTTCTTCAAACTCTCCGAAAGCTTCTTCGTCTGTTTTGCTGACTTCCCGACAAGCTTGTTATCCTCGGGGACGGTCTTTACGGCGTCATCATCTTCCTTTATGAGTGCAGAACCCAGATCCAGCTCGTTGAGGCTCTGAAGCATTCCCATTCCGGGATCGTCCTTCTTAAAGGTTCCGTCTGAGGACATCTCCACAAGCTCCACATCCCCTGTATTTCCCTTTTCCATGGAGCCGGCGTTTCTTCTCAGGCGCTCTAAGTTTCCGCGAAGGCGGAGGTTTGAGCTTACTGCCGCATTATCCTTTATTCCCTGCCTGAACCGGTTGAGTCTTTCGGCATATTCCGTGCCACCCTTTCTTTCCCTGAGCATCTCACGGATCCGGTTCTTTTCCTGAGCATTCCTTCTGTCTTCTTCATAGGTTTTGTCAGTATACTTTGCAACATAGGTATCCTTCAGATCAACAGCCTTTCTTACAAGGAAAACTGCTGTGGATCTTACCTTTCTTGCAGCCTTGTTATCAAAGATCGCTTTGGCGGTGCTCACTGCGGCATTTGCAACGGCACCGGCTCCTTTTTTTACATAGCTTTTTGCCTGATCGTATGCGATGGCAAAACGGCTCTTTTTGGCCGGGGTCTCGGACGGGGAGTCTTTTTCTTTGATATCCCCGGTCTTCTTAAATCTTCCCCTGATCCATGCTCCCGTGGTCTTGAAAAATGCTCCGGTCTTCTTTGCGGCATTTTTCATAAGGGAACTGGTTTTTTCATAGGCCTTTTTTGCAGGAGAAAGAACAGCGTTCGCCACTGCCTTTGCACCCTTTACGGTCACATTCTTTACAGCTGATGCAGCGTTTGAGATCTTCTTTGAAGACTTCTTAACTGCTGCGCCCAGGGCAGAATTGTTGTACCAGTTCTTAACCTCCGACGCCTTTTTTGAAAGGCTTCTGCCCAGGGATGACATATATTCCTGAACCTCGGCAGATTTAAGACAGTAATAGGTATTTGCGTTATACCAGCCCTTTTTGAACACATTGCTGTCTTCATAGAGACTTCCGTAGAGGATCTGACGCGTCACCTTAAATTTCGATTTATTCTGTTCTTCCCTGCTTTTTTCAACTAATGTATTCGACATATGATCACCTCCCCATTAAAGGGAACCCTTTACAGTAAGATCATGGTCGGCCGCTTTCGTAAACAGCTTCATCCTACCTGTATATACAGTTCTGTTTCAAAAGTGAGCCGGCAAAGAGGCGTGATCTTTCTGTTTTCCTCATACATCCATTTTTTCAATCCCTGAGCTCCGTTTCCGCTGCCTCCTGTGTCAGCTTCAGAAAGTCGGAAAACCTGTCTCCTTCCCCTTCGGGATCATCCGTCCCGTTTTCATCGTAATAGTAGTTGCTATCCGCTGAGACCACATCACCTTCCCCGTATAGTTCTGCCAGCTCGGAAAGCTGTGAAAGCCTTTCGGAATCGGTCGCTTCCTCATCCTCACCCAAAAGCTCTTCATCAGGATACAGGTCAGTACCCCTTCCGGTGGTGAGATCCCCGCTTTCTGTCTTCTTTTCTCTTTTCCTGACAGGTATCACGACCACATCCCGTTCCATCCTCTTTGTGGCACCTGCCATTATATGAAGGTCAGATAAACTGAGCTTTTCTGCGGTCTGTTTTTCCGAAACCGGCTGCTGCTTTGGAGCTGTCTTTCCGGCAGACTCTGCCTCCTGCTTTGCAGCTGTCTTTTTAGCTGAAGCCGTCTGCTTTGCTGATGGTGTCTTTTTTGCGGACTTTGTCTTCTGCTTTGAAGAAGTCTTTTTTGCAGAAGCCGTATTCTGCTTTGAAACAGCCTTTTTTTGCAAAGCGCTGTCCGTCTGCTCCTCAGTCCCCCATGAGTCTGAAGCACCCTCACTGCCTTCAACAACCTTAACCGGCTCCACTGCCGGAGCATCTATATCTTCTATTATCTCAAGATAGTCCTGCAGCCTGTCGGAAGCATAGACGGGTCTTTCGGTAAATAAGACCTGTCCGGAAAATAATATGAAGATCAAAGCCGGGACCAGTAGAACCCCCCGGCTTTTCCTTTCTGCTGCAAAACCCTTTCTGTTTGACTTTAACAATCCTGACACTTAAAACGCCGCCTTTATCTCATAAAGTCCCGCACCGTTTGATGGAACGTAGCGGATGTGGGTATCCCCCACCAGAACCCATTCGCCCACCTTGAGGTTGTATCTGTTGTTGTCCATCCAGCTGGAATAGATGGCATCGCTGACCTTATCCCCCGAACGGCTGACACAGTACATCCATGCCCTTAAGACCTGATAGTCATAGAGCCCCATGTTGCTCCACTCTCCCGCATCCTCAGTCATCTCCTTTTCATCACCTGAAAGGGGAGTCTTAACCTGAATGGTATAGCCGTTAAAATCCGGATTCTTATACATTGCAAGCCTTGTGGTCTTCTTCCTGGATTTTTCGTTTGAATTTGCCACGGAATAAAGAGCCATGTGGGAGCTGTAGACCGAAATGACCCTGAAACCGTGAAGGTCATTTGTCAGCTTCTTCTGCACATATTTCATAATGGGTATGATCCCCTCGAAATCCCCGCAGGCATCACAGGTCAGCCAGCTGTTCCTTGCAGGTATCATGGCACCCAGAACGTTATATGCCTGGGCCCAGAACCCGTTCTTGTTCACATAGAAACCGTCTGCCGTAAAACCGTCCGCAAGAAAGGTTCCGTTGGGGAGAGCATAGGCCATGACTCCCTGGGTGGGAGTTGCGACCCAGGTTCCCTTTACCCCGATCCTTTCATTTGCCGCCTTAACCGAAAGCGGAGCCGCCGTCACTGTCAGTGAAAGTGAAAGCAAAGCCGCCGTCATAACCTTCAATGCTTTTGTAAGCCTCATTTTTTCATATTCCTCCTCATCTCTACATCAATCATCGTATATGAACAGCTCGCTGTCGAGCCACATCCTTCCTCTCCGCTGCTTCACAGCCTCCTCAAGTCCGAAGCCCGCCAGGGTCTTTCTCAGATCCGCCCTGAGATTCTGCAGATAGGAGCTGGTCCTTTCCGCAGGCTTGTCCTCTTCCCAGAGCCTGTCCCTTAAGGAGACCGAGCTTATGGTCGCACCCTTGAGCTTCAGCAGCAGAACCATGAGCAGCTTCGTCCTGTTGTAGGAAAAGGCCGCCGGCACACCATTTATGTAAACCTCATTCCCTGCCTCATCCACCTCTATGACCGGCAGCTTCCGGGGCACGGGATAAAGCAGATTTTCAAGAACCTCCCTCACATTTTCTTCCCCTAAGGGAAGCTTTATATATCCGCTGGCATGAAGCCTTATGGCCTCCATGCAAAAGCCCTCATCCTCACAGACAAAAACCAGGTTCACACCGGGTATCACCCGGCTTAGGGCTGCACCGAGTCCTGCTGTCTTTTCGGGATCCCTGTCGGGAAACAGGAAGACCAGGTGAAAGATATGACCGTGGGCAAAATCCATAAGCTCCTTCCGGTCCTTAAAGATCCTTGTCTCATCCAGGGGACTCACGCTCTTTAGTATATCATATAACACCTGACCGTTTTTTTCATCCCCGTCAAAAACAAGTATCCTCATTACTGTTCCTCATCCGTTCCAAGTCCCGCCTTTTTCACCACATAGGTGCAGTAGTCATCCCAGGTCTCTTTTCTTTTGGCTAAGAAGTCCTTCACCTCGGGATCCTGCTTGATATCTCCGATTATGGCCTTATATGCCGGAGAGGTGCGAAGATACCGGATCCTTTCATCACCCGAAAGTCCCTTTTTCTTTTCCTGATCATTACCCTTTTCCTTGTCAGTCCCGGGCAGGCTCAGGTTAAGACCCTTAAGCTCAGCCTCCTTTACCTTTTCGTCATACTCATTAAGCCAGTCCTGATATTCCGAATAGGCTCCCTTATTCTGAACCTTCTTTCTGATCACAAGCTCCTCCAGGAGCCAGACTGAATTGATCGATGCCAGGTCATCCTTAAGACCCTCTGAAAATTCTTCAAATCTCTTTCCTGTAAGCCTTTCCCTGCCATGATTTATCACATCCGCAAATTCGTCCACGGTCTTTTCATCATCCAGGACAAAGTTATCCGGATTGACCCGGTTAAGTAGGTTATTAAGCTGGTCGTTAAACTGCTTTTCAATCTCTTCATCGGAAGGAACCTCATCACTGCCGGCTGCCTTGCTGACATAGTCCTGTCCGAAGTCACTGATGATATCCTTAATAACATCATTTCTGTATTGCTGTCTCAGTCTTTCCTCATCGGAGTCCGCGTCATTTCCGCTTAAGCCTTTTTTGCCGAAGATGTCACCCGCGGAAATGCTGGTATGCTCCTTAGCCAGATCCAGAACCTTTTTATAGGACCGGTATTTCTGGGCCTGAACTGCATCAAGTGAAGGCAGGACATCATCACTCATCCTGATCTCTATCAGGATATCCTTCAGGGCACTCAATTCAACCGCCATGGTCATCCTGGATTCCAGATTCCTCCAGTAGCCCGTGTTCCTCTTTGCACTGTCGGCTGCAAGCTTTGTTGCCCCCGCAAGCTCATAGAGCCTAGTGATGGCCGGTGCCACCCCTGCAACCCTGTCCCTGAGCATAAGGGTATATTCCCTGATCTCATCGGTAGTCTTATCTATTCCGTATTTCTTTTCAAGCTCTAAGAGCGGTTCTTCAAAGTCCTTTGATGCAGGGTCAAAGATCCTTCCGGCATCCTGGCTTTCCTGCTTTTCCTGATCCGTCTTTTCCTTTATGACTATCTCGCCGCTTTCATTAAGCTCTGTCCTGTATTCCCTGTAGAGATAGTCCTTTGCATACTGGAGCAGCATCTTCTTAAAGGCCTCGATCTCTGTCCTGTCGATCTGGGCGTTGTCATATTCTACGGTTATGACCTTTGCCAGAGGCAGATCCACATCCAGATATGCATTTTCCTTATCCTCAAATCCAAGAAGCTTATAGGTCTTTTTTGATCCGACCTGGAAAGCCCTGAAATAAGCCCCCTCCAGATCATCTGCCACTGTTCCGTGATCCAGATCCAGTATCTTTGTACCGTTCCCCACTGAACAGATCAGAGCCTTGTTCTTATCTATCATGCATATGTTATCTGCGGAACTAAGATGCCCGGTATATCTTTCATTATTATCCTTATCCGGGTTCGCCTCTTCCCCGTCCGTACTGTTTTCCCTGGCACCGATCTCTTTAAGACTCTCGTCTATGGCTTCCGTAAGCCTGTTTTCCACATCTCTGGTATAGCCGCTTGAGGTAAGGAGCATCTTGTAGGTCAAAAAGCCCGTAAAGTCCTTTTCACTCACCTCAGATGGAAGACTGGTGTTCTTGTCTCCTTTTATAGCTTCATAGGCTTCATTTCCCCTTGCATCAAAGTTCAGTGGAGAATAAGTATTGACCAGCGTCGCTTTGTCATTGTAGTCTACATATTCGTTGTGTATGAAGCGGTCTATTTTATCCACGCCGCATATAAGATTTGCATTCTCTTCACCGAACATCTTTTTGAGTTTCTTATTACTCAGCTCCCTTTCTTCAGTCTTATTTTCCTTCCTGAAAAATCTGACACCCTTATCCGTACAGATGGCAACGACCGTTGTTATGGCCTTTCCGTCATTATAGTCCATGGTCGCAAGATCAAGAGGTTTTCCGCAGACAAATTCATTGAAAAAGTCCATGGTATTAGCGCTTTCAAAGCCCAGCAGAAAGGTATTTCCCGAATACTGTTTGCCTTCACTTTCTGCTGCAACGACAATACCGTCGGTAGTTGTGTCAAGACTCCCGCCAACTGTTTCCGTGCGTCCCTTGCTTGTTGCTATGGTTCCGGCACCGTCAGGGAAGATCACCTCATAGGAAAGAGGGCAGGCCTCCGCCTTTTGGAGCAGGGTCTTAAAGCCGGCACAGAGGTAGAGCATGCCCTCCCTGATATCCTCGGGGATCTCCCCTGAAAGGCTTTCTATCCTGTCAACGGTATCCATCTTTCCCCCGTCGCCTCCGGATGCTATTGCCCTTTTCGCATCCGCTATGATAAGGCTGATATCATTGAGACTCTGAAAGGTTTGCCAGTCATCATCGTCCAGACCCAGCTTTTCCTGCTCGGCCCTGTTTAAGGTATCCAGCACCCTTTCATATTCCTCATCCGAAAGACCGCCCTCGTCATGCCTGTTTTTTGCATCCTGTCTTGCCCTTTCAAAGGTTTCATGAACGGCATTTTTTTCCTCATCATTTCTGATGCTGTTAACCAGTTCCAGAAGCTTTTCGTATTCCTCCTGGGAGATCCTCCCCTCATCCCTTGCCCTTCCCGCATCGCCGGAAACCGTCTCGATGAGGCCTCCGGGGTTTTTGATCACCTCATTTATGAGCCAGGCCAGCTTGGTATTTCCCCAATCGGATGCCGAGGTGCGAAGGAGCAGCTTTAATTCCTCCACTGCCTTCATCTGGCTTTCGGAAAGCCCTGCGGCTTCCCCGATCTCATTTATCTGACGGTCGGCCTCGGCTGTATCGAAAACATAAACGGTTCGTTCCATGGGATCTGTATAGCTTAAAGGAGCCATCCTGAGCCCCTTAACGAAGATGCCATCTTCCCAGTCATTCTCGCCTTCGGGAAAATAATCCACCGGAGCAACATAATTGGAATAAATCCCGTTCTGGGAGACAACACTTATGATGTGATCGGATATTATGCTGACCTCCGGTATCCGGTGATCGTACTGTTTGACCTCCGCACCCCCGGTAAACTGGTTTTTGATCGTATCTCTGACGTTGTCAATATCCCCGTAAAAGCCCTCCGGTGACTCGTTTAAATTACTTTTCTCCTCATATGCCCCGGGCTTTGGAAGGAAGCCCTTGTTTTCAAAATATGCCTCCAGCTCCTCCACTGACGCCCCGGTCATGTTTTCGGACTTCATCCTCCTGGACAGGGCATCCGACAGGATCATCTGGGATATTCTTTTCTCCATTCTGGAAAGCTGATAATTTAAGTCTTCTACCTTGCTCGGCAGATCATCTTTACTGACCTTTGATGCCTTTTTGGTAAACTGCTCGAAAAATCCCTGGAGTTTACGACCACTCCAGATTGAAGTATACGGAACATTCCGTCCACAGTTGTCATAGATGCCAAACACCAGGTCTTCGGTAAATTTATCATCATACCAGCTTCCGTTCAGATCATAGAAATTGGGGATCTGAACCTGAAAAGCCATCGATCTGTCATCCGAATCCGCAGCTGTAAAAGCAGAAAAAGCGTCCTTATATCCGTCACCGTACATTCCGTTTTTAAGTTTGACTAAGCTGTAGCCCTCCGCTTCTTTAAGCTCGTCTTCGGATGTAAAAAACTTCCTGTCCAGGGAAAGCCATTTTTCTTTCTGGACATCCGAATTTAAGTTTACCGAAACAAAAGGAACCCCTCCCTCTGCCCTGTTCAGATCCAGTCTGTAGATCAACATGGTTTTTGAGATCTGCAGATCATCCTCATCCAGATCGTCCTCTTTTTCATAGTCTCCCATAAAAAAGGTTGCACCCAGATAGCTTTCGTGAGATCGTGTCATGGCAACGCCGGTTATGGCAGCATTCATTATCTTCCTGTTTCCGTGATCCTTATCATGGGCAAAATCACGCCGCCTTATCTCCATCTCGTTTCTGACGGAGGTGCGATAGGTCATTGTCCAGTTGGCATTTCCCCTGGAATCATAAAGAACTCCCGAAAGAGAGCCCTGATCCATCAGAAAATATTCTTCCCTTCCGGAAACCTTGCATCCCAGAAGTCTTTCCGAAGTATATATCCTGCCTGTCTTGTCTTCACCCTCTTTACTCTTATATAAATAGGGGCGGCCCTCCTTTGCAGGATCAAATTCCTTTTCCTTGTCTATCTTAAAGGCGTTGGCATACATGATCCGATAAGCACCGGTGTCGGGATTATAGGACATTAAAACCCCGGCATCATATTCATAGTCCTCTCTCCTGCCCTTTGGAACTTCTACCCCGGATGTGTCCTTTACCGTTCCTGTCCTGTTATTCTGAACAAATTCCATGAATTCTTCCGGCGATGAATAGCATGGCGTCACATAATAGTATACAAATTCTCCCAGACTGTTATAATCAAGTACCTCAAAAACTGCCATGGCATCAGGTATGTTCTCGATCCCCGGCAGTATGTAAAATGCGTTGGTCCCTTCCACATTGAAGCGGTCAACGGAGTAGTCTATTTCCTTTTTTTCCCTGTGCTGTGTATCCTCTCTCTTTTTCGGATCAAAATCAGGGAGCTCTCCCGACTGCTCCCCATCAACCTTGCTTTTTATGCTCTCCGGCTTAACAGCTTCTCCGATACCGTTAACAATATTGGTACAGGAGGTGCATAAAATTGCAGCTGTCAGCAAAATGATCACAGATGCGTATTTTTTATTTTTTCTGATCCTGTCTGTAAATATCATATCAGCAATATTTGTCCTGATGTCTTTATCCGCCGGTATCCCTTAAATGATCCTCATCCTGCCGTGAGCTGTCAGTATCACAAAAACCGCGGCTGCTGCCCCCAGGATCCCAAGGAAGATATAGACCCCTGAAGGTGCCTTTTCCCTGGTATCCAGCCTGAAGGTATACACATTTTCGTTTCCGGCTGCATCCGATACCTCTATCCGGTAGTCTCCGTCCGCCACTGCAGTGCCCTCTGCAAGGGAGACCTCTTTCCTGTTCAGATAGATCCTGACATAACTGTCTTCTTCCTTCTTTCTGAAGGTAACCTTTTCCCTCATGATCCCATTTTTGATGGGAGGGGTAAAATACAGGGTCGGAGCCGTGGTATCCCTCTTAAAATGTGATACCCAACGGGGAAGTCCGGATATGACCGGTTCAAATTCCACCTCATATTCTCCGTCAGTCTTAAGCTCTGCTCTTTCGGCGTTTACCTCATGTGTCCTGCCGTTAACACTCATCCTGCCTATCTTATAGCCGTAGGGAGCCTGGAGAGAGTTTATCCAGACAGGAATGTCGGATCTGGCAATGGTAAAAGACCCGAAGTTGCTGCACATGGTCATGTCAGACCTGTTTATCACGGCGGACATGACCCTTATGTCATAGGTTCCTGTGACGTCTGCCCTTATTTCCTTCTTGTTTTTTCTGGCAGCCGCCACTATGGCTTCACTGACGCTGGAGTATTGAATATCGTCATTTAAGGCATCTTTTCCGTCCTCGTAAAAAGATGTTACCCAGGTGTCCTCCGAGGTCCTGATATTTACTGCCTTATCCGTGATGCCTCCGATCGGCACGTTCATCCTGAAGGCTCCACCGTTTTCCATTCCGTACTCAAATTCATGGCTGGAAGGGTCATAGGTAACCTCCAAAGGACCGTTCTCCTTGCTGACAAATTTCCCCTTTATTCCCGGAAAAGCCTCCGGAGCTGCATCCGGCGGACTTTCCGTATCCTCCAGGGCTTCAAGCTCCTCCAGTGTCAGATCCTTTCCAGTATCATCTGCCGGATCTTCCTCCGGAAATTCGGAAGCTTCTGCCGCAAAGACCTTCTCCGGTCCTCCTGTCAGCTCCCAAACCGGCGCACCAAGATCCGGATCAGGGGTCAGAAGAAGTCCGGTAAAAATTATTAACCCTGCCTTAAATCTGATCCCATTCATCTTTGCTGCATGACCGGACTCTTCAGTTCGGTCTGAACTGCCCTCGGATTCTCTGCCATCCTGGTTCTTGAGTGCTCCTCCTGCCTTACCGGCTGCTTTTCAGATGCCCTGCTCCTCTCTGCCCTTCTCGCCTCTTTTTCGATCTCCTCAAGCATGGCAAGGGTTATCCTTCTGACTCCCTTTTTTTCCATGCTGTCCGCCTGTCTTTTTTGCGCCGCTCTTTTGGGAGCCGGCTTAAAGCCTTCCGCCCTCCGCCTTTCGCGCTCCGCATCCAGACTTTCAAGCTCTCTTTCCCAAAGAGCCATGTTTTTCGGACTGTCAAAATATCCCACTGTTTTCAACCCCTTTCAATAAAAGCCCGTTGACGATCCCCTGCAGGTAAATTGCCCTGTAGAGCAATGAGTGTCTTTCAGTATCCGTTCCAAACCCTTCGGTTTTAGGAAGAGTTGCGTTTTCACAAAAAAACATTCATCTGACTATATATACAGCAGGGGGTCAAAATCCTGCCTCCAGATTAAAATAAAAAAGGGTGTCTGGTTACTGTTCAATGGACAAAAATCTCGAATAGCCGGTAACGTCAAAGATCTCCTTTACGGAATCTGGCACATTGGTTAGGATCTCCCTGCCTCCGCCCTTTGACAACTTCTTCTGTATGAACAGAATGGCTCTGAGACCGGCTGAACTTACGTATTTATTGCCCGAAAAGTCTATAACGAACTCAACCGAGCTGTCCTTTGTAAGCTCATCCATTTCATTCTGAATTCCGGATGCATTTGTTGCATCCACTCTGTCAGGCAGCTTATATTCTACTCTCTCGCTCACTTTTTCCTCCTTAATGTATCAATGTCATTTACTCAAGTTTTTTGTCTCCCGGACGGATGTTGGGTATCTTCGTAATCTGTGGGGGTAAGATTCTTCCGCTTCCCGGATTACTGATCTTCCGTTTCCTCATCCGGTGCCCCGTTCAGCTTATACTCACCGATGGCGGCATCCACAGCGCTTTTAAGGGACGACCCCTTCGGCATCAGGGCTACATAGCTTTCCCTGGGTGAATTGATGAGCTCCTGGGCCTGAACGGATGAATTTATCATTCCCACAGCCTCCCTTTCGCACACCAGTCCCGCAAGGATGGCTCCGGAGGCTATGTCGTCCCTCAGCTCGGATATGTTTGAATACGTCCTGCTTTCTATTCCGTCCGCTCCTTCCACCTGGTCCTTTAAGGGCTCAACAAGTACCGATACCCCAAGGGTTCCGGTCTGCATGATCCCGATACAGTCCATATAGTTGTTCTTCGGTGTCACCAGGAAGAGGCCTCCCTTTCCGTAGCCCGAAGAGATGGTGAAATCGTCAGTCCTTTTGTCTGTCTCGGCAACCCTTCCGAAGCCTATGTCGAACTGACCGTTTTGTAATCCTTCCATGAGGTCGTTTGTGTTATCACAGAACTCATACTGCAAAGTACAGTTCGTTTCCCGGGCAGTCAGCTTTGCAACGTCAGCCTCTATCCCCACCGGTGCCCCGGCCGCGTTTGATGCAAACCTGTCGTTTCCGTCAACGATCCCCACCTTGAGTATCCCGGGTGTGGCCGTTGCCGACACCTCCCCACTTTTTTTGCCGCAGGCTGTCATGGAAAAGACTAAAGCTGCGCTTAATAACAGCAACACGTATTTTTTCATTTCTTCCTCCAGAAAATTTGATCCTGTAATCTTTTTCCGATTTATTCCAATCCGTCCGATCAAATACGAATCGTGTTTTTTGATAAAAACACGATTGACTTTGCGTGTGATTCGGTGATCACACGCAAATCCGGACTTCGTCCGGACACGCCGGTCAGCAAGCTGACCGCCTGGTCAAATACGAATCGTGTTTTTTGATAAAAACACGATTCTACATAGTAAATAACTCTTCAATCCCTTTGCCGGCTACTATGTCCACGTTTGTTCTCTCGCCGGGAGAGGTTATGACGAAGGCACGGCCTCTTCCGTTGTTTATTATATCATCCTGTTCGCTGTCATTAATGGCTCCGGCATTTTCATACAGCTTTATGAGATCCGTCATGTCGTTGGGCGACAGGGGGAAGATAAATGAATACTGGCTTGCATTTATGATGGCAGTTGATTTTCTGGCCAGCTCCTCCGTTCCCACAAAGTCCTTGATGTTCTGGGTGATGACGATCTGCATACCGTTATATTTTCTGATACGCTTAGCCAGCTGGAACATAAAATCAAGGGCTATGGGATACTTATCATCAATGAACACGTGAGCCTCATCTATGACTATGACGATCTTGCGGTTTGCCCCGTACATCATGTTGTATTCCCGGTTCTTGATTATCTCATTGTCCAGCCACTTAAGGACTAAGAGCATCTGGGCGTTTGCTATGGTCCCGTTCTTGTTGGCAAGCAGGCTCTGGAAGTCAAAGACCACAAAGTTTTCGTCTGTGGTGATGGTTGCCTCTCCGTTCCAGAGAGCCGAATCCCGGCCTCCCTCAGAGAATTTTGAAACCGATGCCATTAAGGTTCTCAGGATCCCTTTAGTGTAGTCATTATCCGTAAAGCCTGTCTGGAAGGTTTCAAGGATATCGTCGTAGAGGTCGTTAAAGGTCGGATAGTCCGAAGGAGACAACTTTGAAAAATCCGTATCCTGGTCTATTCCCCGGCTTGTGTACATGTTTGTCGTAAGGCTGTTTAAAAACTCCAGTGCCTCAGGGGAAAGTCCCGGGAGTATCTGCCTGTAGAATTCCTCCAGAAACTGCAGGTGGATGGAAAAGGTATTTGCCTTTGCCCTTTCCTCGAAATCTCCTTCATCCTCCTCCTCATCGTCGGAAAGAGAGGTGATGACATGGAAGGGATTCAGCCTTCCCTGGGAAGCGGATCCCACATCTATGATCTTTCCGTTAAGCCCCTCGGCCATCTTTGTGTATTCATTTTCCGGATCCAGAATGAATATCTTGGAATCCTCAGCCGCAAGCTGGGCAAGAATGCTCTTTGTGGCATAGGATTTACCGGAACCTGACTTACCGATTATAACGGTGTTGGAATTGACCCTTTCACTGTCTCTTCTGAAGAAGTTGATGAAAACAGGTATTCCTGAAGAATTACCGATATAAAGCCCGTCTTCGTCGCAAAGGCTCTTATAGACAAAGGGAAATACCGCAGCGCAGGAATTTGAGTGGATTCCCCTCTTGTTTCTTTCAAAGGCATCATAGCCCGAAAGTGAAAGTGAGGAATAGGCCTCAAACTGCTGCATAAAAAGGTCTGTGACCCTGAAGCCCTCCTCGGACAATGCCTGTCTGACCCGTTTCTTTTCAGAATTGGGATCGGTCTTTGTCTTGTAGCCGGATTTTTTCTGCTCGGAAAGCTTAAGGTCATTAACCTGCACAAAGGTGTTCACATTAAAGAGCATCTCATTCTCGCCCTGAAGTGCCCGGAGGACACTTGCCAGAGCCTGGATCTGGGTGTCCAGATCAATGATCCGGCTGGCCTTTGCCGTACTGTTCCTCTGCTCGCGAAGCTCCTCCAATGACCTGTCGATCTGCCTGATGCCCTTGGCTCTTTCGATGGGTGCAAGCTTCATCACCACCTTGGTCCCCACAGTGTTGAATATCTGTGCTCCCCAGGCGTTTCCCACAAGAACGGGATATTCCCTGAACCTGAAATTATGGGTGATCAGATCGTCATACTGAACCGTTCTTGTTCCGATCCTGATCTCATCCGGAAGGATCCAGTCCATGTACTGATCCGGCGAAAGCTCGTTTACGGCCCTTTCGTCAAAGTCAAAGCCGTAATTATACTTTAAGAAGACTGCCAGCTCTCCGCCCTTCAACTGATGACACTCGATATTGTTGGTGGCAAAATCGGAAATGGCATTCTTGATCTGGCTTCTTAAGAACATCCTGTCCTTATGGATGAACATCAGATAGTGGAAAGGCATATAGACCTTATCCTTGAAATCTATGTCCTGGAGATGCTCGATACGGTCCTGTATGATCCCGGCCCTGACTGTCAGCTCCTCCTTGCTGAAGATCCCGTTCATATAGGCTTCCTTCAGCTCTTCGAGCTTTCTTTCCTCGCTAAGGATAAATTCATCATAGATCACGGGACGGTCCAGCTTCACAAGGTTTATCATTTCGTCCGGGGCACAGGTTCTTAAGATCCCTCCGAAGACCCTGTCGATCATGCTATCCTGCCTGTTTTTTGTATAGAAACGGAATTCCACGGAGGGAATGCTCATGACAACGGCACTGTATTTGTCACCATATTCAATAAACTCACCGTCTACACCGGTAAAAGGAGTTATGTCCTCAACACTGAGGGCTTCGTCTTTTTTTCTGTTCTCTTCCTTGAGTTTGTTTTTTACAAAATGCCTGGGCTGACCTAAAAATCTCAGTCCGTAGATCACAACCATGTAGCCCTTTTCATCTCCCATGGGTATGACCAGGGCTGCGGTCACAACAAACATGATCATTGCCCACACACCCTTGGCGGGAAGATTCGATACCGCAAAACTGATCACGATAAGCGCGCCGATGGTTCCCACCAGGACATCAAGCACCTCGATTCCCCTGAACAGTTCCAGCCGCACGTTTGTACGTCTGGGGATGACCCTCATCATATGTCAGATTCTCCTTTATAAACTATCTTGTTGAATGTTGCGCCTTTTAAGATCCCGGGATTACTCATCATCCTCGTCACCCTTATCCATATAGAATCCCTTATTCAGCGGATCTTCAAAGGTGCCCCCTGCAGCATCAAATCCATTCTGTGCAGTATTTGAAACAATATCCTGCATGGACTGCGGACCACCGCCTGATACAGCGGGATCACTGCCGGCTATATAGGAACTGCCGCCTGATACGGCAGGATCGCTGCCTCCCATAAGTCCGCCCTGAGCTGCCGGATCAGATCCGAATCCGGATCCGCTGCTTATGGAACTGTCGGATGCACTGTTCGTAAATCCGCCGGGTGCGCTGCTCGTGAAGCTGCCGGCTGCCCCGCCTGCAGAGCCAAAGGATGCGCTGCCCACAGAACCGCTTGAAGCTGAACCCACAATGTCCTGCATAGTTTGTCCGCCGCCTGATGATCCCAGGGATGCCCCGCTTGCGGGGTCAATGGATGCACTGCTTACAGAACCACCGGAGCCTGAACCCACAATGTCCTGCATGGACTGTCCAAAGCCTGATGATCCCAGAGATGCCCCGCTTGCAGGGTCAATGGATGCACTGCTTACAGAACCACCTGAGCCTGAACCCACAATGTCCTGCATGGACTGTCCGCCGCCGTTTGAGCCCGAATAAGACGGTGATGACGGCTGCGATGATGATGCCGATGACGACGATGATGCCCTGCTTCCCGTAAATCCTCCCTGAGAAAGTTCATCGGCCTCAAAGTTAAAGCCTGTACTCATAAAGTCATCGGATGGACCACCCATGATGTCCTGCATGGACTGTCCGCCGCTGCTGCTCATTCCTCCCGTGTCTCCGGCTCCGCCGCTGCTGCCTGTTCCTCCCCTGCTTCCGGCTCCTTTGCCGTTTGCGGCTCCTCCCCTGTCTACGGCACCTCCTGCCTTAAAGGATGAAAGTGCCTGCTGGGTCTGGGATACGGCCTTTGAAGAAGACCCTCCCAAAAATCCCTCGGGCTGGCTTCCCTCGGGCCTTGCCTTATTTCCGAACGTTCCGGGCTCTGAGGAATCTCCTCCGCCGCCTCCGGCTCCGCCCGCTGAGCCTCCTGAAGCTGCACCTCTCTTACCCATAAACCTGCCGGCCAGCATTCCTGCCGCCTGTCCCGTGAGGTTTGCGGTTCCTCCCGCAAGCTTGCCGACCCTGGATGCGTCCGCAGTCAGGAAGGACTTAACCACACCGAGCTCCTTGCCTGCTATGGCATTTCCCACCTTAAGTCCTTCATAGGCGTTCATCTGCTCTCCGGTTGCCGCAGCCTGGCTTAAGATGCCTGTAACCAGGGGTCCGATGTGTCTTACCGCAACTCCGCCGCCCATGGCAAAAAGGAGCATCATAAGATAGTCCTGGAGCCTTGCTCCCACGGAATTGGAATTTGAAAATCTTATGGTTCCGCTGAAAAGCTGCTCAAGGATCATCAGATAGAGCCGCATGGCGATCACCGAACCGAAGCCCTGGAAGAGCTTTCCAAGGAAAAGCTCAAACCATCTTTTATAGTATTCCCCGTCATCGAAGGGCATCATACCCACGAAGAAGGGCTGGATTATCACAAGGACGATCACATCAAAGATCCTGCCTATGAAGACGGCAAGCACCATACACATAATGACCGTGAAGAATATCCCGCAGCCGATCCCCACTATGTAGTCAAAGCCCCGGAATTTAAATGTACTCGACACCTTCACGGGATTGGTATAGTTGGGTACGGAGACATCCTTCTCCCTGTAGTAGTATTTTTCCCTGAATTTATCCGTTAATGAAGCCTTTGAAGGTCCCTTGTCGTAGCTTATGTTATATTCCTTCCCGTCCGAATGGGCATCTGTATCGATGGCATCCAGAGAGGATATGCAGAAAATGATCCTTGCCATGCTGGTCTTTTCCGCGCTTCCGAAGGACACTGCCCTGTCGATGGTCTTTAAGATGGCCTGGGACAGAAGGATAAGACCCGCTGCGAGCATGGGAGCAAGAGCCAGATAAAGAAGGGACTTTGCAGTCATCCTGATGGTGTGGGTAACGGGCTTTGTTTTTTCGCTTCCAAGCTCGAAGAAGGATCTGGCCGTTGCTATTATGGCCATGGCAAAGCAGATGGAAAAGCCCACTACGATCATGGTAAGGAAGGCTCTCTGCACCGTACCCTGCCTGAATACCGCAATAAGCATGGAAACAGGCTCTCCCTGTCCCGCTCCGGCAGACCCCTTGACATAAACGGGACTTAAGCCGCTCACAACATTAAAGCAGTCCTCAATGCAGTCAAGAAGGAGGAGTATCGCCGACTGGATAACGAACCATCTGGAAAAGTACCATTCCAGAATGACATCGATCACCTTTCCGAAAAGTGTGTCCATGACCGTTCCGATCACATTGGGAACGATATTTGCAAGATATTTGAATCCTGAGGAAAGCAGACCGCTTACCCAGTCCCATAAGGGATCCAGGATCTTGTCATATACCCAGTTGTATACCGAGCTGAATAACCCAAGCTGAACTATGTCCATTTACTCCCCCTTTCCGTCATCCCCGACCTGACTTGCTGCTTTTCCGAGAACCTGACCCGCTCTGGATGCTCCTCCCGTTGCATAAGTCGTTACTGCCTGTGCTGCGGTCTTTGCCGTATCTGCTGCCATTCTTGCCAGGAACTGTGACTGTCTCAAAAGTCTTGAGGTTTCCGGTGAAAATATATCCAGGATTATATACTGGCTCTGCCAGACTGCGATCATACCGAAGGCTGTGATGACCATCTTTAAGATCCAGCCCGTCACTGAATTAAATTCCGTTCCCAGGCTTATATCCCCCGAAATGCCCAGTGACACCAGAAGGATGCAGTAGACCCGCATCACGAGAATCGGTCCGAAGGTGGCAAAGGAAAAGCCCGAAAAAAGTCTGGCCCAGTTCCTGAATTTATCTCCTCCGTCAAGGGGTATAACAGAGACGAACCAGGGACTTGTCAGGAAAAGGACTGCCAGCATCAGAGCCCTCATAACAGCCTGCATTACTATGGTTATCATAACGAAGATCATAAATATCCCCAGAATGAAGGCGTAGATGTAATTTATGTCCCTCCAGTTGATGTACTGTCTCACCGAGGTTGTGACAAACATCCTGCCTGATGAGCACAGCTGCCTGGCCGACTCGGATTTCCAGTTATCCCCCACGGTCAGGACAAAAATAATGTCCGATATCCTCTGGTCACCGTTTTCGCTTCCCGCCACCGTCACAATCTTTGTTATGGCTGCCCCCAGCTTCATCACTGCCAGGCAGCACACGGGTATCAGCAGGAAGGTTATCATGGCCTGAAAGGCCTGTCTTAAGACCGCACTCACGGGTCTTTTCATCTCGCTTAAGGCTTCGCCCATGTTCTTTATGACTGCCAGGATCGTAACGAAAAAGCAGAGGGCTGCAGCCCCTATCATCATATACCAGTAGGCATTCTGAACTACGCTTCCCGTGAAGATCGATGTCATGAAATCGGCCTTGCCTACCACATTTCCCACACCGTCCTTCACAAACACATCCTCGGTTCCGGCAAAAAGATCAAAGGCCTGTTCCAGAACCCAGATGAGCTTCAGCATCCCTATGTAGAGGGAATAGATCAGGTTCAGGAAGCTCTCAAAGATCAGCCCCCAGAGGAATTCCTGGCAATGCCAGAAGACCGAGGTCACCATGCTCACGATCTGGTTGTTGCACACGGCATCCATTATGCTGTTCATCATCGATTCAAAACTGAGGACCGCAGGATTCATAGGCTAAACCACCTTCACATTCTTCTTCATTCTTAAAACGTAGATCAGTACTCCCGCTATTATCCCGATCACTGCAAGGATCGCTATCACGGCCGCCGCATTTATCCTGTAGCGGACCGAAAATTCCGACTCGGAGCTGTTTCCGGCCGCATCAAATACCACAAGGCGGTATTTTCCGGACTTGGTGACCGAATCCACTATCTGGGGATCGCTGATCACCTTTTCTCCCCTGTAGAGCACACACCTGGTCACATCATTGCTGTAGTATTTCACGGTGGCAAGATTCGGCTCAACCGCAACGGTGAAGACAGGCTGCTCCGTATCAAGGGTAAAGGCCAGTTCCCTGCTTCCCGATGCATCATCAAAGGTTATCTCGTAGTCCCCGTTCCTGTCCACGTGGACGGTGCGTTCATCTATAAAGACGCTGTCATCCGCGTCAAGTCCGTTGTAGCGCACGTTTCTCACGGATACCCCGTAGGGTGCGGTGATTATTCCGATATCACTGACATAGCCCCTGACGATCCTGAATCTGAAGGCGGGATTTCCGAAGGGATATGCCCTCAGAAAGGCCTCATCATCAGGCTTTGAGATGTAGATGGCATAGCTTCCGTCCTCGCTTACATTCTGTCCAGGAGCAAACTCCTCAAATTCCGCCCCGTTCCGGAAGGCTCTGTATTCAAGCCCCGTCGACTCCTGGATTATGACCGGATCATTGGTTATGCTTCCGTTGGGAACATTCGTCAGGAAGGTCTCCCCGGTTCTTAAGGTGTTTGTGTAGTAGCCTGTGGAATTATTATAGGAGCTGCTCAGATCCGCACCCTCAGGTTTTTTTACTTCAGGCTCTTCTGCTGTGTTTTCCGTCTCCGTCTCGGTCTCTGTTTCAGACTCTTCAGTTAAAAGCTCTTCTGCCAGCAGATCCTGGGAAGGCTCTTCGGGAGTCTCCTCTTCGGCAGGCTCTTCCTCTTCCTCCTCGAAGTCTCCCTCTCCCACGACTCCGCCGACTCCTACTCCCTTCTGGATCCTGAATCTGAACTGGGCCCGAAGATAGGTCTGTTCGCTGAAGCTTGTGAAGGTATCCACATCCGAACCCACAAAGAAGTAGAGAATGTATGACCCTTCCTGGTCTATCACCTGCTTTGAAACAAAGGGAACATCCGAACCGTCCCTTTTCATTGAGGTTCCCACTCCCCTTGGAACATCGATCACCACGGGTCTGTTGGTAACGGTGCCGTTCTGGACATTTGCATAGATTAATATGTTTTCTCCGAGTCTTTCTTCGTAAACCTTATAGTCCTCATGGTAGGATTCGCTTAATGAGGTATCCTGAACCTTGGGACCTATGGGCTCCGTCTCCATCCTTTTCATCAGCTGCTCTACCGTAACGCAGGAAGAGCTTGAGCTTTTGGAGGATGAACTGCTGGAGGAATCCCCGTAGATGGCTCTTAAGGCATCATACAGATTCTGTCCCGAATTTGTTGAGGATGACGAGGATGTTGTCTCATCAGCCAGTGTTGTAACCGTGGGAGTGATCACCCCTATAAAGATCAGCCAGGCAATAAGCCCTCCCGTAAAAACATATCTTATAACTTTCTTAAACGTATCCATTACGATACTGCTGCCTCCTCGTTTTCATCAAACATCGCTATATTTTTTTCATAATCGGCCATAAGCTCATCCATCAGGTTCATTATGGCCTCCTCCTCCATTTCGCCGTTATCCTCATCCGGTTCCTCGTCAGATCCTTCATCAGTTCCTTCCCTGTCTTTTTTCTTCCTGTCTTCATTCTTTTCTTCTTCATCAGCATCCGATGCTTCATCCTCATCGCCGGAGGTTTCATCCTCATCATCGGCTGCTTCCTCAGCCTCTTCCTCGTCAGAAGCCGTATCCTCAGCCTCTTCCTCCGTCTCCTCAGAGGATCCCCCGGCAGTCACATTCTCTTCCTCATCCGCCTGATCATCATATGCCTCGGTGTCAGCTTCAACTGCTTCCTCCTCCGGAGCCTCTTCGTCCTCTTCCGCATCTCCTCCGTCAAGCACTATGTAGTTTCTTTCATCTATGTCATAGAAAACATCGCTCCCGAAAAATACATTTGCCCTGACGTCCGTAAGGTCCATCTGTCCCATCTCATAAAGAGGGCATTTATATGAGGGGGTGAACTTTGTCATCAAAGGATAATTGTTAAAGGTAACCACTATGGAATTACCGGTGCTCTTTGAATTGTTAAGTCTCGTCAGCTCATTGGGATAGATGAGGGGTCTTTGCTGAAGCTGGGTCGAAACGTTGATGTTTCCGCTCTTATCCTTAAGTCCGGAGGACACGCTCTGGGTTCTGACGGTCATATTTCCGCAAAGCTTTGAAAACTCCTCGCAGGTGGGCATGTCGTTGGAACCGATGAAGAGCTTGATACCGCAGTTACCCTTGACGATATCGGCCACAGTCTCGCCGTAGACATTCTTAAGCTGGGCGAAGGACTGAACGATCATCTCAAACCATATCTTTCTTGAACGACCGACTGTGATCATCTTGTCAAATTTGTCGATCTTGGGCATGTTACCGAACTCATCAAGCAAAAAGAAGACATTTCGCGGCAGGGAAAGATCCTCCCTGGCGGATGCCACCTTGATAAGAGCTTTATAGATACACAGTATGAACACGGCCGCAAGAGCATGCCTGGTGTCCTTTTCATCAGGTATCTTGAGGAAGAGTGCCGTAGGTCTGTCTGCAAACTGCTCGGGCTTAATGTCCGTTGCCGAGGTCAGGGCGCAGAGTCCTTCGTCGTTGAACATGGACAGCTTGTCAAAGGCGATACTCATGTAGGAGGAAAGGGTCTGGTCCGCTGCCGACAGAACCTGTCTTGAAAGTCCCACCGCCTTGGAAAGCTTGGATCTGCCTTCGAAGAAATCCTTTAAGGCTGCAAATTCATTTTCCGAATTGCCCACAACCTTGTTGATGTTGTAGAAGCAGAATTTCTCCTTTGTCATCTCAAGTCTGGGGTCCTCGGAATCCTCAAGCATGGCCAAAGCCGTAGCCATTATGATGGATCTGGCTCCCTTTTCCCACACGGGATCCTTTTCGTTTTCTATGGGGCAGATGACGGATATAAGGTCGTTAAGATCCTCGTAGGTCTCGTCATAAAGCTTCTGTTTTTCGATCCTGGCCTTGTTTATAAGGTCGATCCTCACTGCATAGGCAGCACCCTCCCACTCATACCAGGGCTCATCATCGCTGAACTGGGATCTGTCGTGAACCAGTTTAAGGTCAGGGTAATCATCGATGCTGTCGGAGTGCTCAAGGATGTCGTTTCCCTTGTTCACATATTCCTGATAGGTGTCGTAAATGGACCCCAAAGGATTCCAGCGGAAGGAGCTGTACGGATCTCGTAAGTCAAGTACCATGCAATTATATCCGTTTTCAGAAAGGAGTTTTGAATGAAGCTGGAAAAGCTCTCCTTTGGGGTCAGTGCAGATCATCGATGAGCCGGCCTTGGACCGTCCCAGGATCTGAACCACGGGATTCACAAAGGTGGTGGTCTTACCTGAACCTGTTGCACCGATTATGATCCCGTGAGCAGGGGATATGATGTTAATATCCATATCCTTCTTTTTGCTGTTATAAACCGCATAAAGGGGAATACCGTCTTTTTTCAATTCAGAAAGCTTTGAAAACTGGGTCTTGGGGAAGAGCTCATTCCTTTCCGAATCCTCCATCCAGCGCGAATTTTCCAGGGAGCTTTCCACCCTGTCCGCCTTGCTGTGAAGCATATTATTCGAAGCCTTGAGGGCAAAGCTGTTTCCGCTGACCAGAACAATGGCGATGATTATAGCTATTTCCGAAGCGCCGAAAAGAATAGTATTAAGTGAGAACAGCTCCTTAACATCCGCAACCGTGAAGCTCATGACCCCGTTTGCAAAATAGTTTGAAAGAGCCAGCACCACTCCCTGTGTGAGAAGTCCCAGAACCAGCATTCCCGCAATGGTGATGGGAACCCATTTGGCAAGGATCTTTCCCAGGTAATTCATTTCGTCTTTCATATTTTCCCCTTAAAAAATCTGGTGATGAACATGCTTTCCTTTTCAACTTTGTAAGCCTTTGCCAGAAGCATGGCAAAGGAAACTCCCACCACTCCCAGAAAAAGGAGCAGGACCTTGTTCTGCGCAAGTGCTTCCTGGGTTCCGGGTCTGAAAAGATACAGAAACCATAGGATCGATGACAGGAGGTTAAAGCCCGTGTGCATCATCACTGCATAAAATACATTGTCCTCCATTATGGATATCTTCCCTATTATCCACCCCATAAGGAATGCATAAAGCACCCAGATGAAAGTTCCGTGAAGGAAGGCAAAAGCCAGACTCACCGCAAAGAGCGCCGACTTCTCACCCCAATGCGGGAGCAGGCGGTTAAGCATGTAGCCTCTGAATATGACCTCCTCAACAAGGGGTGTGAAGAAGGTGTTAAAAAGCACTCCCAGGTAGACCGACCAGCTCTCATAGAGCCTTTCGATGTTCGCATCATAGGTCACAACAGGACCCACCTTTGGAAGCAGCGATATGAAGGCCGAAAGCCCCAGGGCCGCTCCGAGGCCAAACAGGAGGCAGCCTGCGGTCTTAACGGGACTGATGTCCTTCAGATACAGGGAAGCATCCTCAAAAAAGGTGCTTCCTCTTTTTTTCGAATAGCGGCGCAGAAGAAAGAATGTTATAAGGACTCCGAAGATCATATAGATATTCATCTTCTGCCGTATGAATTCCTCATGTGTCAGATCCGGATGGAGGAGCACCGAGCCTAACACCACCAGCGTTCCTTCTGTCAGGAGATAAACAAGGAGCGGTCCCACTGCCGGTATGAAATACCTGAGAAAAGACAGCACCTTATGTTCTGCCTTTTCTCTTACCTTATCCTCCTTCTTTTCCTCCGGTTCCTCACCCCTCAGGTTATATCTTAATTTCATACCGGGTCACATCTTGGCGGAAACAGTTTTCTTCAATTCACTCTTTTCCATTCTCTTCTCTTCACGCCTTTTCTTGGCCTCTTCCACCTTTTTGCTGTGTTCGAGCTCTTTATCCTTCTCCTCCTCAGGTCCCTTTTCAGCCTTGCTTTCAGACTCATCCTTCTTAAGCTGCTCTGATTCCTTCACGGGCTCGTCCTTCTTTACGGGTTCTTCCTTCTTAACAGATTCATCCACCTTTACGGATTCTTCCTTCTTTACGGATTCTTCATTTAAGGCAGCCTCGTCCTTGTTTTCCTGCTCGTTCTCTGCAAGCTTTTCCTGAGTCTTCTTCTGCTTCTTTTCCACTTCCTGCTGAAGCTTTTGGATCTTCTCCAGCTTGCCGATCCTGTCTTCCATGTTCAGTCTCTTGCGCATGTCCCTTGCAATGTTTCTGGAATCCTGCATGGTCTTGTCGCTGGCATCGCTCTCTGAAGTCTCCACCACAAAGTCAGACGATGCCTTATAAACCTTGATATACGAATCTATGTGCTGTCCGTCAGGCTCATTTGCCGTTTTTTCCTTAAGCTCCTTAAGGCTGTTTAAGTACCTTTCTCCGGTATAGGAAAGCTTTCCTTTTTCACTCTTCAGGGTCTCCATTGCCTTGATACCCTTCTCAACCTCGGCTTCCGAGTACCACCTCATGGGCTTGTTATTCTTCTCTTCAACAAGTTCATTTTCCTTAACAGGGGGATCAATCTCAGCCTGCTCGTTGTTATTTTCCTGTCCGGCCTTGTTTTGAGGCTCATCTTCATTGATTATCTCGAATTCGGATGAGTAGTCCTTATTCTCCAATATCTCATATTCGGATATGATATCCTTGATATCCCTCTCCTGGCTCTCATTTGCCTGGCTCTCGTTTACCTGGTTCTCGCCTGCCTGAACCTGAGCCTGTTCATCTTCTATTATCTCGTATTCGTCCAGGATGTCCTTCTCCTGGTTCTCGCTTGCCTGGTTCTCGCTTGCCTGGTTCTCGCTTGCCTGGTTCTCGTTTGCCTGAACCTGAGCCTGTTCATCTTCTATTATCTCGTATTCGTCCAGGATGTCCTTCTCCTGGTTCTCGCTTGGTGCCTGAGCCTGTTCCTCTACTGCCTTTTCCTCGGCCTTCTCTTCCTTAGCCTCAGATTTTTCCTCTTCGTATATCTCGAATTCAGATGTGATGTCCTTCTTCTGGTTCTCGGCTTTTACCTCTGTTTTTTCCTCTTCTAATACCTCAAATTCAGACGTGATGTCCTTCTTTTGGTTCTCGGTTTTTGCCTCAGGTTTTTCCTCTTCTAATTCCTCAAATTCAGACGTGATGTCTTTCTTCTGGTTATCGGTTTTTGCCTCAGGTTTTTCCTCTTCTAATACCTCAAATTCATCTTCTATCTTTTTCTTATCTTCTGAATTCGATACTTCATTCTGAAGCTGCTCAAATTCATCCATCAGGTCATTTTTCTGTTCGCTTTTCGGTGCGCTCTGCTGAGGGTTTACCTGCTGCTGTACATTCTGAGGTGCCTGCTGCTGAGCCTTCTGAGGTGCCTGCTGCTGCACATTCCGGGGTGCCTGCTGCTGAGCCTTCTGGGGTGCCTGCTGCTGCACATTCCGGGGTGCCTGCTGCTGAGCCTTCCGGGGTGCCTGCTGCTGCACGTTCTGAGCTGCCTGCTGCTGCACGTTCTGAGCTGCCTGCTGCTGCATGCCGGGCTGAAATCCCATCTGCTGCATCTGCATCTGCATCATGGTCTGATACATCTGCATCATGCTCTGCATCATGGTCTGCATCTGCTGAACCATCTGCTGGGTCTGGGGATCCATACCCGCTTCTTTCTTCTCGTTTGTATTTACATTGGCGGTTCTTCTGTATCCTGCCTTCACTCCCTCAGCAAATGCCGTAAACATGCTGACCATGAGATCGATCATAAAACCGATAGGATCAGTGGAAGTATTATTTCCCGAACGTGAATTGTTGTTATTGTACGAATTATCCATAACGTCACCTCAAGACTCTCCGATCCGCGTAACTTTCCGGTTTCCTTCGGGTCAGACCCTGAATTTTCCGGACAATCACCGATCTTAAACAAATAGATTAACATAAAATACTTTACATTTCCGTCACACGTTTGTCACAGAGTTGTTTTTCTGTTACTGTTCAGTGGTCTGGTTGATCACTGAACAGTAACGTTTTTCTTTTTTTTGCCCTGTTGCCTATATATACATCTGTCTCCCGCTTTTTGAGCCTGAGGATTTTATTTTCTTTTCTGTCATGGAATAAAGGAGGCCTGCTGTAGGCTCCGCCCAGTAGTATTGCTCCATATACCTGCCTTCATAGACCCCCTCCCTGTCTCCCTCTTCAAGATAATCGTAAAGATCGCAGCTGACATTTCCTGTAATGAGAGCAAGCCCCCTGCTGTCCTGTCTGAAGATATCCTCAATCCCCGCATCCGAAAAGGTATCCAGCATATCCCTTTTCAGTCTGCTTAAATATGAGGCATGGTCATTTCCGGGATCACTTTCCTGCCACAACAGCCTTCCGGCCTCCTTCATGCTCACAGGCAGACCCCGCCTGTCCACCAGGATGGCAAAGAGCTCTTCCGTCTTGCTGTATCGGAATTCAAGAGGTTTTTTATCCACAAAGACATTGAACAGGCCGAAGGTAACAATGCTTACTCTCTTTGTTTGAAGAGAGCCTTCTTTATCAAGAAAAGCCTGCACATCTTTTAAGTCCTCGAATCCCCGTACCTTAATGTCACAGTCCTTCTTTTTTATATCTTCCCATATCCCGGAAAGGTCTGCTTCCTCTCCTTCAAGCAAAAGTATCTTCATCTTCCCCGATCCCCGGTCACGATTCACATTTTCCCTCAGTGATCCATTATTTCTGATATCCTATCCCCTGTATACAAAAAATGTCATCGTTATATCATCAAACTGCTCTCTGTCCCCTGCAAAAAGACCCACCTCTTCTCTTATAAGTGCCGCCATTTCTTCCGGATCCTCCTTACCCCTGCATTTATCAAGTGATACGAGCATCCTCTCCATCCCGAAAAACTCTTCATCGGTGTTTTCAGCCTCAGGAATGCCGTCGGTATAGAGAAAGAGAATATCCGAAGGTTCAAGCCTGAGTTCGTTTTCCTCAAATTCCATATTTTCAAAGGTACCCAGTCCCGGACCGTGTTTATCTTCAATGATCTCAAAGCTCCCGCCTTTCCTGCATATGGCAGGATATTCATGACCTCCGTTTGCCCAGATGAGCTCCCCGGTGGAAATGGTCACATAGCCTATCCAGACGGTAACGAACATACACTCCTCATTATTCTCGAAAAGCTTGTTGTTTGCCTCAAAAAGAACCCTTCCGGGAGACAGCTTCCTTTCCGACAGGGCAAGATTTTTTAACAGGGTTCTGGAGATCATCATGAACAGGGCAGCGGGAACCCCCTTGCCGGAAACGTCTGCCATGACCAGGCAAATGTGGTCCTCGTCAGTCAGGAAGAAGTCGTAGAAATCGCCCCCCACCTCCTTCGCAGGTTTCATCAGGCTGAAAAGATCAAACTCATCTCTTTCCGGAAAAGGCGGAAAGATCTTGGGAAGCATATCGGACTGTATCCTTGCCGCCACCGAAAGCTCCGTCCCGATCCTCTCCTTTTCTGCCGTTGCATCCTTAAGCTCATGCATGGAGTTTGCTATATTCCTTTCCAGATCCCTCATGGTTTTCCAGAGGTCTTCAATCTCGTCCCCGGTGTGGAGGTTCAGCTCCCCGAAAAAGTCGTGGGTATGCTCAAGTCCCGTATCTTCTCTTTCAATGAACCTGACACCTGCATCCTTCAGCTGTTTTATGGGTTCAACCAGTTTCCTTGAATATCTTAAGGATGTCACGACCGAAAGAATGATAAGGATGGCAGCCTGCAAAAGGAGCATATTCCGCGCCCTTTGTGACATCCTTGAGCTCTTGTCCAGGGTTTCTTCCGTTATCCTGTCCACCTTGGCCACAAGACCCTTTGCCGGCTCTTCCATGCTTTCCTCAGGCATCCCCAGCAGCATTGTCCACCCCACCGTGGGAAGCGGAGCATAGGAAAGATAGACCTTTTTTCCGTCGATCATCAGGGTCTCAATACCCTTCTTATCCTTTCCGGTTTTTTTTGCAAATCCCACCAGTTCAGCGTTTGAAGACTTAAATACATTATTATGAAGATCCTCATCATAAGCAAGATCTCCCTCCTTAAGCTCCGAAAAAATCACATCTCCCCTGTCATCCAGCAGGCAGATGAAGCTGTCTGTGCTTATATCATCCCCCACCCGGCTGATCATTTTTCCCATATCCGAAAGGAGTCTGGAGCCTCCCACAATAGCTTCCAGTTCACCGTTAACATACACAGGAACACCTACACTCAGCTTATATGCCCCGTGATGTTCATCGTAATCCATGGGTGCAAAATAAGCTTTTCTGTTTTCCACGGTTCCGTTATAATTGGCTTTTTTCCTGGGATCATAATAAAGCGGCCGGCCGTTTTCGTCTGTCTTATCCTCAGGATGTCTGTCGCAGACGATGGTCACTCCTTCGGGAAGGGCAACCCCCACATCATGAAGTCCGTCAATCTCTTTAATGGTTCCCTTCATGTGGGGTTCAAAATTTGCGATCTTTCTGATCAGGGACAGGGACTGCTCATCGTTTTTTACGGCATCAGAAGAATAAAGCAGCTGACAGACAAGTCTTCCCGCATCTGCATTGTCCGGCTCCTTCACTTCCTTTTCCATATAGTTTTGGGGATTTTCAAAAACATCCTTTACATCCAGGGCAAGGAGTTCCAGATCATGTTTCATAGACCAAAACTGGGCATCCACCAGATCGGCACCGCTTTCCACCTGCCTTTGAAGTCTGTCTACGGTGTAATCCAACATGCTCTTATTTGTGGTTTCGGATATGATCTTATCCTGCTCCATGTTGGAATCATAGATCAGATTCCAGAACTGGGAGAACTGAAAGATGCTGTAGACGGCAAATGCCGTGACAGCTATGACCACAAGAATAAATATTACTGCAAAAAGCTTTGCTCTTAGTCCTGCCTTCATCTTATTTCTGCTCATCTTCATTAAAGAACTAAATATTATTTAGAATTATCCAATCTCTGTTTTTCCACTAACTCCGCAAAATAGCCGTTTTGGGCGATGAGGTCTTCGTAGCTGCCGTCTTCGATGATCTTTCCGCCCTCTAAGACGATGATCCTGTCACAGTGCCTTATGGTTGAAAGGCGGTGGGCTATGACGATCCTGGTGCAGGAAAGCTTTTCAAGGGCATCCGACACCCTCTTCTGGGTCATGTTGTCCAGGGCACTGGTGGCCTCATCGAACATAAGGATTTTGGGCTTTGGCGCTATGGCTCTTGCAATCATTAGACGCTGCTTCTGACCGCCTGAGACTCCCCCCTGGCCCTCGGAGATCAGGGTCTGCATCCCCATGGGCATTTCCCTTATATCATCTGCTATCCCGGCGATCTCAGCCGCTTCCCAGGCATCTGCCATGGGAAGTCCCGGTGAAGATATGGTGATGTTTGAATAGATGTCCCCCTGGAAAAGTCCCCCGCTCTGCATAACGGTTCCTATTCTGGTCCTTAAGGATTTAAGGTCTATCCTGTCTATGTTTTTTCCGTCATAAAAGACCGCTCCCCTCTCCGGCTTTTCAAAACCCAGAAGCAGCCTCATGAGGGTTGATTTTCCGCAGCCCGTCCTTCCGACTATGGCAAGATATTCCCCGGCCTTAACCTTCAGGGAGAAATCCGAAAGGATATAGGGCTGGTCATCGGCATATCTGAAGGAAACGTTGTTGACCTCGATCCCTCCTCTTAAGTGCGTGATGACCTCCTTGCCCTCAGCGGCCTCGGGCTCTTCCTTAAGGATGGGCTCGGCCATTTCAAGGGTAGGCTTTATATTTGCAATGGAAACGGCGATCCCCACGATCTGGGTGAAGGCTCCGAAGACCTGGCCATAGGCTGCCGAAAAGGCAAGATAGGCCGAAGGAGTAAGACCGCTGGTGGCCGCAGAATAGTAAAAGAAAATATTACCGATAAGGGTTACCGAAACCGCCAGGATGGGATTGATCTTAAGAAGCAGGGGCGGGTTGTACTGATATTCGGATTCCTTTGCGTAAACATCCGCCCATCTTGAAAACATCCTCTTTTCCGAGCCGGAAAGTTTGATCTTTCTGATGCCGGAAAGAAGAGCGTAGCTGATTCCCTGCTCCTTTGAGGAAAGCTTCATGAGCCTCCTTGAAACCTCCATCTGAAATATGGCGGAAAACACGGTCAGGACAACCGTAAGGATGATTATCAGCACCGCAGGCACAACAAGCGCAGAGGCAAAGCGCCTGATCTGAAAGATGTAAACCAGGGAAGCCGCCGTTGTCAGAAGGGATGAAAGCACGGTGTTTAAAAGCAGGTTGCTTAATGAGTTTGCGGAATTTACCCTGCTTGCAAGCTCACCTGCGGAATACCCCCTGAAGAAATTCGGGGGCAGCAGCAGGACCCTCATCATGACCGCCGCCTCAACACTGACGGAAGCCTTGGTCGAAAGCCGGCTGATCAGCATATTTTTTATGGATGCCATGATCCTTCCGGACATGGCGGCAAAGAACATGAACACTGCCATTCCCGTCAGTATCCTTGCACTCTTTGTTTCAAGCACGGGACCGGTGATCAGCTGCATCAGAAATGGGCCCATGAGTCCCAGCAGGGCAACAAGGATCGTCGCGGCGATTATCCGGAAAAGATCCCCGGCTGACATGATGTCCTTCAGGTAGATGAAAAAATCACTTATCTCCAGCCGCCTTAAGGGAAGTGACCTGTAAAAGCAGATGGCCTGCTCTTCAAAATCGCCCTCGTTTTTTCCTGTCAGACGCTCTGTCTTCCCCGTGTCCGGATCGGTGAAGCGGTAGCCCGTAAAGGAGCCCGGAAGCAGGGCAACCGGCATGCCGCTTTCTTTCTTAAAGGCTATGACAGGCCCGACGGAATCCCTTCTCCACCCCTTTTTAAGCCTCACATTCCTTCTCATGATGCCATAGGGCCGCATGCTGATCTCGATCTGCTCCTCAAAGCCTTCGATATTCCCCGGGATCTCCGGTGATTTATGACCGTAATATTTAAGGATGTCTTCGATGGCACCCTTTGAAACGGCGCTCTTTCCTCCCATGGACCGGAAGGAATTTCCTCCCATGACTGCGCCCGCTATCTTTAAAAAGGATTCCTCAAAGAGCTCGTCATCCTTTAATTTCCTGGTATTTATCTGATCCGAAAACCAATTACTCATTTGTCACAAGCTCCGTATAGTATCCGCCTTTTTTATAAAGCTCATCATGTGTTCCGCGCTCCACCACTGTTCCGTGATCCATGACAAGGATCTCGTCACAGTCCCTGATGGTACTTAAGCGGTGAGCGATCACTATGCAGGTGATCCCCCTGTCCTTGATCGCCCTGACCACCTCAGCCTCGGTCTTTGCATCAAGGGCACTGGTGGCTTCATCCAGGATTATGATGGAGGGATCCTGGGAAAGGACCCTGGCTATCTCCATTCTCTGTCTCTGTCCCCCGGAAAGGTTGGTTCCGCCCTCCGTCAGCTTATAGCTGTAGCTTCCGGGCCTTTTTACTATGTCCTCATGGAGGCTTGCATCCCTTGCCGCAAGGATCATCTCGAAATCCTCAATGGAGGAGTCCCACATCTTTATATTGTTTTCTATGGTATCTTCAAAAAGGATTATATCCTGATCCACCACCGCAACGGAGCCGGTGAAGATGCTCCTGTCTATCTCAGAGATCTTCTTTCCGTCAAAGAGGATCTCCCCGCTCCAGGGAATGTAAAGACCTGAGATCAGGTTGGAAAGGGTGGATTTTCCGCAGCCGCTGGCTCCCACAAAGGCAACCCTGCTTCCCGGCTCCACCTTCATTGAAAAGTTCTCGATCAGGGGCTTTGACAGTCTGGAATAGCCGAAGGTAACATCCTTTAATTCGATCTGACCGGAAAGCTTTGAATATTCTCCGTCCTTCACGCCGGCCCTCTCCTTGGCGTAGGGGTCGTCGGGATATTCCATAACATCCTCGATCCTTTCCATCTCGGTTCTCATCTCCTGGATGGTCTGCCCGGCTTCGATAAGGGTCATTGCAGGATCCATGAAGCAGGTCAGATATCCCTGAAAGGCAGTCACCATACCCAGGGTGAAATGTCCGTTCATGGTAAAAAGGAGTCCCAGAAAGAGCACCGTCTGATCGGCCAGAAGAACAAAGATATCGGGAAGCATTCCCAGAACATTGTCATTTTTTGTAAAGCTCACCATCTGGGTGTTTACCGAGGCCTGCAGTCCTGCCCACTTCTGGAAGAACCCGTTTTCTGCTCCGCTGGCCTTGATGGTCTCCGCCATGCTGATCCCGGTGACGGTCTCGGATGAAAGCTTTCCCGAATCCCTCATCATAACCCTTGTCAGGTTGACCCTTCTTTCCGAGATGGTTCTGGCAACAAAGAGGTTTAAGATAACGGTCAGAATACCCACCGCAGTGAGTATCGGGGAGTATCTCAGCATTATGAAGAGATAGAAGATCATCATGCCCGTGTTTAAGAGCAGGGGCGCAAAGGTGTTTACCAGGGATGCCGCGATGGTCGCATTGGTCTGCTGGCGCTGCATCAGGTCTCCCGCAAGGCGCTGGGTAAAAAAGCCCATGGGCATTTTAAGGATCTTCCACATGTAGGAGGTGTTTCCTATGGCGGCAAGCTTGCCGTTAATCTTTAAGGAATATATGGTGTTTATGCCCTGGACCAGGATCTGGCAGAAGGCAAAGACAGACATCAGGAAGATAAAGGGAATGAGCCACTCCGGATTTTTTCCGGAAAGAAGGTGGTCTAAGAAAACCTTTGTCATAGCCGGATTGATCATGGTGAAGAAGCAGGTTATGACAGAGGTCAGACCCACAAAGACAACCGCTCCCCCCGCCCCCTTCAGGCGGTTTCTGGCAAATGAAAGGGTGCTCTTTTTCTTTCCGTCAGCAACAAAATTCTCTCCCGGCTCCATCATCAGGACTATGCCAGTAAAGCCCCGGTCAAAGTCCTCCATGCTCATTTTCAGGAAGCCCTTTGCAGGATCGTTTACATAGACCTTGTTGCCCTTGAAGCCGTTAACGACGATAAAGTGCTCAAAGTTCCAGTGGACAATGCAGGGAAAGGTTCCCTCCTTTTTAAGGGATTCCGGCTCAAACTTATAGCCCCCTGCCTCAAATCCGTAGTTCCTTGCGGCAATAAGGACATTTTTTGCATTGGATCCGTCCCTTGAAACTCCGCAGTCATACCGGACCTGCTCTAAGGGAACCCATTTCCCGTAGTAGGCCATGATCATGGTAAGGCAGGCAGCCCCGCACTCCAAAGCCTCAAGCTGCATAACAACGGGTACCCTGGCCGCACCCTTTTCCACAGGTTTTTTAATCTTCTTTTCAGCCATTTTTTCTCTACCTGAATAATATTTTTCAAGCCGGGGATCTTTGTGAAGAGACAATACCGCAGAAGCCGGATAGTGTGATCTTATTCACGGGTTTGTTCATCTGAAGAGGAAGGAGATGGGCCTTACCCTTTCCGTCACAATGTCTCCGTCATAGATCCCGTCCTCTGCAAAGAGGGATGCTCCGACCACCTTTCTTCCGTATTCATCAGTCTCTATCCTGTCGATCCTTCCTTCGCTGTCGGCGGCTCTGATGGTCATGCCCTCGCCTATCTTTCCCACATCCTCTCCGGTTACGACCGTTGTTGCCTCATTGTTCACAACCTCGACCCTGACGGGAAGTGTGGTTTCAAGGTGAGCCAGACAGCCCCAGGCAACCACTCCGATCAGAAATGCCATGACAGATGCAAGAACCATCCAGATCCCGGGATCCGTGACCCTTAAATAGTCGGAAAGATCCTCGGGTGTTGAAAGCCTCTCAAGGCTCTTTTCACGAAATATCCTGCCGTTATCCATTTTCCTGTTCTCCTCTCATGCCTCCGATCCCACAGGATCCGGCTCGGGCTTCCTCTTCCTTCTCAGCTTGTCTATGATCAGATAGAAGGTGGGAAGCAGTATCAGTGTCAGCACTGTGGATGCAACAAGTCCCCCGATGATGACAAGACCCATGGCCTGCATGATCTTTCCGTTCTCGGAAAGCCCCGAGGCAAGGGGTATCATCGAAAGAATGGTTGTAAGGGTAGTCATGAAGATGGGTCTCATCCTGCTCTTCCCTGCTTCGATCAGGGCTTCCTTTATCTCCATCCCCACATCCCTGTTCATGTTTGCGGTGTCTATGAAGATGATACCGTTATTTACCACAAGTCCCCCTAGCATCAGAATACCCATCAATGATACCATTGAAAGCTTGATGTGTGCAATAAAGAGCAGGAGTATGGAGCCTGTTAAGGCAAAGGGAATGCAGAGCATGATGAGGAGGGAATAGACCACGGATTCAAACTGGATGGCCATGACCATGAACACCAGAAAGACCGCGATGACTGTGGCCTGGATCAGAGCCTTGAACTCATCCCCCATGATCTCGTCCGTTGTGCTGGCCTGTCTTTCAACACCGTTGGGGAGCCTGGTATTTTCAAAGACCTCATCTATCTTCTTTTTTACGTTGTCATATTCCGCCTTGGTGGTGGTCACATCTATGCTGGTGTAGTACTGACCGTTATACCTGCTGACATCCCTGGCAGAAGATGCATATTTTACGCTTGCTATCTCCGAAAGGGGAACGCTGACACCGGACTTGTTGGTAAAGGTCATGGTCTCGATATCGCTTATGTTCTTAAATCTGTCCTTGGGAAACTCCACGTTTACCTTATATTTCTTGCCGTCAATGTCAGCATCCATGGGGCTTGACCCGTTCATGTTCTGGTAGACGAGCTGGGCTACGGAGCCCGCAGAAAAGCCCCTGGCATTTGCCATAACCGGATCGATCACAACCTCGGCCTTGGTGCCTCTTTCAACCATGGATCCGTCCACGTTCAGGACTCCCGGCAGCTTTTGAAGCTCGGCTATGATCAGGTCGTGACCCTTTTTAAGATTTGCATAGTCCGTACCCACCATCTCGATGCCAATGCTGCTTCCGGATGACAATGCCCCTCCTCCGATGGATGAGGCAGCCGCAACACTGATCTCGCACTCCTTTGAAAAATCCTTCAGCTCCAGGTTGAACTTATCCACGATGTCCTGGGTTGAAAGCTTTGTGTCATCTGCCTTATAGGCACTGATCCTGGCCTTTGCCGAAGCCTGGTCCACCCTGGTGGTGTAGCCGTCAACAAGGGGCGATTCCTCCAGATATCTTTCCATCTCCACAACCGTCCTGTTCATTGCATCCAGGGAAAGGTTGGGTCTGAAGGACATGGTTATGCTGGCCTCTCCTTCATCGGTCTGTCCCATAAGCTCCGTTCCAAGCTGGGGCACCAGGGCAATGGTGCCGGCAAAGATCAAAACGGCAAACAATGTTGCCAGCTTCTTTTTGTTAAGTATCTTTGCAAGCATCCTCCCGTAGGAAGCCTCCAGCTTCTTCATGCCTGCATTGACCGGATTCTTCCTGTTTTCCTCGGGCTTATACACATTGTAGAAGAAGGGCACTATGGTTATGGCCGAGAACAGGGATGCCGTGATGGCAAAGATGATGGTAAAGGCCAGGGGCTTGAACATCATGGCGGCAAGTCCCTCCATGATGGCCAGGGGAAGGTAGACCACCACCGTCGTTACGGTTGATCCGATGATGGAACTCATGACTATCTTTGCCCCGTTATAGGCCGCATCCCTGAAGGACATCTCCTTCTCCCGGAGCCTGAAGCACATCTCTATGACCACGATGGCGTTGTCCACCATCATCCCGATCCCGATGACCAGTGAGCTCATGGTGATTATGTTCAGGGAAAGTCCCGCATAATACATTATTATGAAGGTCACTGCCAGGGAGATGGGCATTGAGCTTCCGACGATGAGGGATGCCTTGAGATCCCCGAAAAAAAGAAAGAGCACGAACATGGAAAGCCCGATTCCTTCAAGCAGAGTCCAGCCCACGGATGAAAGGGAGGATTTGATCATGTCCGCCGCATCATAGACCACATTGAACTCCAGATTGGGATTTTCCTCCCTGAGCCTCTCCAGCTCCCTGTTTACCTGCCTGGAAAGGGTCACAGAGGTGGCCGACTGCTTTCTCTTAAGACCGATGCTCACGTTGTCCTTGCCGTTGTAGCGGCTGTCCGAGGTTCTGTCGCTTAAGGCATATTCCACATTTGCCACATCACTCAGGTGGATGACCTGTCCCTTTGCCGTTGTAATGGGAACGGCATTTAATTCCTCGATCCTTTCATAGTGGGCATCAGCACTCAGATTAAGATGCATGTCCCCGTTATCCGCACTTCCCACAGGCATGCTGAAATTCACCGCGGAAATGGCGGAGGCTATGGAGGAAACATCCAGTCCGTACTGGGAAGCATATTCGGGTATGATCCCCACTCTGATATATTTCTTGTTTCCGCCGGAGATGTTTATCTGGGCCAGGGCACTGACCTTCTGAAGTTCAGGCTCCACATGCTCATCAACCTCGTTAAGGACATCGATCCCCGCACTTTTGGCCGTTACCGAAAGAGTCATGTCGTCCGAACCGTTCATGTCCACCTCCATGATCACCGGATCCTCGGCATCCTTGGGGAACTGGTTTTTTATCCTGTCCACCCTCTTTTTGACCTCGTCATAGGTCTTGTTCATCTCGGTTCCGTATTCAAACTGGAGCATGACATAGCAGTAGTTGTCCGCAGACTCGGAAACCGCTGTCTTCACACCGGGCAGTGTGGAAAGCTCTCCGCTGATCTTCTGGGCTATGAGCTTATCCAGGTCGGCAGGCTCCGCTCCGGGATAGACCACCTGGACCATCATGTAGGGCAGGGACATATCCGGCATCAGCTGCATGGTTATGGAGGTTGCCGCTACGATAACAAAGACCACCAGAGCCATCAGACTTACTATGACTGTGGTGGGTCTTTTCAGTATTCCTTTCGTCAGTCTGTGCATTTCACATACCTTTCTATTTGTCTGTATCCCCTTTTTTGATCTTAACTCCGTCCTTAAGCTGGGCGGAATAGGTCAGAATGACCTGATCCTGTGCGCTTATCCCTTCTGTCACCTCTGTATCCTTATCGTCCGAAAGACCGGTGGTGATATCAGACTTTTTTGCCCTGTCCCCGGAAACGGTGTAGACATATGCCTGCTCACCGTCATAGTAGACCGAATTTATGGGAACGGTTATGACATTTTTTGCCTCCCTTGTGACCGTCCTGACATTGACGATGGAGCCGGTGATGAGATCTGAGGCGGTCTGGGAGGGCTCGGCTTCAACCTTGAAAAGTCCGGTTTCGGAATCCAGGGTGTCTCCCACTGTCTTTATGACTGCATCAAATTCCACCCCGTTCTTTGTGACAAGGGCGTGATTTCCGGGATTTACGAACTTCCTTGTTTCCTCAGCCACATAAAAGACTATCTTCTCCTTTGAATCCGACTGGATCACATAGGCAGGACTCTGCTGGCTTGCCATGTTGTGTTCCGTAACATTGATCGCTGTAATGGTTCCGCTTACGGGTGAAGTCACCGTGGTATATCCCAGGGCCAGCTTTGCATTTTCCACACCGGCCTTTGCATTTTCCACCGTGGCTTTTGAATTGGTCACGGCTGCATCCGCCCCCACCATCTGGGCATTGGCTCCGAAAAGGGTGGTGGTCTTGGTGTAGGTCTCGTAATCGTTCCTGTTTCTCACAGCCATATCATAGCCTTCCTGTGCCACATAGTACTGCATTTCAGCGCTTTTCTGGGAGTTTTCGTTGGATTTTTTCTGGAACTCCGCCTGATTCTTTGCGTTTTCGGCGGTATGCACATTTGCTTCGGAGGTTTCATAGGCCTTCTTCGCGGCCGCTATAGTCTCCTCATCCCCTGAGGCCTGAGCCTGGGCAAAGGCATTCCTTGCAATATCCCTTGCCGTTATGGCATCCTCCAGGGCCTTTACAGCATTATCATAGGTTTTTTCGGCATATTCTTTGGAGGCATTTGCCGTGTCCTTTGCAGCCCCTGCCTGGACCGCCCCGGAATAGGCCGAATCCACCGCATTTGAAAGCTGCTGTTCATTTGTGGGGATCTTGCCCAGAGTCTCCGTTGCCGAGGCATAGGTCGATGCCTGAACCGCTATCTGGGAATTGGCTCCCGCCTGGGCACTGGTAAGATTTGCCTCAGCCTGCTTTAAGGCAATCTGTGCCGAGGTGTCGTCCATCTTAAAGAGAAGGTCTCCCGTGTTAACATGGTCTCCCACCTCAAAATATTTTTCAGTCACCTCTCCGGCCACCTTGGGAATGACGTTTATCACATCATTGGCCTCTACAGTTCCCGAATAGTTATAGCTTAACGAAATGCTCTTTACACCCGGCGATGCGGTTTCAACCGAAACCACAACCTCCTGCTCTTCTGCCTCCTCTTCCTTTTCCCCGCAGCCGGAAAGACCTGAAAATGCCAGAAGCGAAACCAGTAATCCGGTCAAAAGTATCCTGTATGTTTTCACTTTTTTTCCTCCAAACCTTTAAGACAGACCTGTTTTATCTTTTATCATGCCCCTGCAGCATGGCAGAATGCACTAAATATTGTACAAAACCACGTTATAATATGCCACATATGGTTTTTGTAGTCAAGATTACTGGCAGCAACGAGACTATTACTGTCAGGTCCCGAGCCCTTTCATTTTGTAATTATCGCTGATCAGGCGTATACTGACCTTAACAACAGGGAAAAGTCACAGAAAAACCGGCAGTCCCTGAAAAGGGGAGTTTTTTGGAGGTATCAGAAAAATGAGTAAGGGAGACTATTTATTCAAAAACCCGGAAACAAGAGACATTCAGGTCGGAAAGCCCGGAGCGGTCCAATTCGGAAGGATCGATCAGAACGAAGAGCTGGAAACTCAGGGTAAGTATTCACAGAAACGGAATGAATTTCTGGAAAGAAACAGGGAACTGCAGGAAAGCCTCTGGAGAGGCAGGGACAGTGCTTCAATGTCCGATGTAAAAAATTCCTATTCGGCCCTGAAAGATTTTATGAATGAGGAGATCCCCGAGTATGACCTTGAGTTCAACGAAAGAAAAACAGCCATTGAGGACTGCTACGACAGGCTGATCACACACTGTCAGGAATATCTGAACAGCCATAAGAATCCCTTCACCAAAGAAGGAAAGCACAGAAAGGCAATGGTGGCAGCTATCCTGTCAAACTCGGTCCGGGAAAAGGCCTCCCTTTCCATAGCTGCACAAAAGCTCTCCGCCAGAAAGGAGAAGGGCATGATCTGGGGCAATCTTTTCGGGGAAATGACGAAGAATGTGGATCTTTGCACAGGAGTTTATTCCCAGCTGGACAACAGACTGGGCGAAGACAGCGAGGTTCCCGCGGGTGGAAAGACCCTGGAGCTTGCAAATGTATTAAGTGCAGGAATGATAATGAAGGAGACCGATGAAAGAGGTCAGCTCATTTCGGATATGACCCTCATCTGGACCAAAGACAACATTACGGATGACCTGAAGAAGGAATTCCGGCAGTTCAGGAAATTCATAACCCGCATCGTCGTCAACAACTACAAAACAGCTCTGGCCAGCAGGGCAGGAAACTTCGCGTTTTATCCTTCTCCGGAAACCGAAGAAAAGAAAAGGCAGTACATCCTTCTTACGATCATCAATTCGGATCAGTATACCCTCTATAAGGCACTGAAGGAGCTTGCCCCAAGCCTTGGGGAGGATCCTGCAGGCTGCGGTGTCGAAGGAGAGGAACTGATTTCAGGGATTCAGGAATCAACGGCATATTTCAACCAGCTCTTTCCGGGGATAGTCCGGGAATCCCTTGATCTCATATCCTATTACCGGAGGGTTAATGCCAGGAGTTTTCTTAACGGATATCTTGAAAGTGAAAAGCTGGACAGGCTCCTCGGAGAGGATCTTCAAAGCAGACAGACCAATGCCCGTCCCTATGATATGAGGGTTCCCACACCCGCAGAAGCAGGTACCGAAAAGCTTGAAAACGAACTCTCGTTAGGGCATTTGCTCCAGCTGGTAAACGGTTCCGAGAAGTACAGGGAGGATGTGGTTGCAGGTGAAGAAGGGGCAGATGTTTTTGAAAAATGGATGAATGTAAAACAAAGGATCGTAAACAGGCATGGAAATGACGTCTTCAATCATGACATAGTAAATTACGACGGAACCATACATATCCAAGGCTTAAATACGGCCAGGGTATTTGGTAAGCTTATGGGCACGACGGGAGGGACTCTCACTCCCGCCGAAATTGAAGACTTATATGATAAGCTTCTTTCAAGATCCAAAGTCGGTGTCGGCGAGGGAAAGATCACTGCCGAGGAATCAGACAGACGCTTTAATGAAGGTATGTACCGGTTAACAGACATTTATCTGGAGCAATTAAGACGCATGGAGGCCACCTATGGCAGACTCATCGGCCAGATGCACCCGGAGGATATCGGAAGACAGTTCGGTGATGAACTCTTCGACCATCTGGCCGTGATCCAGGACACAGAACAGTTAAAGGGCTATCTGCTTAAGCATGGTAACCCGAACAGCCTGAAGGTGAGAGAATTTATCATGCTGAGCGATTACTTCAATGACATTTTCAACCGTTCCTTTTCCTACCTGCAGCAGATAGAAGTGCAAAACTTCAATAATCTGCATGAGTTCATGGAAGGAATGGATCCGGTGAGGAACCTTCTCAGCGTAGATCGTTTCGATTCCATCAAGGGTCCCAGGATGAACGGTTCACAGAAAAAGAAGTATAACGAAAAGCTGAAAAAAAGATTCCACCAAAAAGGCGGAACCTGGGACTCAAGGCTTTTCAGCGAATTCAGGGGGATGCAAAAGTAATGGTATTTCTGCTATAATGTACCCGGTGTATCCGGTTCCGGGTTCAAAGGCACCTTTTGTTCCGGCATCGGGGAAATATCTTAACTGTTCGGAAAACGAAGGGTTCCGGACAGACTCTTTACAAACTAATTCAAGAGGAGGTTATAATCATGGCTTTTGTATTGTTTTTGCTGATCGTAGTCGTCGCCATAGCATTCGGCTGCTGCAGGATCGTTCCCCAGGAATACGTTATGATCGTTGAGAGGCTGGGTAAATACCAGACCACCTGGGATGCGGGGATCCATTTCAAGGTTCCTCTGATCGACAAGGTCGTTAAGAAGGTTTCCTTAAAGGAACAGGTCTTCGACTTTCCTCCCCAGCCCGTCATCACAAGGGATAACGTCACCATGATGATCGACAGCGTTGTGTTCATGAGGATCTTTGATCCCCAAAAATTTGTTTACGGGATCGAGCGTCCCATCGAGGGTCTTGCCAACCTCACCGCAACCAACTTAAGATCCATAGTCGGAGAGATGGAGCTTGACCAGACTCTTTCCAGCCGGGAGCAGATAAACTCCAAGATGCAGATCGCCGTTGACGAAGCCACCGATCCCTGGGGCATCAAGGTTGTCCGTGTGGAGGTCAAGAACATCCAGCCTCCCAAGGAGATCGAGCAGGTCATGACAAAACAGATGAGAGCCGAGCGCGAAAGAAGAGAAACCATCCTTCAGGCTGAAGCACATCAGGAATCCATCGTTAAAAGGGCAGAGGGTGACAAGAAGGCCAAGGTTCTTGCCGCTGAAGCAGAAAGAGATGCCCAGATCGCCATTGCCCAGGGTAAAGCGGAATCCGTCAGGCTTGTCTATCAGGCAGAGGCGGAAGGTCTTGAAATGCTCCGGGATGCAAACGTAAGTGACACAGTGCTTAAGCTTAAGGGACTGGATGCCTTAAAGACCGTTGCAGACGGAAGGGCCACAAAGATCTTCATGCCAAACGACCTTTCGGGAGTCATCTCTTCCCTGGGACTCGTTTCCGAATCCTTAGGGGTTGGGGATTTCACTGAGATCGACAAAACGCCCAAGGCCAAGCCCGCCCCCGTCGCAGATCCCTGTCTCGATGACGAGAGCACAAGTGAAACCCTTGAGGCAGCCGAGACCAGTGCAGAGATAGAAGAGGACATTCAGGAGCTTTCAAAATAATATATATAAAAAACGCCCCGCTCACGCGGGGCGTTTTTTTTATTACTGAGCTTTCTTGGGGATGTATGTTGAGCAGATCACGGTGCTGTCCTCACTGTGGTCGGTGCTGACAAGGACACCCTTAGTCTGACCCACAAACTTGACATCCTGCATGGTCGGCTCAGCCTTGAAGGTCTTCTTCTTTTCATCATAGGAAAGACCCTGATCCCCGAACTGCTTAACCATCTCCTCAGGCTTTTCAAGCTTTGAAAGCCAGCTCAGTTCCACGCTGCCGGGCCTCGTTTTGCTCCCTCTTTTTAAGAAGAGAGACAGATCATCCTCAAAGACCTGGTCACCGTTTGAAGGATTGATATATTGGATCCTTCTCCCGTTCAGGCCGATGATCGTTATATAATGTCCGCCCAGCTTGCTGTAATTGGTGAGCATTGACACATAGTTACCCGAATCCAGAGCATTTTTGACGGTATCAAGGAAGATCTTTCCAAGCCTGTGCATCTTTTCAATCTCAGTCTTTACATCCTCCGAAGCAGAGGTGGGAGTCGGCATATATACCCTGTTTTGAACCACATCCCCTCTCTTATCGATGAAGAAATCTCCCATTTCAAGGATATTTCCAACAGCCGTTTTATTCTTACCGGCATATTTCGTCAGAGCCTTTACATCCTCATCATAGGACTTCTTTTCGTAATCCTCAAAGCCCATCTTATGGATGTCGTCAAGGGTCTTAAGCTTGGGAACATAATTCCTCATATCCTTCTGGACATAGAATTTAACCTGCTTGCCGGCTATGGGATTATTGGCATTAAACTGGTTGAACATGGCAGTTCCGGACACGGCCCAGCAGTTGTTTGTTGTCTGACGCTCATACCTGAAGTTCCCGGCACGTTTAACACTCACATGATACTCCGGAAGATCCTTAAAGGCCTCTGCTGCGATCTGATCCTCTATGTCTTCAAGACGCCTTCTTTCCTGCTGCTTAGCAAGCTCGATAGCCCTTTGCTGTTCAAGCAGTTGTTCTTTTTCCCTGCGGCGTTCTTCGGCGATCCTTTCCTCCTCAAGGCGCTTTTCCTCTTCCGCCTTCTTTAATGCCTCCTCTTCTCTTCGTTTTTCCTCCTGTTGACGGATCTCAGCCTCAAGCCGGTCACGGCTCTTCTCATCCTTCTTCTCTTCTTTCTTTTCTTCGGTCTTTTCTTCGGTCTTTTCTTCTTTCTTTTCTCCGGCCTTCTCTTCGATCTTCTCTTCTTTCTTCTCCTCTGCCTTTATCTCTTCCTTCTCTTCCTCCTCAAATTCCTCCTCCAGGTCAGGGAACTTTTCGTCAAAGAGCTTTTCTGCATCCTCTTCCTTCACTTCTTCAAATTCCGCAAGTTCCTCTTCCTCAATGACCTCCGGATTCTTCTGAAGGATAAGTCCGGTAAGGATCATGCCGTAATCCTCGCTGAGACCCTTATCGTTAAGGAACTTCTCGGCTTTTTCGGAAACAGGATCGCCCTCACCTGACACAAAACGGAACAGTTCATGATACTTTTCAAGCTCAACGTGCATCCTGAGGATCTTTTCACCGTTCAGTCCCATCTTCTCCTCGGCATACTTAAGGGTTGCCCTCTCATTTTCAACGATCTCGGGACTGTATCTTTCGTCCCCCGCATCCTTAAACTCCTTTTGCTGTTTAAGAACCTCCCTGCTGTTTTTGCAGGCATCGGCATATGCTTTTGTCTCAAAAACATACATCTCAGCCTCATTAAGATCCTTTTTGTACTGTTCAAGGATCCTGTCACAGCTTTCACCGCAGTTTTCGTACAGGTCCTTATTCTTCTTAAGGCTGTTCTCAATCCCTTCAAGGTCATAGAGCCCGTAGGTGTAGGCTCCGCCCTCCCCCTGTTCAAGACCCATGATAAAGAGTTCTGCGATCTTCGTCCCCGTATGCTTTGATGTCTTTTTGACCTTATCAAGAGCCTCGTCAAACTCTCTCTGTCTCCTGGCCGTTTCCTCTTTTGAGGGCTTTTTAAGATCCTCGTCGAACGCAACATCCCTATCAAGGGCTATCCCTCTCTCATCGGTAAAAGCATCAGTCAGGGAAAAACCGTATTTCTGCAGACATTTTTTTGCCAGATTAAAGACATCCTGTGAATAATTATTCCTGATACCGATGGAGATCCTGTCTAAAACAGGAAGTGAATCCAGGATACCGGGATCTATCTTATTTATCTTCTTAAGGTACATATGGGCTCTGACATACCCCAGAACCTCATCCATATGCTCAAGAAAATATTCTTCTGTCAGAGTGTCCTTGTCAAAATTCACGGAAAGAAGCATATCCGTGTAGTCTTTTATGAGTCCCCTCATCTCCTCGGGCTTTATTTTGGCCCTTTTCTCTTCACTCGATGTAAGAACCTCATATAACCGGTCTGCATGACGGATATTGCTGCGATTATTATCAATTGCTTTAGCAACTCTCAAAGCATTGTCTAAATAGTCATCATCAGCCCATTTGATCTCTTCCCTGACATCCTCCACTTCGGAATATTTGACTTTCGGAGCCTCCCTTGCATAAAGAGTCTTAACTATCTTCTCTTTTTTACCGAAAAGCTCCTTCAGTTCCTTTTTATGCCTGTCCACAAGACCGCTGGATCTGCCCTCTGCGATATCCAGAATCCTTTTGTGCAAAGAGGTATCCCTGCCCGCTTTTTTGTTTTTCCCCACAAGACGGTGCAGCCTTAAAAGCTGGGCATCCCTTTTTTCCGAAGCCTGCTTCTTTTCCTTTTCAACAGCCTTCATGAAGCCCTCCCGGTAGACCGGTGCCATCATCTTCATGGAAGCGACATGGGTCTTAAACTCCAGCCTTCTGGCGGCAGCTGACTTGTTTTTCCCCGGTTCAAGGAGCTTTCCCGAACCGGCTGAATAGCCACGTCTGTTCACAAAGCTGTTAAACTGTCCTATGGCCTGATTGGCAAACTGACTGCCCATCAGCTTCATCATCTTTATCTGCTGCTCATTCCAGTAGGAACCGAAGGTATAGAAATCCAGCTTAAATTCGTAATAGTTCTGGAAGTTAAAGAGGGTATTGACAGATTCTGCAACCTCCTCCAGATGCTCGTTCAAATATTCCTCGGTGAACATTTCCTCGCTTAATTCCACCTTAAGAGCCTTGTCTCCCATCCACTTTAAGACGGAATTGACCCTCTTTTTATCTCCGGAAAGATAATCCTCCATGATCCTGTCGTTTGTCCTTGCATTTTCCTCGTATCCCGGAAGAGGCTTTCCGAAGATATCTCTCCTGACCGGTTCGCAAAGATATAAAAAGCATCTTTTATCTTCATTGTCGGTAACATCCATCCCTCCGTTATGCTTCACAAATTCATCAAGCTGTTCAGTGGTAAGGGCTGTTTCATGAGGTCCAAGAACCTTGTGCAATCTGACTCCCAGCCTTGCATCCCTTTCAATGGCCTTTTCAATATCTTCTCCTTCCTTAATTCCGAGAAGGTCTCTGAGCTTTGCTTCCTCAGCCTTTGCAGCCCCGGGATCCATGTTTTTGGGCAGGGGGTATCCGTAAAGATCCATAAGCTTTTTCTTTTCCACCCTGAAGGCTGCCTCATCAAGGAGCTTTTCATCAAAGTATTCCCCGAATCCGTTCTCTTCGGCAAAAACAAGAGCCTCATCGCTGATCTTCTCCGTAGTGCCGTACAGATATTCCTTCATTTCATTGGCAAGACGAAGGAATGTAGCCCAGTCATTACCTGTCTCCTTCGATGAAGACTCATTGGACCGGGTCTTTATCCCTGCAACAAACTCCGCGATCCTCCTTACCTTTTGAGGCTCCTTTTTCGTCAGTTCCTCAAGCTTCTTAAGGTTTTCGGTATCCTGTTTTGCCATCTCGCAAAGGGATCCCGCCATCATAAGATTCTGCTGCTGTCTGGAGCTCTGATATTCCCGAAGGGCATCCTCATCCTTGGTACCAAGTGAAGGAAGGGCAAGCTCCTCACCCGTCTCCTTCATTCCAAGGGAACCCGAATAAGCTTCCAGAAGGGCATTCAGGGTGTTGACCAGGGGATTATCGGTATATTTAAGCCTGAACTCATCCCTTTCCTCCTGAGTGAATGCATCACTTTCAAGGAAGGCTGCATTTTCATTCGCAATGTTTGCAAAACCATGCATGATCTGGTTCATCTCATTGAGCTCTTTGAAATGGGCATTGATATATTCAAGTCTGAACATATCCGTGGTGATATTAAAGGACAATATCTCCTTTACCTTCCTCTTAAGGTAGTCCTTCCGCCTCTCGCCTCCGGCTACATAGTCCTCGTAATCCTGTCTGTTTTGGCGGTCCTTTTCCAGATCCTCTCTCCTTACGGTTCCGTTAGCGTCCTTTCGAACAAGACGAAGGGTCTGCTTAAAGGACCTGATGTCGGCAGCACCGTCTGTCCTGCCCTTGAAGGCATCCTTAAAGGCATTTATCTGATCCCTGCTTAAGACCTCATCCTGAAAGCTTTTATATGACTTAAGATAAACCCTGAGTCTGATCTGATCCTCAGGCATATCAACATAGCCTGTTTTCTTAAGTCTTTCCTTTTCCGCTTTCAGGGCACTTTCCTCAAGCTTAAAGGTGTAATGAGGATCCTTTAAGACTTCCTCATATTTACTCCTGTACTCTGCCTCATAATCCGTGTTTTCCTTATATGCACAGGAATTGAACACCCTCAGGGTATCAAACGCCGAATCAACATAGCTTTCCACAGACCGCTTATCTGATACCATTCCTCTGGTAAGGGGATCCTTGTCGGTAGAAAAGCCCAGCTTCTCATTTGAATATTTATCCTTAAGCTTTTCTATCAGCTCATCCTCGCTGTCGTTCAGAAGACTTCCCAGATCATTCGCCCTGTTATGGAATTTTATTTCGCTTCCAAGCACCCTGATAAGAGGAACCTCTGTCTTCTCATCCGCATATTCAAGCATGGGACCGACGCTCTGCATGACCTTTCCGTAGCTTTTGAGCTTCAGGAAGTCCTCGTCACTGAAGTCCAGACCATAGTTATTGGCAGCCTTAAGAAGCTCGGCCATGTCCATGCCAAGCACCACCTTTGCCCTTTTTTCCCAATAGCCCTTACTTTCAAAATCCTCATCCCTGCCAAATTCCAGATCCTTATAATCCTTAGGCTCCATCTTAAGGATAAAATCGGTCCAGGGCTTGATCCCTTTTTCGATGACCAGATTTTTTACATTCTGTGGAGTCTTGTCCGTAGGATAGTATTTTGCGGCAACATAAATATAAAAATACGCATCATTCTTCAGAAACTCCGAATCCGGATCCATAAAGGCTCTGTTAAATCTGGTTTCAATGGGTTTAAGACCATATTGTTCGGCAAATTTGTCCGCCCGGATCCTGGTCTGGTTCACCTTTTCCTTCCAGTCCTCCCCAAGCTTCTTTCGTTTTTCCTTTTTCTGCTGACCTTCAAGATAGATCCTGCGTTTTTCATGGAAATATCTTGCCCCTATCCTGGGAGCCTTATATTTCTTCTGATTCCGGTCTATTCCGGCAATCTCCTCCCTCTTTAACAGGTCATCCACAGCCATGGCTTCTTCGGAGCATTGAAGCATTGCCTTGAATTTAACAGGCTCCAAAAGCTCGGAATGCTTTTCCGCGATAAGGAAATCCACTGCGCTCCGTGGCAGCTCATCCACATTTCCGTTAAGGAAATAAAGATACTGCTTATAGTTGTCAATATGCTCGCTGACAAGGGTAAGCTTATCGGTAAGGCTCTTCATCTCACGTTCGGTGAGCCCGTCCTTTCCGCCCTCTGCCTCTCTTCTTGCAAGAAGGGCTTTTAAGGATGAAACGAGCTCATCCCTGACATTTAAGGTCTTTTTTATCTCCTCTATCGCAGTCAGGGATGCAGTGCCAAAGAGCCTGTTTATCTCCGTATTTTCCCCAAACTCCTTATTTAAGCTTTTGATCATATCAGAGGATTCGTTTACGAAGGAATTGTCTGCAAACTGCTTTGCAAGTTCAAAGTCCTTATTTGCAAAGGCCTTTTGCATAAAGTCGTTATATAAGGCGTTATATTCCCCGGCAAGACGCTCCTTTTCCCCCCTGTTCTCTCCTTCTCTCTTAAGGAAAACCCTGGTTTTTCCGTCAATGCCCTTAACGAACTTCATGCCGTGAAGATCGATGTGCTTCTCCACAAGGGTTTTCATATCGGTCGCGGAGGCAGCCATCCTTTCAAGATTGATCTTTTTTGTTTCCGGAATGGAATCGAAGAATTTAGGGTATTTTGCCTTAAGGTCATTGTATTTTGAAAGCTTCCAGGTAAATTCATAGACCTGGGCTATGTGGTTTGAAAGATAGTCCTCCGTGAAGGATCCCGAGTTAATGGGAGCCTTTAGCAGGAAGTTTACATAATTTACCAGTTCCCTGTTAAGAGGCTCATCCTCTGCTTTTTCACCCACAACCTCGTCCATGAACCTTCCGCCGTTGAAGAAGGCAGTCAGGGCGGGATGCTCCCTTACTGTGTTAAGGTCTGCGTTTCCGCATTCCTTTTTCAGTTTTTTGACCTTCGACTTCTCTGTGGAAGAAAACCACTTGTCCTTTTTTGCCGAAGGATACTGCTGGGAAAACTGCAGGGATCCGACAGGTGCCACATCGTTCCAGCCGTCCTCCTTAAGCTGCCTTTCCTGCTTTATCCTGAAAACCCTGTTTTTATCCTTTGAATTTTCAAGGATCCGTTCAAAGTATTGCGCATTTGCCGCCTTCTGTGCATCGCTTATCCTGTTTTCTTCGGTCTTTTCTTCCTTTTTGGAAGTTTTTTTCAGAAGGTTCGGGTCTGTTTTTGTTCTGGTGATCTCCGGTGCATCCTCCAGGGTCTTTGATGAAAATCCGGTCTGGGATTTTGTCCGAAATATCTCATCTGCTTTGGATTTTGTCTGATCCGCCTGGATATTACTCATTTGTATCTTCCTCCTTATGTAAAACCATTGGTTACAGGTAACTGTTCAGAACAGTTTTAAGACCGAATTGTTCTGAACTGTTACGATTATAGTTAATTTAAAGTACCGCAAAGGTTGACTTCACAAAACCCAGCGTTGTCACGGCATTTGTCCCAAGCATATCTTCTGTCAGGGCTAAGGTTTTCTGATCGATTGCCGGTATCATGATGTTCGTTTCCGGAGAAGCCGTTTTTCTGATCTCATCAAGTGAAAAAGAAAGCATCAGTTTCATATCCCGGTCATAGTCATCATTTTCTTCCTCATCGCCTGTCCCCTCCCAGACCGGAGTCAGCTCGATTATGTCTTTTCCCACTCTTTCCGCAAGGATACATTCTTTAACCTCTCCGTTACTGGCTGCAAGAAAGCTTATGTTCTTATCGATAAGACCCAGAAAGCCCTCGATCTCTCCCAGGAGATCATCCTCCTCTTTCCTCTCCTTTATGGCCTTTTCCAGCATTTTTGCCGGTGCCTCATTAAAGGTCATGATCTCGGATCTGCTTCCTGGAAGAGACTTCGAATCCGTCTTAAGGGTTTTAAGCGTCTCCATGCAGTAGATCGGAAAAATGAGACTTTCCTGTTCCAAACCTGCTGCCCTGAAAAAAGGAGCTAATGTGGCGCCCTCAGAATCAACGGGAGTGTACTCTGCTCTCACCATCAGGTTCTCTTCATCCGCCAGTTCAAAAAGCTTTTTCATAAGTGCGCTTCCCGCTCCCCTTCGTCTCTTTTCGGGAACAACATATATTGATACGATCTCAAAGGTGTTTTCGTCAATCTCACCTGAAAGGGCACCTATCACAGTACCCTTCTCCACCACCGCAAGAGCCGTTGCACCAAGCCCCTTCTTAATGGCCAGAACAGCCTCCGGAGCCAGCATTTTTGCCACCTCATCGACCCTCTTTTCAGTTATGATGCTGATCTCAAACTCACTCATATAAACCTCCTGATTTATTTCGTTCCGAGAAAAATCTCCGTATTGTATCGTTCATATTCTCCATATCATTTCACTCATATTTTCCGTATCGTTTCGTTCATATTTTCCGTATCGTTTCGTTCATATTCTCCATATCATTTCGCTCATATTTTACGTGTCATTCCGACCATTTTTTACGTGTCATTCCGAGCGCAGCGAGGAATCTTTCTCCGCTCCCTCAACCGGCCCGGAATACCACCTCTTCCGGTCATTGAATTTTGTAATTCAGCTTAAAGCTTCCCGTATAATCGTTTATTGCCCTGAAGGTCAGGGTATAGGATCCCTTAGCTCCGTTATCGAGATCATCCAGAATAAGCCGTCCCGTGTCGTCTATCTCATAGTCATATTTTTTACCGTATTTTGCACTGTTTTCGGATAATCCCACCGTTCCCGTATAGGTGATAAGGTCTCTTGTGGTATAGGTTACGAGCAGCTCCTGAGCCTTCATTTTCTCCCTGTCGATGAGGATATTTACCGACACATTCTGTTTGCTGCCGTTAAAGGAGATTATGCCGGATTTCGCATCGATCTTTGTCTTTCCCTTAACCAGCTTCTTTCCGGTCATCACATATTTCACCACAGTGGGCTTATAAACCGTATATTGCTGCTTTGCCTCGTCGTTAAGCTCAAAGCAGAGGTAATATGTTCCTGCCCTGTCTATCGTCTCCCCGTCGTCTGCTGTGGGATCCGTAAGGTTCTTATCAAAGTATGCCTTAACCGGCAAAAGGCTTGAAGCACTGACCTGATTCCTTCCCACCTTTAATTTATCCTCATTTAATATCTCACCGGAAAGATCCGAAACCTTAAGGGTCGAATTTGCCGAAAAAGTCTGACGGGAGTTTTTAAGCTTAACAGTCAGGTTCTTGCTGTTTTTGGGATAGGCTGTCACGTAAACGGAGTCAGCCAGGCTTCCGATCCTGTAATTTTTTGCCCCGGACTTTGGCTCCTTGGCCGAAACCCTGATCTCTACCTGCCTGGCCTCCTTTCCCTTATACAGCTCCTTCATGGCATTCTTGTCAAGCTCCTCACCATCAAGATAATACTTTATCTCTGTCTGACCTGCAGGGATCTTTACCCCGCTTGGAAGCTTTGAAGTGATGACTGCGCTGATCTTACCTGCTGAGGTGAAGGGGGCAAAGCGTTTGTTGACGGCAACAAGGGCGTACTTAAAGTCTGCCGGCAAAATGGTGAAATTCACCTCTGCCTTAAGTCCCCTGTAGGTCTTTCCCTTACCGCTTACCACAAGAGTGGGGGTCTTCTTACCGGCTGAAGGTCCTGCCGCGTTCTTATTGTTTTTATAGGAGACCGTATAGTCCGTTCCCTCTGTCAGGGGATTGCCGTCTGCATCCCTTAAGACAAGCTCAATACTCCTCGATCCGGTCTTTCCCGAGGTTGTGGTAACCAGAGCCTTTCCTGTGTATTCCACGGGCTCTACGGGGTCTGCCGTGATGTTAAAGGTTTTGCTTCCCGTCTCCTTAAAGCCCGACACCTTCTCCTCATAATCGGCATAGAAGCAGACTCTGTCGATAGATGCCGACATGGGAATTCTGAAATCCCATTCATCTGCCGAATCATTGGATATGGCCATATTCAGGGTACTTTCTTCATCGCCTTCATATTCTTTGTAGGGCACCTCTTTTCCGTCAAGAAAGACAGGGAAACGCTTTCTGTTTCCTATCCTGGCATACCACTGCTTAACGGTATTGCCGGATATCCTTATGGCACCCTCCGAAACGACATAATTTGGATCTTTTCCTTCAAAATCCGATGCAAGTTTGATTATGTCTTCTGCCAGCACCGTATCATCCTTAAGGCTTCTGAAGGATATGAGGGATGCAGGCAGGACTTTGTATGTAAAGAGCTTAGCGTCCTCAAAGCTTTCCAGGTAAAGATACTCCGAAAAATCCGCCTTAAAATCCTCATCCTTAAAATAGCCCGCTCTCTCCCTGCCGTCATCGGGTCCCAGTCTCAGGTTGTTAAAGGTTCCGTGTCCTTCAACGCTGTCCGTGTCAATATATATGGCCCCGGGTCCCTTTTCCGAAAGGAGGCTGTCTATGCCCATTTCCTGTCCGACATATTCTCCCCAGCTCCTGTCCTGGTAAAGATTTCCGCCAAACTGCAGCATGATCTTAACAGTGGAGTCATGATCGCCCTCTGCTCCCTTCTTCCAGAAAAGAGTCTCCTCGTCGTGGAGACGGGTCTCATATTCCTTCGTAGCGCAGATCATAACAGGCTGTCTGCCGATGGTGAGCTCGAGAGGTTCCTTTGTAAAAAGGAAATCCTCGGCTTCGGTTCCCTCTCCCACATGGAAGGAGGCGTTTACGGAGATCACATCTCCAAGCTTAAGCTTAAGATCCTTAAAGGCCTTAAGATCCTTATCATCAAAAATACTGTAGCTTTTCCCGTTAGCGGAAATCTCAAAGAGCATTCTGGCTGAAGCCGTCACATCCCCGCCCCCGTTTTTCACAGTCACAAAATTCCTCATGTCCTCAAAGGGGTTAAGGGTCTGATAGAATCCGTAGGGGAGGTCATGGCTCTTTGATGCATATCCTATCGTAAGTCCCCCGTCCTTGTTTCCCACCGTCAACACAGTATTATTGACGCCGGGGTAAAAGGTATAATTTGATGCAGGGATGCTCTCAACGCAACCGTTGATGCTGAGCATGGTCTTTCCGTCAATAAGGATCTTGTCCGAATCTGCATCATAGCCTTCAAAGACAAGCCTGTAGACTCCGGGATCAAGGGCTGCAAATTCGCTGCTTTTTGTAAGGGGATGGAATGCCCCCTCATCATCAAGATAGCCTGTCCTTGGAGCACTGTCCCCGTTAAAGCTCAGAGTGTAGGCCTCGTCCGAATTGACCATGAAGGAAACCACAGGATATATGTCACTCCTGTTCTGGCTGATGTAGGTAATGCCCTCCTTCTTCTCATCCTCACTCATTTTGCTGCTGTCACCTGAAAGAGTGATGAAAGCCATGGCATTCTCACCCTCCCTCAGGTCATCGATCCCGTAGTCTCCCGAGAAAATGTCCTTAGCCATGTAGCCGATGCCCTCGGATACATACTCGCCCTTAGTCATATTCTCTATTTCTTCTTCAAAGGTCAGGTTTCTGGAGGCAAGCAGCCTGCCGTTTACATTGCTGTTTTTTTCAATGTACATGGTGTAGCAGTTATTATTTGCATTTTCTGTATCATAATTGTTATAGGAATTATCGAAATACTCTCCCATATCCGAGATCAGGGCAAAGGAAGTGTCATCTGCCACATCACTCCAGGGAACAAAGCCCGTCATCTGCTTTGAATCGGAGTCCACAAGGTAGTAGCCCTCCGGCTCCACATCATTCGTGCTGGTACTTTCAAATTCAGCCTCGATGGCAACCACTTCATAAAAGTTCTTTGAATCACTTTTTACCATCATAGCCGGAAACTGGACTTTGATATGGGTCTCTCCAAAGGGGTCAAAATAGTCCTGTTTTGTAATGTCCGTCATGTTTCTGACACTTAAAACAGCGGCAGGATAACCGTTTATGGAAAACCACTTCTGCTCCTTCCTGTTCTGTATCTCAAAACGGTATCTGCCGTTAGACAGCACATAGGGATCCCTTGCTGCAGGTACGCAGCCCAGACGGAAGGATTTCCCCGCATTATTCTTAAACACCGGCTCCTGACGGATTTTTTTGATAAGGTTCTTCTTCTCTCCGTCAAGATCCAGGGCGTAGTACAAAGACCCGTCTTCGGAAACACAGGTCTTCATATGCATGTCATTTGAAGAGATCCGACCCTTGATGATATCCCCGTTCACGTCTGCCATATTATCCATCATGGACTTAATATAGGCTTCCAGGGGATCATAATCCTTAATTATGCCCTCTGCCTCCTTCTTCATCTTATCACTGATCTCGGAAGGACTCTTATCATAGGTATTGCAAAGCACATTTCCAATGGCCTGGGCAGAACAGAAGGCCTTTAAGAGGTCTGTGTAGCCCTTTGCCAGTCCCGGAGAATGCTGAACATTTTTATAGATGTCAAGGTAGTCCTTCAGGGAATCGAAGGTCTCGCTCTTTCCGCCATCTTCATAGGTAAAGCGGCCTCCGCTGTAGGGCAGGAAGAAGGTAAGACCTCCCAGAGCCTTAAAGTCTTCATCCTCTTTTTTGGCAAAATAGTATTTTTTTGAATACTGCTGGATCAGAACAAGCCCTTCATTTATCCTGCTGTCATCATGACCCTGGGGCTTAATAAGATCCGCCAGTGCCTGAGCCCTTATTCCTGTTTCGGATTCGTCGCCAAACTTGTTCTTAAGCATCCCGCAAAGGGAATATATGTCTATGATCCCGTCGTTAACACTGTTGAACCTGACAGCCCCCTCTGCCGCTTCCATAAGACTTAAATAGCCGTCCCTGCTGAATTTATTTCCGCTTACGATAAGATCGGCAGAGATCTTTGCCGCAAGGTCGGAAAGGGCTGAGTTCAGCCTGTTAAAGCTCACGGCATCAAGGCTTACCACCGACATGGTCGATGAAACATCGATGGCGTTGTAATATTTGGTATTATCCTCCACAAGCCTCTGACCGATCCCCCGCACGGTAAGATCTATAAGCTCCGGTGTGTAGGCAAAGGAACCGGGGTTCCCATGCTGGCCTGCAGTGTAGGGATAAACCATCTCCTGCACATATCCCCTGTGATCCCAGCCTGTTCCGGGCTCCAGATCCTCTGAGGCAAACATGAGATCCGCATAGGGCTCAAGTGCCATAGCCGTCTCAAGATTTCCCATGAGACAGGCATCAAAGCCTATAAAGGAAAATTTCTGACCGATCCCTGCTGCACTCAAGGATCTTGTCAGCTGGTCTGAGGTGATGTAGGAGCTTTCCTTTCCTCCCCTGTCATCACCGCCGAAGCCCCCCTTGGGTCCTCCGCCGTGATCCCAGAGTACCAGCATATAGTTTCTGGCAGGATATTCCTGCACTGTCGTTTTGATAAAGTCTATAAGCTCCGGTGCTGTTCCGGCACCCTCTCCGGATTTTATCCCGGTCATGACCCTGTCTGCCTGTATTCCCTCATTATTGGCCGCAGGGATAAGAGACTCTCCCGAAATAACCCAGCGCTCATTTTTGTTCCATTTTATATTTTTTTCTTCCAGGATCTTAAGGGTTCTGAGGTCATTTTCACTTGCGCCCTGACCGCCCTGGCCAAAGTACTGCTCAAGATACTTAAGGGCCTTTTCATGGACTCCCCCCGCTTCCATTGCCTTGTCGGACACCCCTCCGGTTTCCATGATCACATTTACGCTGGCGTTGTTTTTTGAAAGGGGCGATTTTTCGGCCCACTGCAGGCCGGTCATGATCTCAACTATGTCCCTTGTGGCCTCGGCACTGTTTCCTTCAAGGTTTGACCCCACCATGTAGTACATGATGGTGGCATCCGCAGAAAGTGGACCTCCTCTGGAAGCCTCATCTTCACTGACATTTTCATTTGCAAAAAGGTTTTGTGACACATTGGCGCTTACGGTGTCTTCGCTGACTGTGCCGTCATCCGAAACGGTTCGTGAAGGGTCTTTACCGGCTTCACCTTCCGAAACCGTCTGATCCTCCGGAGCTGTTTGTACATCCGGCACAGTCTGACTGTCCGGTGATGTCAGGTCCTCCGGCAAATTTTCCGAAGCAGCCGGACTTCCTTCATCCGGTTCCTTTTCAGCATTAACGGTCCCTCCGGTTTCCCCTGCTCCCGTTAAATCTGCATTGGCAGGGATCTCCCCTGCCCATACGGACGAAATGCTCCCGATGGTGAGCGCCACTGCCAAAAGCAGGGATAGTCTTTTCCTGAACAGTTTCAGATTACCTTTCATTGCTTCCTCTTCCTTTCGTTTCATTGCTTATACTCTATATGTCATCCCGGGCAAAACCGGGGGATCTTCCCGCCGCTTCCCCCTTACACTGCCTGAGGATCCTATTCCCCCATGGCAAAATCCAGAAAGTCTCTGGCATCCGCCTCACTGAGATCCTGTGCCTTATACAGCTTTCCCTTCCCGTCTGCGGCATAGCCCTCATTTTCAAAATAGTCCACGGAGGTTCCGTCAGACAGGGTAAGGCTTATCCCGTTCCAGTCCTTTCCGGGATATGAAGCGCTGTCTATTGAGTATTTTCCGGATCTGATCCCCTCCGGAGTCACCATGACGGCAAAGTCACCATGGCTGCTGTCCTTAAAAAGAGCCATCATGATGTAATCATTATCCGAGGTATCCGAAGAGGCCATAAAGCCCATTTCATATGAGGCATTTCCGGCATCCTCCGGGGTTGCCTCAAAATCTTCGGGTGACCTGTAAAGATCCTCCCTGTCTATTTTCTGCCAGCCGTCCGCGCTTTTGTAATCCCGTCCGTAGGTGTCGTTTACAAAGCGGATCTCATCGCCGATAAAGAGCCTGTCCCTTTCTTCTTTTTCCGCATCGGAAAGCACCTCTCCCACATTGGAAACGTGAAGCATCCCCGTCAGGGCAGTTGATGAAGGTCTTACAGTCGAAACCGCATAATAATCATCCGACTCTGAACTCTGGGGGAAATTCACCACCTCAAACACTTCAGCGGGCATGTGGTATTTTTCATCCATGAAATCCTGTTTTTTGGTATAGTAACCGGGCAGCACGGATCCGCAGGGAAGATCATGGTTGATGTCACTTGTCCTTGATTCAAAATCGTACATGAGCTTCCTGGAAAAAGCCAGGGCGGGATCATCTGCACTCCTCATAAAGGTCTTTTCAAGTGATTCCACATCCGGATACAGTGAAACCCCGGTGGAGGGATCCTTTGAGATTTCGGCAAAGATCTCATCCAGGCTGTATCCTGCATGGGACTGTCTGAGTATATAGTCAAGTCCCTTAAGCATGGCATCCATATTCACCCGGCCCTGCTCATCAAAGGTCTCAAGTCCCAGAGACCTTGCCGCCATGTCATAAACATACATGGTTCCGAGATAGCTGTAGGTATAGGTATTTCCTTCGAAGTTAATATCCGTAAATCTGGCATCCTCACTGCCAAGCTCTTCCTTTATGTCCTCTTTTGAATAGTACTGATACATGCTTTCAATAGCCTCCCACATACTCTGTGGACTTGAAAATGTATCAAGGAGAACCTCCTTATCCTCATCCTCCGCAAGGAACATATCTTCCAGGATTCCCATCCTTCCGTCGTTATAGCCTCCCTGCATGGTCACGGCCACACCCTCGGAAAACCACTGGGGCGCCCCGTTTTCCAGGGCGTTAACATGACCGTCCCTGTAGATGCCCGCCATGAGTCCCCTGGTGTAGTCGAAGGTGAATGCATGCATCATCTCATGTATCATGGTATCCTGCAGCTCCCTTCTTTTGTCCGGATCATTCTGCGTGTCAGGTTCGAACACACAGGTGTTCACAAGAAAGCTGTAGCCCACATTGTAGCAGTCTTCGTCGTCATTCTCCTCCCCGATCACGCAGCCGTTTTTGTTATAGTAGCTGATCCTGGTCATGGCTCCGTACTGGTTCTGGTCATTGTAGTCAAGCTGTAGAGTGATATATTTGCTGATGAGTCCCTGGTCGGCTGCCTCCTTAAAGGCCGGCACCTGAAGAAGCTTTTCCACAGCCTGGGGTTCGATGACATTCACACAGTAGTCCGCCAGCCATTCAAGATAGTCCATGGAACCGATCTCTTTTGCATGGTCGATGGCGGAATAGTTGGCATAAACATCAACGGTAACGGGTTTTGGGGTAACCCCGGTGTCGTCATATTCCGGGATCACATTTGAGGTACTGTATTCAGATGGCTCTTCCGGGATCTCTTCGGGGCTTTCTTCCCCGGTGTCCTCATAGGCTTCCGTATCCTCCCCATAGTCCTCAAACTGATCAGCCTCGTAGGTTTCAGGCTGATCTTCATCTTTTCCGCAGCCGCAGCCGGTAAAAAGCGGAACTGAAAGACCCGCTGTAAGCAGTAAAGCAATAATTTTTGATGCCGTTCTTCTTTTCATTTTTACTGTTCCTCTCTTTGTACATGTATGTCCGTGACGGCACACTGGTCACCGGTTATGGATGCATAGGCCTCCTTTATATCATCCCGGATCACTGTTTCAACCTTAATGGAAAGGCCCAGATTGACGGTTTCCATGGTTATCCTGTTCTTTTCCCTCTTTATGGTCACGGTGCAGTCGAGACCCTGCCTGTTCTTTTCCATCCAGACATCCCAGCTTTCAAACTCCGGTGTTCTTACGACACTGATCTTATTATCCACATGCTTGTCCGATTCCCAGCTTTCACCGTCGAGCCTCAGCAGCATGTATTCACGGTAATTGTTTCCGTTGACCTTCCCGTCGGATGAGGTAAAGATGCTGACATAGGGGCAGTTCCAGACCAGCCTTGCGGTAGGAAAGCTCATGGTGTGGAATTTTAAGGTCATTCCCTTTCCCACCGGTATCCCTTCAGTGCTTTCCGAACGCCAGCTGTCCACCTGGATGTTCTTAACATCCCCCTCGGGACATCCCTTGATATAGCTGATCTCTTCTGCGATCCTGGGGATCAGGGCGGAGCCTTCCTCCTCTTCGTTCTTAACCTTGATATTATGTACGAAACACTTCTCTCCGCCGATAGAAATATATAAAAATCTTGATGTATCCGGAAGAGCCAGCACCACCTGAACCATCTTTTCCTCATCCGAGATCTTCACCATGGCAAGATCCTTGTTCCGGACGGCCTCCACAAGATAGCGCTGACCCCTTTCGGGCTCGCCGTATCTGGCCTGGTCAAGGTCAGTCTCTCCCTCGAACACCTTCGTTTCCGTCTTTCTTATGTTTTCTCCGAAAACATCCCCGTCAAGACGGATCCTTCCGTACTCATAGTACATGACATTCCTGTTGCTCTCCTCACCCGGATGCACCTCCCCGTCAAGGGAATCAAAAAGGATCAGGGAGGGCAGGCTCTCAGTGTGGGAAACCCCGTCGTCAGGCTGGCTGCAAAGCCGGATCTTGACCGGATTCTTATTTACTGCAATACCCTCGGTACAGTCATGGTAAAGGGTCTCACAGCGGAGGCTGGTAACGAGCTCTGCATTTGAATTGGGCCCCGATTCCTGCATTTTGTAGGCCGTATCGATGTCGATCATGTGAAGCATGGCCTTTGCAAATTCCGGGTCGAACTGGGTACCGATCCCCTTTACGATCTCCTCCCTCACGATATGCTGGGGGATGGCGCTACGATAGCTTCGGTTTGAGGTCATGGCATCATAGGCATCCGCCACTGCGATGATCCTGGCGATCTCCGGGATCTCATCACCCTTAAGTCCCTCCGGATATCCGTTTCCGCCGTAGCGTTCGTGGTGATAGCGGGCTCCGATGGATAGCCAGGGCGAATTCTTTATGCTTGAAAGGATCTGACCTCCAAGCACCGGATGCTTTTTGATCTGCTCATATTCCTCATCGGAAAGCCTGGACTTTTTATTAATAATGGAATTGGGGATCCCGATCTTTCCCACATCATGGAGAAGAGCCGCAAAATAGACCTTCTCACACTCCTCCACGGTCTTGCCTGCACCTCTTGCTATCTCAAGGGAATACTGTGCCACCCGCCTTGAATGACCGTTTGTATAGGCATCCTTGGCATCGATGGCACCGGCCAGGGCCTCCGCCGTCTGTTCAAACTGGTCATGTGCTTCCTGCCGCTTCCTTTCAAGTTTTTTCGTCTTGCTCCTGACATAGAGCACCACCACGGCTGCTATGGCACAGATGCTTAAGAGAACCGACAGGATCATAAACCAGATCTTTTCGTAGAACCTCTTTTCCTTGACGATCTGCACCGAGATCTCCTTGCTGGGACCCCCCATGGGATCCTTAAGCTGCATCACATAGCGGTAGGTTCCCCCCTTGAGGTTTGTATAGTCCACAGGGACAATATCGCTCCTGTTAACGGTTGTGGATGAGTCTTCAAAGCCCTCCAGCCGGTAGCTCACCTTCGGGTCGTTTAAGGAATAGTTAAATACAAAGCCAGGCACGGTCAGCTTATGTGTGGATGAGGGGATCACAAAATTACCCTCTTCGTCAGGATAGATGGTCTGACCGTCAACCTCAACGAAAGGGACGATGGCCTTCAGTTCATTGACGTCCTCAAAGGGCTTTTCGATATTTACCTTGCAGATCCCGGTGCTTCCCGCAATGTATAAAATACCGTCGTCTGTGAGCTCACTGTAGGAATTTGCGGTGGCAATGCAGGGAAGTCCGTTTGCGGGACTGTAGAAGACCGTATTGATATCCTCATTTGCTATGAATTCATCCACGGGTGCCACATAGATTCCGTTGCTTGCCAGCACCCACATATCACCCCTGCTGTTCTCGTAAAGGTCGAAGTTGTTTGTATAGGGGAAGTTCTGAACAGTTGTCACCTTATAGTCGGGAGTCATGTAGGCGATGGCACTGCTTGTTACGATCCAGATAAGATCCCTCTTTTTATCCCTCTTAAGGCGCATGACTATGTCTGAGGGCAGACCGTCCTCAACATTTATGTTTCTCACACCCGAATCATTTATTATATATATTCCTCCTCCGTTGCTGCCCAGAACGATATCCCCGTCGGTACCCTCGCAGACCGTGAGGCTTTCCGTGTTGTCGATCCCGTTTTCCTCACCGTAGGACTCTATGATCTCATCTCCCTTTATGACATCCACGCCTCCGGTTAAAGCCACCAGGATGGATCCGTCCTCCTTTTCGCATACGGACCGGAGACTGTTGGACAGGGGAGACTCATCTTCACTGAAAGCCACCAGTTCCCCATCATGGTAGCGCAGAAGTCCCATCTTTCTCCAGGTGGATATCCAGACCTGATCCCTGCTGTCCCGGATGATGGATCTGATGCGGCAGTCTTCAAGAAAGGCAATGAGGTCATCTGTCCTGAGATCCTTTCCGGATGCACTGACTGCCTTCTTAAGGGGAAAGCTCTTTAAGGGTCCCTTTTCATCAAGTACCATAAGCCCTGTGTCTGTTCCGACAAAGAGCTTACCCTCGCACATGCAGGTGGAATTTACCACGGTTTCGGGAATATCAAACTGTGTAAAGGGATTCGAAAAATTATCCGGAACCACCTTCATGACCCCCTGCCTGGTGGAGGTGAACCAGAGGTTTCCCAGATAGTCTGTCATAACGCTGCCCACACTGTTATCCATGGGCAGGTTTTCAAAGAGATGAAAGATCCCGTCCTCTATGACACCGATGCCGTTTGATGCACAGATAAAGGTTTTGCTGCCAATGGCTTCTATCTTCTGAACATAGCTTAAGGGCGACATGTCTATGGTCTCGATCCTGGTCAGGCTCTCCCCGTATTTTGCCCTGTGAAGGGCATAGTCCGCTCCCTCAAACCAGATCCTTCCGGGGGATTCGGGATCCGGCATGATGTTCCCGGCTCCGCCCTCAATGGGGTTGTCTTCTGCCTTTAAGAAGTTTACCAGCCTGCCCTTTTCTATCTTCATCAGATCCCCGAAGTTGGTCAGACCGTAGATGATGCCGTCGTTTCCCATCCGCAGGTCACGCATATTGGCTTCTGCTATCTCCTCCTCCTCCATCATGGAAAGCTTAAGGTTCTTATCGATCTTTACGATGCCGCAGGTGGTGGCCACATATATGGTTCCCTCCCCGTCCTCGGTAATGGCTCTTGTGTGGGCCGACTTCATCCCGTCAAGCTTGCCCCACATCTTAAATTCACCCTTTTCCATGACCGCCACTCCGTTGTCGTTGGTTCCGATCCAGAGCCTGTCATGGCTGTCCACAAAAAGGGCCTTTATGCTGGATAAGCCATGGGTGGATATGCGTTCAAAGGTGTTTCCGTCATAGCGGATGAGACCGGCATAGCTTCCGATCCAGATGAAGCCGTCACTTGTCTCGGCAATGGCATTTGCCTCCGAGGTGGGAAGACCGTTACTGTTGTCATATAAAAAGGCAGCATAACCCTCGCTTTTTCCCACAAGATCTACCGCGATTTCCCTGTTTGGAACACCGGAAGAATTTTTGGAAAACTCCCCCTCACCGCAAAAGCAGGTCACGGGAAAAGTCAGGGTCAGAAACAACGAAAGAGCACTGATCAAAAAACCGGATTTCATATTTCACCTCATAAAAATTCTGTTTAATGTTAATGTACTAAAGTCAGGCCAGCAGCCTTTCGGCGAAGTCTTCTGCTGACTCATCCCTGCCCCTGGCCACCGTTGTCACTCTTGGCGTAAAGGCAGCCGGAGATTCCTCTGCAGCTTCGGTCAGAGTCGAAACCGCAAGCTTTGCGGCAGAACCCCGGAGAGCTTCGCTGATGATGAGATACCGGTCCTTTGACAGAGAAAAAATACTGCTCCCCGCAGGCTTCAGCTCCTCAAGCAGCTTCGCCATTTCCTCACCGTGTCCCGGAGCCTCTATCAGGATCCCGTTTCCGCCCTTATATTCCTTTTCATCACGGTACTTTCCGCGGTACTTCAGGAATCCGGCATTGAAAAAGCCGGTATCCCGGTCAAGGAACTCATCCCTCCTTTTTACCGCACTGTAGGTAAGTATCAGGCCCAGTGTCAGAAAGGCCGCATCATACCACCTGAAAAGGTTTCCCAGGATAAAAGGGATGATAAAGGCACTGAGGCTTAGAAATCTCGGTTCCCTTGACTCCCTTTCATATTCCCTTACAATCTTCACAGCCCTGAGGATATAGATAAGTTCAATAACAAAGCCACAATACTGCAGGATATAAAAGAATGTAAACAGCAGATCGGACCGGTTACGGGTTCCGTAGATCATTATGGACTGGGTGACGTCCATAGCCATAACGACCAGTATGGGAACTGCAGCATGCCTGTAGCACCGTTTAATGTGATCCTCGCTTCTGTAGAGGCTGTAGTCCACAAAGATCATCCATTGGAATATGGTCAGCATATACAGAAAATCACCGAGGAGCGGACATGCGATAAAAATAAATCCGGGTGCGGTTGACTCAAACTCCAGGGCAGCTCCCAGGAGAATGTCCGAAAAGAGCATACACAGGACAACTATGCAGGAACGAAACATATACCTGTCCTCTACCCTCTTTCCCTTCCTGATACCGGGATTCATAATGATAAAGATCACCATTGCAACAGCTGCAAGGATCAGGGCAGAAAGTGAACTGATGTCCACAAATCTGTCAAAGCGATCATACCCTGTATCACTGCTGCTGAACAGATTTATAAAGAACATGGCGATGGTTTTCATCCTCTCGATCATAGGGATATCTCTCCTTTCATCACTGCCCTGCCCTTTTTACCCGGAAAAAGCTTTCCAACAAGAGCCCTTGCGATAGGGTTATGCCTTCTTAAGATCACGGTGTCATCCTGATCACAGAAACTCTCTGCTGCAGCTATTGACCGCCTCATCATATTAAGCAGGTTTTTATCCGCATCCGGCTGGACCGCAAAAAGAAGTTCAACGATATAGTCCCCCTCCGCGGTCTTATGGATCAGGATGAATCCGTTGACCTTGCCGTCGGTGATCACGCAGCTGGAAACATCCGGGTCAAAGCGTGTCATGGGAAGAAAGGGAAGGTCGTCGTTAAGGCCGTATCTTTCGTGGAAGGTGCAGGACATTATCCCCGACTTGAACTGTCTGGCATCGATATCCGACAGGCTTTTGACATAATCAGGCGGCTTTTTGTCCTTCCGGTTGATGCCAAGGGCTGCCAGCTCTCCCACAGTCACACAGACATCCCGGCTTTCCGAATCTGTTATCTCAAACCCTGCCGCCTTCAGGGCAGCTGTCTCGGCTTCTTTTGCTTCTTCAAACTCAAAACAGGCTTTTTCCGCCCCGTCATTTGCGGCTTTCTCAATAAAGGCTCCGATCAGTTCCTTTCCCGCTGCCTCATCAGACAGGTAAAGCCAGAGTATTTCTGCCGTCGTTGGAGCCTTTTCATCCTCCACATTTTTAAAAGCCCAGATGACCATAGCCTCTGCATCATACGTAGTCTCGTTTTCTCCCACCAGTCCCCTGGTGTATTCCCGTCCCATGTCATTCACCAGCTCCCGGGGGAGCTTTTCGGCATACCTGAAAATGTTTTCTTCGTTGATCTCTGCTATATTCATTACCCGATCACCTTGCCATGCTGAAAGCCTTAAACAGCTTCTCAACTGTTTCCGGGGCATTCGATCCGATCTCTTTTGAAAGACCCATGACAGTCATGACCGTGATGGCCATAAGCTTTGTTTCAGCCATGGGATTATAGTCACTTGCGCAGAAAACAATGGACTGTGCCATGCTCATTGCGGTGTTTTCCACAAGCTCGGAGGTGTGCTCATAGCCCCTCGCATCGGAGATGATATCCACCAGGGAGCTGACTCCCATTTTACGCTGAGTATCTATGGCGCTGTCAAGTTCCTCTGCAAGAGCCTTATCTCCCGACCTGATAAAGCCCTCTCTCACCTTATCCACAACCTTCCGTCCCGCATCGGTGTTTATGTAGTAGCCGGCAAGACTGTTCCTGTCTGAAGCGACCCTCAGAGCATACATGGCAAACTGGAGACCCTCCTTAACCGCCTTTGTGATCGCCCTGACTCCCATGTCAAGCTTTCCGCCTGCGATATTTGCAGTGTCGATCGCAAAGTTCACCAACTCTCCGCCTATGTTGAATTCCTGGATGGCATTTGCGATGTCATCGCTCAGGTCAGACATGCCCCGGTGCTTTTCAACAACCTCTTTTGCCTTTTCGGCCTGCTCCTTTGAAAGTCTCTTCTCAGAGGCCTTCTTAAGCTTCTCATCGTCCTTCTTACGCCTCTTTGCCGCACTCTCCTCTCCTTTGGAAAGAAGACTCATGTTTTTGATGGCATTTGAGATCCCCTGGATATGGTTGACACACTTTTTGGCATAGTCTATGCCCTGAACAGCCGAAGTGATACCGTCGGATACCGGCTTCATAAAATCATGGAAATTCTTTTCAAAGGAAAGCAGATTCTTTGCATTCTGCTCGCCAATGGTGGATTCCAGAAGCTTTTTATATACCCTTGATGCGTATTCCTCCGCCTCCTTTTTCAGCTCCTTTTTATCGGTACCCCCATCCCCATTTTCCAGCTTCATGACTTTTTCGCTGATGAAGCCGAAGACCGCCTTCTGCGTGGCATATCCCACAAGATCGGTAACGTATTTGGTCACGGGATTCAGTTTGGTGGAGTACCAGACCTTCAAGCCGGTCTTGCCGTAGCCTGCCCATTCGTTCATCGTGTCCCTGGAATCTCCGTAGGAGGTGTCCGCCTGGGTGTTTGCGGTCTGGGCCTGAACCAGGTTCTTTTTATCGGCCTTTGCCTTTACCTCATCTGCGGGTAAAAACCCTTCTATGCTTTCAAAATACCCCATAAGGGGCAGTGAAAAGCTGTCCTTAAGAAGCTTCTTAACATTCTGCAGGGCCTGGGTTGCTGACTTCTTGCAGGCAAAAATATCATCGATACCCTCTGAAACCTTCTTTAAATATTCCTCATTAAAATCAGCTTCCCCGGTGATCCCCCCAGTAAGATCTGTCTCGGTATGTTCCGTTTTTTCGGAATCCGTGATCTCCCTGCTTTCTTCCGTCTCCTCGTCAATATGCTCTACAGGTTTCTCCTCAGTCTCTTCCTCTTTTATTTCCTCTTTGGCTTCCTTTCCGGCCCCCGGGTCCTTTTCTCCTGCTTTGTTCTTTTTCTTTTCCTTGATATCCTGAACCTTAAAACCGCCGGAATCCAGATTCTTAGCCTGGTTTTCAACGGTTCCCAGGTTGGATGCTTTTTTCTTTAACCAGGCGATCCCGCTTCTTGTCAGACCGTCCTTTTTCAGTCTGAACAGCTTCTGCGCTCCCAGGTCAAGCACATCAAGTCCGTTCAGGACCGCATCGAGGGCATCAACCTTCACGACCTCCTTTGCGGTTCTGACAAAGAGCCGTCCCACATACCTTCCCCACTGGTTTCCGGTCTTGTGAAAATTCTTTCTCAGGAACTTATAGCTGATATCAAGCCTTCCGTTAGCAGCCAGATCCCCGGCTCCCCTGTAGAGCTGGGCATTTCCTTCGGTATATTCAAGCTCTTCCCTGGCTCTTAAAACAAAATTCAAAGCTCTCTTAAAAAGCTTCCAGTCCACTGCAGTGGATCTTCCCATGAAGAGATTTCTCTCCACCACCGTCATTTTATCCAGGCTCTTGTCGGAATCAAATTTCTCCCTGTCGCTGATCTGGGTCGAAAGGAGCATCTTCATGGCATCGAAGTGGGCTCCGGCAGGGATCTTGAGTCCCACATTGTCCTCAAGTGACGACTCGATGTACCTGTCGAGCAGCTTGTCCCTTTCCGCCTGGTTGACATAATTCCTGTCTGCTATACCGAAGAAGGATTTCTTGTAGTCCTTCCTGGAAATATCAAGAAGGTCACGCCTTTTAAGCACTGTAAAGAAAAGAGCCTTCTCCCTTTCGCTTAAGGTGTGATAGCCCGAAACCGCCCTTTTTATGTCCGGCTCCCCGTCCTTTTCGGCCTGCTCCTTTATGCTTCTTTCAAAATGCGCTTCGGTATAATCCTCTTTCTTTTTGAAGCTCTTTTCAAGATATTTATTTTCTTCTATGGCCTTTTCATTTCCGGACTGTTCGATGAAATCCGAAGCATGCGAAAGGGCATAGATCGCTGACCTTCTCTCCTTGACCTCATCCAGAAACTCAAAGGCTCTCTCCAGAAGATCCCAGTCCGCCAGAGTCTTTCTTTTAAGGGCATCCGGGGCAAAGTGGTCTTCCGTAAGATCCTTTCCCTTAAGCTCCACATCATCCCTGAGCTGGAAGCTTAGGGCATTTATGATGACCTGGCTGCAGGATTCACTGTCATCAAAGCTCTCCAGCACCGCGCCCCTGGTCTCGGCATCGGCAGCAAGGGCTTCGCACAGGGCGTTTCTCTTTTCATGCTCCGTAAAAAGCTCCGATCCGTCCCCCGGATCTGCGCTGCTTTTGTCAAGGACACCTCTTTCCTGCATGATGCGGACAAAGAGCTTAAGATCTGAGGGCGACATCTTTTCGAGACGCTCCTTTATCCTTCCGATCTTCCGGTTCCTTGCCACGTCACGATCAAATGCAATGGCGACAGGAGGAGTCGGCCCGTACTTTTTTAAAGCGTTTTTAGTGATCTCCGAAAGGCTTAAGCTGTCTCTTTCGGCATATTCCAGGAGCTTATTTTTAACATCCTCCATGGAAAGGGATTCATCCCTGATCTTGTCCACCTCGTTCAGCTGGTCTTCTTTTCCATACTTTACAAAGGCCGTGTTGATGGATTCATAGCCGTTGTTCAGCCTTTCGGAATCCTTTTCCATCATGGCGGTCTTTTTGGCCTGAAGGGCATTTACAAACTGCAGGGCCTTGTCAAATGCGGTCTTTGACATGACGTGACTTTCCATGTAGAAGAAGTTCGTCTCACCGAAATTTACAAGCTTGTTGTAGGCCTCCTTGTAGTCGATATCGATGTCAAAAGCCTGTCCCTTCAGATATTTGTTAAGCTCACTCTTTATCTTTTCAAGATTCTTTCCCCTGATATTTCCGGAATTGATCAGGTCAATGCTTCCGCCTGCCCCATAGCCGATCGCTCCCTTTTCCATGAGCATGAGTCCGAGTGAAAAGAGCTTTTTCTGATCCTCATCCAGTTTTTCGTATTTATTGACATTACCCTTGAAAAGGAAGGTGTTTTCCTTTATCACATATGCAATGTCACCCTCCGTGACCTCATTTCCTCCCTTGTGCTTTTCCGCCTTTGCATATGCCTCACCGGAGATCGAATTTCTGTTGAAGAGGAGATTCTCCCAGATATCTTTGTCGTCATAGGCTCTTTTTATCCTCTCATTCCACTCTTTTTCATCAAAATCCTTCCCGGCTTTAAGCTCCGAGACCAGTCCCGAAGTAAAGTAGTCCCTTGCCGCCAGCGCCTTCCTGCTCTTAAAGTGACTGGAATACTTAACCTCCTTTTCTTCTTCCTCTGCATCGATCTGCTTCCTGATGAGAGATGAAAGCCTGTCGCAGCGTTTAAGATATTCTATGTGTTTTTCGATTATCTCTCCTGTTTTCTTCTGACGTTCCTTAAAGTCGCTTTCGGCATCCGAAGCTTCGTCCTTTTCCAGGCCCAGGATCCCCTCTCCTGAGATGAACATGGTCCGGAGATTCTTTGACACCTCCATTCTCTCACGCTCAATGGTCTGATCCTCGGATTCTTCGGCCTCAAGTTCCGTCAGCAGTTCGTAATTCTTCCTGAAGAGTCTGTAGCTGTCGCTTGCCCTTAAGGAAGCCACATCCGGCCCGCCCTCATTTTCAAAAAGACTCCTCATTTTGGGGTTTCCGTAGAGGCTTATGATATACATCTGGGCCTCTTCCTCAGACATGGCAGTATCATCCTTAAAGTCCCTTGTGAGGAGCTTAAAGAGCTTATTCATGGAAAAAGCGTGCCTCTGAAGGAGGTTTGCATCCCACATGATGCCCTTTACCCTGTCTGTAAAGGCTTCGCTTGACCCTTCCTCCACAAGGGCATCATTAAGCACCCTGGGAAGTTCAAAGGAGCTGCAGTATTTCTGGATACGTCCCCTCATCTCATCGGGCTTGGAAGAGCCCAGCTTGATCCTCCTGACACCCTTTTTCGCGACCCTGACAAGGCTCTTATCCATACGGATGTCCTGGAGGACAGCCTCATCAATACCCAGGTAGTTATATCTGTCTTTAATGCCCCTTTCCCTGTATCTGATCACTTCCGATTTCTTTTTTTCAACGGCCTCATCAGGATCCGGAAGCCTGTCAGTGAAGGCGGTAACTATATTTTTGCTGACCTCACTGCTATCCTTATCCTCCTGAACGGAAGCTATGACCCTGTCCAGCTCGTCTTCGGCAAATTTCAAAAGGGAGTCTCTGTCCATGAGCTTCAGAAATTCCCCGGTGTCGTTAGCCTTGTCATAGATCTTTGCCAGAACGGCGATCTTAAGGCCCAGAGCCTCAGACCTGACCTTACCCTTCTTTTTGATCAGCTTGTCCAGGAGCTTCTCGGCACTTTTTATATTGTCCGAGATGCTGTGCTGTCCGTCGGGTTTTATCATGAAGACCTTATCGTTATAGTTGATAAGCTGGTTTTTGAAGAATTCGGCATCCCCCTTCAATGTGCCGTCATAGATGTTCCGGATGTAGGAAAAGATGTACTGCTTCCTGACAGCCGAGGGGATCACATACTTATCCCCCTGCTTTCCCGCCAGCTTCACTCCCTCTAAGAAGGGCGAAAGAGCGCCGTCCAGATTTTCACTGATCCAGACATCAAGTTCCTCACCCTCCCGGTGCATCACGGCAGAGAACACCCCGGGAATCTTCAGGAGTATCTCCGCAAATTCCCCGTATTTCCCACCGTCGTACTTTTTAAGCCTGTCAAGGCTCTTATCATAATGATCCTTTAAGCCCGACAGATAACCACCGTCCTTAAGACTTCCGTCAGTTTCAAGCCGGCCTTCCTGAAGATCCGCTGCAATGACCCCGATCTTTAACAGAGCCTGTTCAAAGCTGATGACACCGAACTGCTCAAGGTTCAGTCTCTGGGTGTGAAGACGCTCATCATCCGTCATATCCGGAGTGGTTTCCCTGATCCCCCTTAAGATCCGGTCGAATTTCTTTTCATAGGCAGGCCTGAGCTCCTCTTTGACTCCTTCCTTTTCAAGGAGCTTCCTTAAGCTTTTAAGGCGGGTGTTTTTCCTTTCCTCCTCCTCTTCCTTTTCAGCCTTCAGGCGGACCGACGTCCCCTTATAGGCCGAATCCAGAACCCGGTAGTCTTCATAAGGATCAGTGCCATCTGAAGCCAGTTGAAGATAGAAGCACTTCTCCATGGAATCCCCCATCTTCTCGATAAGAGCCTGCTCTGCAGCAGCGCGCCTGAGCCTTTGGGGTTCCTTCTTTGCATCCTCAAATTTCCGTTTTGTAAGGTATTCCTTCCTCGAAAGGGTTTCCCCCGTATTTGATGAAGCCATGACGGCTTCGAGCCTTTCCTTAAAGTCTGAATTCCTGATCCCCCCGCTTTCAAGATTTATCCTCTCGATCTCATCCCACTGGTTCTTTGTGAGATAGCGGCCCTTCTTATCCACCCTCTTTGCATAGGATTTGGCATTTGCCTTAAGGTTGTTTGCATACGCCTCTGCCTTTTTGCTCCAGAATTCCATGGGGAGACGCATAAGCTCCGCGGGTTTGTTATCCGTCAGATAGTTTACGAAATGATCCCGCCTGATACTGTCTATCTTAAGGTCCTTCATCATATTGGTGATGCTTTTTTCAGTGACAAATTCAGCCGGTGCGGTATATTTCTGCATGTCGATGAAAACATTCACCTGATCGTAGACCCTGTCTGCGCCCGAAAAGACCCTTAAAGCCCCCAGGAATTTAAGGAGCCTGCCCTTCACCGCATCCCTTGTCACCGGTGAAAACCGTTCATTCAGGCAGTCCTCTATGATCCGGTCATTGCTTTCGGTATTCTCGATGAGGCCGTTGAGTCTCTCCTCAAATTCCCTGTCATCTGCCCCCATCATGAGTTCCTTCACAATGGGATAGTCATAAAAGCCCGCGTCATTATCCTCAAGACCGAGAGCAGTCCCGATCATTTCCTTTCTGTCCTTAATGAGCTTAAGCCTTTCCTTGTTTTCCTCCCTGAAGCCTTCGGTCTTTTCCTTTACGAGGTTCACGAAATCAGTGGTCTTTGTGAACATCTGCTCATTGCTTAAATGCTTTTTAAGATATTCCCGCAGCTCCTCCTTCATCCAGGGAAGCCCCTGTGTGGAATCATTAGAGTCTTCAATTATGAGTGAGATTGCCACGCGGTTTGCAAGAAGGCGGTTGTTCTGATCCACGGCAAAGGCAAGGAGGTCGTTATCCGAATCACTGTCTCCCTCTCCGCTTTGATTTTCCTTTTCCCTGTTGTCTATGAGCTCCTTCAGATCGTCCGTATAGCCGTTTAAGATCCAGGTCTTTTCGGCTTCCTTCATTTTTTCGGGATCCGTCTGGGGTCCGAAGTCTCCTGTGGTTGCCATCCTCATGATCTCCGAAGAAGACCTGTCAGCCTCAAAAAGTTCTTCCCTTTCACTGATCTCTTCTTCACTGAGTCCTTCTCTTGCATACTCGATCATTCTGGCTTTCTTTTCGGGAAGCTCTTTTTGTACCCTTTCAACCTCACTGGTAAGGTCGTTTAAGAGAAAGCTTATGGTGGTCGCAATCTTGACCCTTCTTTCCCCCTTTTCCTGCCACCTGTAGCCCGAATGCAGGGCAAGATACTGATTCACGCTGGTGATGGCGGTAAACAGGGTCTCGAAGAAGTCCTTTGTCATGCCGTTTCCATCTTCGTCAAAGAACCTGCCCTTGCTGATGGAAAGATTCAAAAGGTCGTTGACGGAATTGTACATAGCCCTGAAGCTTTTCGACTTTCCGCTCTTGTCAAGAAAAAGCGCATCCCTCAGTTCAAACAGGTTCATGGTGTCATACTCTTCAAATCTGTCTCCCTGAACCGTGTTTAACTGCAGTGAGTTCTCTTTTACCGTTTTGTTGAAGCTCTCCAGAGTATCCCAGGAAAGCTTCTGCTCTTCTTCATACTTCAGGGTCTTATACCCTGTGTCCTGCAGTTCACTGCTCTTGTTAAGAAATTCCTCACTCATTACCTAAAACTCCTGAATCCCTGGTGTCAGGGTCATAAGGTCCTTATCCTTAACACCATTCCTTTAATACAAAAAAAGTCGGAACTGTTTCCTGAATTCCAGCCCGGCTTTACATCCCTTCACTCATACACAGCGACGAATAGGCTCCCTTTAATGCCATGAAGATGGTGCTGAAATAGTTTTCGTCGTCGGAACGCATACCGAAAACGATTTTGGTCCCCACCTTTCCGCAGCCGTAGTAAACATCCCTGCCCCTTTCATGTATCAGATATATGTTTGCGTTGTGGCCGATGTTCTGGTTGGAGCCTCCCTGCGGGAGAGTCCCGATCCCCGTCACGGTCAGGGTTTTATACGCTTCCTGTGCATCCTTCTCCCTTTTGTACTTATTCACCACGATAGTCATGTTTGGATTTGCCCTGGCATAGGTCATGGACTCAACATCATCGATCCTGCCCTGGGATCTGGCATATCCTGTGCAGGTCTGATCCATGGCCTCAACAAAAAGCTCCTCATAGGTTTTTGAATTGATCACCTGATAGACGATGAAAGCAAGAATGGCTGCCGACAGAACGCCAACAATGACAGCCGGAACAACACTCTTTCTCATAAAGATCACCCCCTCTCTCAAATGGATCCAAACCATGAAGCTGACCTGTTATTTCTGCCATACATTACGAATCGTTTTGCTTAAATGGCAGTTTTTTCTCTTACGGTCCAAAGGTCACCCGGATCACGTAAGCAGTAATTTTTGCTGATTTTATTATAGCATTTATGTGGATTTTTATCTATCTTCTGTGGTAATATGTGACTTGTTCGAATCTGATTTTTCGTTACTGTTTACGTGGTCAACCAGACCACGTAAGCAGTAACGGGTTCGGCACATGAGAATTGCCTTCGGCAATAGTGCCGAACCTGCTAAATTTACATATTTGCCCGTAGCTACTCGACTCCATCAGCATGCCTTGTCGCTCGTGGCTCGGGACTGAACAGTAACGATTTTTCAGGTACATTCGGAACAGAAGATGTAAACGATGTCAGGGTTAACAGGTGCTTTTCAACCCGACATCTCTCAAGCAGATCAGCATGATTGATCAGGGAGGCCATATGGGCGGATTTTTTGCGGCAGCGAATAAGAACGACTGCGTATTTGATCTATTTTTCGGAACCGACTATCATTCACATCTGGGAACAAGAAGGGCGGGTCTTGCGACCCTGGGGAAGGACGGCTTTAACCGTGCCATCCACAACATAGAAAACTCTCCCTTCAGAACGAAATTTGAAAGTGACTTTCAGGAGATGAAGGGAAATCTGGGGATAGGCTGTATCTCAGACTACGATCCCCAGCCGCTTTTAGTCCGATCCCACCACGGAACCTACGCCATAACCACCGTAGGAAAGATAAATAATGCGGAAGAGCTCAGCAATGAGATCATTAAGACCGGAGCCCACTATCAGGAATTAAGCTCCGGTTCCATAAATGCCACGGAGCTTGTTGCATCTTTAATAAACCAGAAGGACAACATAATAGAGGGCATCAGATATGCCCAGGAGAGGATCGAGGGCTCCATGACCCTTTTGATCCTGACAGCAAAGGGTATCTACTGCGCAAGGGACAGGATGGGCAGAACCCCCCTTACCATAGGGATGAAAAACGACGGTTTCTGTGCCTCCTTTGAAAAGTTTGCCTACCTGAACCTGGGATACAGCGACTACAAGGAGCTGGGACCGGGGGAGATCGTGATCATGACTCCCGAGGGCATCAGAACCCTGGTCTCACCTTCAAAGGATATGAAGATCTGCACCTTCCTCTGGGTCTACTACGGCTATCCCTCATCAGGCTACGAGGGAGTGTCCGTTGAGGAAATGCGGTATAACTGCGGTGCATCCATGGCAAGGCGGGACGGGATGACAAGGGATGACATCGATAATGTTGCGGGAGTTCCGGATTCCGGCACGGCTCACGCAGTGGGCTACGCAAACGCATCAGGGGTTCCCTTTTCAAGACCCTTCATCAAATACACACCAACCTGGCCCCGTTCCTTCATGCCCACCCTTCAGTCAAGAAGGGATATGATAGCCCGCATGAAGCTGATCCCGGTTCATGAGCTGATAAACGGAAAAAGGCTGCTCCTGATCGACGATTCCATCGTCCGGGGCACCCAGCTTCGGGAGACAACTGAATTTCTCTATCAAAGCGGTGCAAAGGAGGTACATGTGCGCCCCGCCTGCCCTCCTTTGATGTTTGGCTGCAAATATCTTAATTTCTCCCGTTCCACCTCGGAGATGGAACTCATAGCAAGAAGGATCATTAACAGGGAAGAGGGGGAGATCGTGGAAAGGGATGTTCTGACCGACTACGTCAATCCGGATTCCGACAGATATAAGAACATGCTGGAGGGGATCAGAAAGCAGCTGGGCTTCACCTCCCTAAGCTACAACCGTCTGGACGACATGCTGGATGCGGTGGGGATCCCCAGAGAAAACCTCTGCACCTACTGCTGGGACGGAAGGGAATAGGTCACCCCCTCAGCCGGTAGTCTTTATCTTCATCGATCATCTGTAGCATGATGTCGGCAAATTTCGGATCGAACTGGGTGCCCCTTCCGGCTTCGATCTGATCCCTCACCTTTTCCTGGGGCATGATTCCCCGGTAGCTTCTCCGGCTCGTCATGGCATCATAGGCATCCGCAACAGCGATGATCCTTGCGATCTTGGGGATCTCCTCCCCTTTAAGCCCGTCGGGATAGCCCTTCCCGTCATAGCGCTCATGATGCCAGTGGGCACCGATGGCAATGTCGGGCATGGTAGTGATCTTTTCAAGGATATTGGCACCGATGGCGGGATGGTTCTTCATTATGGCATATTCTTCGTCATCCAGCTTTCCCGTCTTGTTTATGATGGTATCCGGAACCCCGATCTTTCCCACATCATGAAGAAGACCGATTATGAGGATGTTATCCACATCCCCTGCCGCATAGCCGGACCGTCTTGCAATCTCCATGGAATACTCCGCCACCCGGTGGGAATGGCCGTTTGTATACCGGTCCTTTGCCTCGATGGTATCGGAAAGAGCCTGAACCATCTGCATGGACATTAGCTGCAGGGTCTCCTGCTGCTTTCTGATCTTCGAGATCTGCCTTTCAACCTCCGATTCCAGATGGTTTTTCAGGGAATTGAACTCGATTATGTGTGAAACCCTGAGCTTAAGCACCTCTGGAACCACAGGCTTTTTAATGAAATCCGATGCTCCCGCCGAAAGACACTCGATCTCCACATCATCGGTATCGTGCCCCGTCAGAAAAAGTACCGGAAGCTCCTTTAAGCCGTCTATCTCCCTGATCCTCCTTAAGGTCTCAAAGCCGTCCATTTCCGGCATATTCACGTCCAGAAGCACCAGATCCGCACTGTAATGCCTTAAATATTCAATGGCATCCTTCCCGGAGCCTGCCATAAATGACTTATAGTTCTCCGAAAGCAGCCTGTGGATAGTGCGTGCCATCACGGCATCATCATCAACGATAAGGATTTTTTCCTTTTCCATAAAATCTCCGCCGATCAATCAGACCGTGATCCTGCAGAAGCCCTTCTTTCCTCTTTTGAGCACAAGACCGCTGCCGATCTCTTCTTTCGTGTAGACCTTTTTCACATCTGTGATCTTTTCGTCATCCACGGTAATTCCGCCCTGGGAAACAAGTCTCCTGGCCTCACTCCTTGTGGGTGCAAACTTTGCCGCAACCACCATCGAAAGGATGTCCGCCTTTCCATCCCTGAAGGCATCTTCGGGAAGTGCCACGGAAGGCATGTTTGCCTCACTGCCCTTTCCGGAGAAAAGCTCCCTTGCAGTCGTCTGTGCCTTAAGGGCCTCATCCTCCCCATGAACCAGCTTTGTAAGCTCAAAGGCCAGGATCTCCTTCTTTTCATTGATCCTGCTCTCATCCCAGGCTTCCATATCCCTGATCTCATCAAGGGACAGGAAGGTGAGGAGTCTGAAGCACATCATGACATCGGCATCATCCACATTTCTCCAATACTGGTAGAACTCGTAGGGAGAGGTTTTTTCGGGATCCAGCCACACCGCCCCCTTTGCTGTCTTCCCCATTTTCTTGCCCTCATTGTTCAAAAGCAGGGTCTGGGTCATGGCAAAGCAGTCATCTCCCGTCTTTCTCCTGATGAGCTCCGTTCCGGCCAGCATGTTGCTCCACTGGTCATCTCCGCCGAACTGCATGTTCACCCCGTAGTTCTCGTGCAGATAATAGAAATCATATGCCTGCATGGTCATGTAATTGAATTCCAGGAAGGAAAGCCCCCTCTCCATCCTCTGCTTATAGGCTTCGGCGCGGAGCATGTTATTCACCGAAAAATGAGCCCCAACCTCACGCAGGAATTCGATGTAGTTAAGCTTCAAGAGCCAGTCGGCATTGTTTACCATGATGGCCTTATCCTCACCGAACTCTATGAAACGCTCCATCTGCTTTTTAAAGCAGTCACAGTTGTGCTGAATGGTCTCGGGGGTCATCATGGACCGCATGTCAGTCCTTCCGCTGGGATCGCCTATGTAGGCCGTTCCTCCTCCGATCAGGACAACAGGCCTGTTCCCCGCCTGCTGGAGCCGTCTCATAAGGCACAGAGCCATGAAATGTCCCACATGAAGGGAATCCGCTGTGGGATCAAAGCCTATGTAAAACTTTGCTCCTCCCTTATTTATGAGTTCCCTGATCTCAGCTTCATCGGTAACCTGGGCAATAAGCCCTCTTTCAACCAGTTCTTCGTAGATCTGCATTTTTCATCTCCTCTGTATGATTATTTTATTCCGGCTGTTCAAAACCCTTCGGATCCTGAACACCTGTCATCATCCAGCCAGCATTCACCGGTCAGATGTCTTAAAAACACCCTGCCCTGATCCTTCGGATCCCTCGCCTCATGATATCTGAACACCAGACTGTCATCCAGTCTTCCAACGATCTCTATCTTCCCTGAAGGATGCGACATCACATATCTGAAATTTCCCGCAACTCCGCTTAAAAGTCCCTTTGTCTTCCTCATGATCTCCTCACCCCTTATGAGCGGAACCTGAAACTGGTTCTTAACACCCAGAACAGGCCTGCACTGGAAGACGTAATAGGGAGCCACGTTTATGCAGACAAGAGAGTTCATAAGCTCCGATAGCACCTGTTCACTGTCGTTTACATCCTTAAGGAGCACAGTCTGGTTTCTCACTGCGATCCCCGAAAGATTCAGGGCATCCACGGCCTTTTTTGCCTCCTCGGTGATCTCCCGCGGATGATCGAACTGAGTGATGACCAGGATCTTCTTCCTTTCGGAATACTCTCTCAGGATCTCAAGAAGCTCATGATCTTCATATATCCTTTTAGGCATCACCACAGGAATACGCGTGCCGAATCTTATAAATCTCACACTCTCAACGGCGCTGAAGGCTTCAAGGTATTCCCTGATCACGGCATTCTCGTTGGCAAAGGCATCTCCGCCTGAGATCAGGACGTTATCTATCTCCGGATGTGCCTTCACGTATGAAACCATGTCCGGTATGCTTTCGGCAACCTCTGTGTTCCTGACCCCCACCATCCTCTTTCTGAAGCAGTGTCTGCAATAAACGGCGCAGCTGCCTGTGGAAAGGATCAGAACTGTGTTTTTATATTTGTGCTGCATTCCGGTCACAACGGTGTTTGACGACTCTCCGCTGGTGTCCGAAAGACCTCCCTCCGAAAATTCGAGCCTGCCCGGCAGGCACATTTTTCTTATGGGATCGAATCTGTCTTCTTTGTCTATAAGGCTCAGATAATAGGGTGTGATCCTTGCAGGCCAGGTTTTGATCACATCCTCCAGATCAGACCTTTCGCCTTCTGAAAGCTCCAGAGCCTCGCCAAGACTCCCTGCATCACAGATACATTCCGAAAGCAGGTCACTTAAAATACTCAAAACAATTTACTCTCCCGATCTTTTATAGTCTCCTCTGTAACCACGAATTGTACCACCTTCCATCCGTTTCCGTCAAAAATGGCCGCCTCCGCCGCCGTGGCCTCCGCCGCCTCCGCCGCCACCGCCGTGGCCTCCGCCAGAAGAGCTGTGATGGACAACGGTATGACCCGTGTGGATATGTCTTTCATTCAGGCACCTGCTCCCCTCCAGATAGTCCCGGGCGATAACGGGAACATCAGCCAGCCCCTTTAATTCATGGGTCATAAGCAGGATCACCGAGATCGTTCCTCCGATGATCAGGATAAGCGCAAACACTCCGGGTGAGGGCATATATTTTCCCATCCTCATATGCCAGGAAAGGAACTTAAGACCCTCATAAAGTCCGTTCAGATAGTATCCCTTTGCGGCATTATCGCTGCCCACAACCTCCACAAGCCTGTCATAGAGGGAACCGTTCCTGCCGATGACATTTGTTGCCCGGCCGTAGGTATCGGCATAGACGAAGCGGGTGACCATGTTAAGATAGAGCAGGACCGAATCCCCGTTGGGCTTTTCCCAGCCGAACCTGTTTTCATCCATGAAGGCCTGTATCTTTGCTACGGTCTCATTGTCGCTCAGATCCTCCTCATCGGTGTAGATTATGAAATCAGTCCTGGATTTTGCGGAATACCTGGCCACCTCCTGCCTTAAATATGCCTCCTCTTCGGAATTTAAGAGATTGCCGTAATCAAACACTCTCTCCTGTGTTTTACATCCGTCGTTTGTCGAGACGGAGTTTTTTGAAAAGGTGGCTGTCACAATAACGGCACATATGATGATGCTTATGATCCCGAAGGAAAAGCAGCCGATGACATATTTCTTAAAATTGGCCTGCTTTGCCGGTCTGTTTTCATTTTTCATCCCGCACCTCCCATAAGCATTATGATGGTTGTTATGATCGCAGCCGCTCCCATAAAGGCTGTGAGCGTTGCAGCAGCCGCGGTAATAAGCCTGCTCTTTGATATGGGTGCCTTGCCGCAGATCTCCTTTGTCTGTCCGTTAACGTAGTAGTCCAACTGCTTTCCGTCCCTGAAGGTGTAGGTATATTTATATACAGGCAGCATATAAAACTCGCTGGCAACCGTAGTGATCCCCAGATCCGTGTGATCCCTGATCATCCCTCTGCTGATATTGTCCGCGTGCCTGTATCTCATCTCAAGTTTTTCCGTCATCAGCTGATAGGCCATGTCGCTGACCTTGTATGAAGCCTGTTCCTTATAGTAGTCGCTTTCATGATTAAAGAGCTCGCTTTCGGATCCCGAAAGATATTCCGGCTTGAAATCAAGGGCATTTCCCAGGATGAAGGGTTCCAGATCATCCATGATCCTGTCGGGCATCCTGTCGGAGGCATCCACCGGAACATTTCTCATTGAAAGCTCCCAGCTTTCGGTAACATTGTAGGTATCCCTGACAGTGGTGCTTCCCGTGGTGACGCTTTCCTTTACATCTCCGAAGAAATTCATCTTAACGTCAAAGCGGTAGACCCAGTAGGGTACATATTCGATGATGACCTCCTTTAAGCGGCTCATGGAAAAAACCTCGGGGCTGATGCAAAGGTAACCGGAAAATTTCCCGGTCAGAAGCTCAAACATCTCCTTTTTTGTGATGGTTGTGGGAACGAGTTTCACAGGAGCCTTATCTTCCGAAAGCCGTGAATCACTCACCACATAGGAATCACAATATCCGCATTTGACCGAAGTTCCGTATTTTCCAAGGTTAAGACTTCCGCCGCAGATGGGACAGAGATTTTCGTCATCCCTGTTGTCATGCTCGATCTGAGGATTTCCGACGCTTTCACAGTTGGGACACACCAGATCCTTTTTTGTAAAATCATAAACCATGCATGAACCGCATGAGTTACACTTAAAAACCATATCCCCTACCTAAACCCTTGTTACAAGAGCCTTTCCGCTGCCTTTGATCTCTGCTCTCCCGGAGCCCGCATCTATGAAAAAGCTGTCCCCACTCCTGTATTTCATGGTCACATCTCCCACAGATATACTGCCTTCCCCTTCCGTAAAAAGAACCGATACAAAAGAGTCCTCATCTGCTGTAAGGACTGCCGCTTCATCTGTCTCAAGTCCGTCCACAGTGAAATAATCACACCTTGCCAGGTGGTCTCCGAAATCGTAGTGAGGCATTTTCCCCGAAAGATCCGAAACCTCCAGAGCCTTTTTGATGTGCAGCTCCCTTGGTTTTCCGTCTGCCCCCACCCTTCCGAAGTCATAAACCCTGTAGGTAACATTGGAATTCTGCTGGATCTCGGCGATCAGCGTTCCCGCGCCGATGGCATGGAGGGTACCGGATCTGATGAAATACATCTCCCCCTTTTTCACCGGAACAAAGTTCAGGACATCCATGAGGCTGTCATCAAGGATCTTATTTTCAAACTCCTCTTTTGTAAGCTTTTCCTTAAGTCCGAAATAGATCCCTGCCCCGTCTTCGGCGTCCACGATATACCAGCACTCTGTCTTTCCGTACTGACCCTCATTCTTCAGGGCATATTCATCATCGGGATGAACCTGGACCGACAGATTCTGCCTGGCGTCAATAAACTTTATGAGAACGGGAAAAAACTCAAATTTCCCACAGTTTTTTCCCAGAACCCCTCTTCCTTTTTTTTCAATGTATTCAGGAAAAGATGCTCCCGCATATTCCCCCTCTGACACCAGGGAGGGTCCGTCCCTGTGGGCGGAAAGTTCCCAGGATTCCGCCAGGATATCCCCCTCACAGTCTTTGCCGAATCTTTCCTTCAGCCTGTTTCCTCCCCAGATGTAGTCCTTGCAGGCAGGTTTAAGTTTTATCATTCCCATATATGTGCCCCCTTCTTCAGATCTTAAGAAATCCCAGGGGATCATCCTCCGGTGAATTCAGGAAAAGTATTATCAGAAACAAAGCCCTTAGTGCGACCCTTTCTTCTTTGATGATCCTTGCACATTCCTTCCTGTCTGCTATTATCGTTGCAATATCCTCCGAGCTTTCAAGTCTGCTGCTGTCGGGGCTTCCGGATGCAAAGCCGTATTCCGTGGCTATCATCTCATCCGTCAGACCCACCGTTGGAAATGTCGCCTTCCTTGCAGCTTCGATCCCGAAATCCACAGGTTCAAAGACCATTCCCGTCTCTTCCCTGAATTCCCTGATGGCCGCATCCTTAGCAGACTCTCCCCTTTCAATGAGTCCGGCAGGAACATCATAGATATAGTCATTTATGGGATACCTGAATTCCCTTATGAGAACCACACTGTCCTTCTTTTCCTTACAGACGGCAAACAATGAGATCCCGTCGGCATCGGTGTCGTGGGTATTGATCCTGAGTTCGTCCTCCCCTCTTCTGGTGGCAAAATAGTACTTGAAGAGATCACCGTTAAGCTTTACCGCATCCATATCATACATGTTCAAAAACGGATTGTCGGTCATTTTTTTAATGTTGGCTATTCTTTTCATCTTCCACTCCTCTTTTTATTACAAACAAAATTCTTGGCATGTGCGGTAAAAGCCCAAATAGTTACTGCTTACGTGGTCTGCCAGACCACGTAAGCAGTAACCGGTTCGACACATGATAGGTTATCGAATTTCATCAGAAATTCGATAACCTATACTTTTGCGGACAAGCCTTCAGGATCCCTGATCTTTCAGAACACAACCCTGTTTCTTCCGCTCTCTTTTCCCATGTAGAGCTTGTCATCCGCCTTCTTTATGGTATCCTCGATCCCCAGGTTGCTCGAATATTCCTCCAACCCGAAGGTCATGGTGACGGAGAAGCCTGTGGAATTGAAGTTGAGTTCCGTTCTTTCTATCTTCTCCTTCAGATGGTTTAATACCATGACTGCCTCATCCCCATTCATGGAGCTGAACACGAAAAGAAATTCCTCTCCGCCCCAGCGGGCCACAAAGCCGTCGTTCTTCATAGCCTCCTTGAACATCATTGCAAGAGATTTAAGCACATAATCACCGCAGTCGTGCCCGTAGGTATCGTTGACCTTTTTGAAGAAATCTATGTCACCTATGGCTATGGAAACCGCCCTTCCGTTGGTCTCATAATTACTGATCACTTCGTTGAGTTCCTCCATTGCGCTCCTTCTGTTCATGAGCTGTGTCAGAGGATCCATCCCGGCGATCTGCTTAAGTTTTTTGTTGTACTGGTAAAGCTTATGCTCCGTGGAAAGATACTGGGCGCTGAAGGAATGGACGATGTAGCACATGCACAGGCCGAAGATCACCATGTTGATACAGCCTATGAAGGCATATGCACTGGCATTCATCGATACTATGATGTTCGAGGGATCACAGCTTAACAGATAGACCACAATACAGGTTATGAGCCCGATGATGCTCAGAACGATCTTCTGCCGGCTGGTCCTTTGCGAATCATACCACTCGAGCATAATGAAAAGATAAAGGTAATTCTGAAACTGACAGGCCCAGCCCAGACTCCTTGAAAAAACAACTGCGCTGACCAGACAGATCAGACCGAAAAGCCCCGTCAGCAAAGAATTGTCGTCATATTTGAAGGTCACAAACACCGTTATCGCATATACCGCGACGGCCACCACAAACCATATCCCGAACTGGATCTGACCCTGGACGAAGAAGAATATGGACAGGAAAAGATTCCATATTCCGATTATCACTGCATTATACCTTATGAGAGTGATCAGATCGTTTGATACATCCTCTCTGGCATTATCCTCCGACAGAAGCTTAAGTACCCTCTTAAAAATCTCCATAACAAAACCCCTTTTGGACTTACCCCTTTCCTAAGTCCCTCCTACCGATCCCATTTATCGGCAAGAGAATTTATCTGATCGGCAAATCTGGCAAGATCCTTATTTGCCGCGCGTTCATTCTTTTTGATAACAGCCATGAGTCTCTGTCCGGCTGCATAAAGCCTTTCAAATACGGCACTGAGTCGTCTTCCTGTGGAAGATACGGCGATCGGTCTGGGCTCGGCCCTGAACAGGATCTCACCGGTTGCCAGATCCACCTGACTCCCACTGTAGGGAGCATAGGCCTTTATGCCAAACTCTTCTCCGATCGTCTTTGCAAAGCTGTCGGTCACGCTGTCTTCGCCGTGAACCACGAACACCTGTGAGGGCTTTTTTGAAAAACCGCCGAGCCAGTCAAGCAGACCCTTCTTATCCGCATGTCCGCTCATTCCCACAAGTCCCAGAACCTCTGCCCTGACTTCGATCTGCTCCCCGAAGAGCTTTACGGTGTCCGCCCCCTCCATCAAAGCCCGTCCAAGGGTTCCCACAGCCTGGTAGCCCACGAAAAGCACGGTGCATTCATTTCTCCACAGGTTATGCTTAAGGTGATGTCTGATCCTTCCTGCTTCGCACATTCCAGATGCCGAGATGATTACCTTGGGCTCCATATCGTCATTTATCAGCTTTGACTCCTCCGAAGTGATGGCAAGATTCAGACCCGGGAATGTGAGGGGATTGATCCCTTTGTTCACAAGCTCCATGGCCTCTTCGTCAAAGCAGTCAGCCTGGTTTTTTCTGAATATGTTTGTTGCATCCACGGCCAGAGGTGAATCCACATAGACCGGAAAATCAGGGAAGTCTTTTACAAGTCCCTCTTCCTTTATCTGACGGATGAAGTAGAGCATTTCCTGTGTCCTGCCCACCGCAAAGGAAGGGATGACAACATTTCCGCCCCGCATGAAGGTACGGTTTAAGATTTCCGACAGTTCTTTGACATAATCCACCTTTTCCGTGGTATGAAGCCTGTCTCCGTAGGTTGATTCAATGACAACATAGTCCGCCTCTTCGATCTTCTGTGGATCCTTGATGATGGGCTGGTCAATGTTTCCCACGTCTCCCGAAAACACTATCTTCTTTTTTATGCCGTTTTCGAAGATCCAGACCTCGATGGCTGATGAACCCAGAAGATGTCCCACATCTGTGAACCTGACGGTCACACCTTCGCAGACCTCTGTTTTTACTCCGTAGCTGACCGGAACCAGGAGTCTGATGGCTCCGTCTGCATCCTCCATGTTGTAGAGGGGTTCGAATTTGTCCAGATTGGCAGATCTTTTTGCCTTTCTGTTTCTCCACTCGGCTTCAAACATCTGTATGTGGGCCGAGTCCCTGAGCATTATGCTGCAAAGGCCGCAGGTTGCTTCGGTGGCATAGATCTTCCCCCTGAAGCCGTTCCTGTAGAGCAGGGGCAGCAGACCCGAGTGATCAATGTGTGCATGAGTTAAGAGCACATAGTCTATGGAAGAGGCAGGAACGGGAAGTTCTTCGTTTTCAAACAGATTCTTTCCCTGCTCCATTCCGTAATCCACAAGTATGTGCCTGCCGCAGATTTCCATATAGTGGCAGCTTCCGGTCACTTCATGAGCTGCCCCGATAAATTCAAGCTTCAATTTTCCCCCTTTTTATCCTATCGTCTTTAGCTTCTGATAGGCATCCTCCTCGATCATAACCTCGCAGTGGGAAATAAGAAATGCCCTTCCTGCATCGGTGAGTTCCGTAACACTTCCAAATTCAGATGCCCCGAAAAGTACCCCGCTGTATTTTTCCAGAGGCATGTCATTCCTGTAAACTATGAGATAGAACTCTTCATCCCTGACGGATTTATAGAAACTGCTTGAAAAGCCCTCCGCAAAGTCCGTCATGGAACAGTATTTTATGGCATCGTCCAGTGATGTGAACCTTATGGCGCACATCCTGAACCTGTCCTCGCTGGTTAATATCACCGCTTCCCCGGCGTTTATCTCTTCCCTGATCTGGCGGATCTCTTCCATGACGGCAGGTGTGAGATTGCCATCCCTGCGGATCTTTTCTTCCATGATGTCCACCAGTTCATTCCTGACCTTGCCGGTCAGATGTCCCGGATTGTCCCTGATGTTTTCGGCTATATCCCGTTCGAGCTGAGCCAGTTTTTCATAGTCATCCCCGACAAGGTTCTTCAGGATCTCCTCCACACTTGCTTCGTGGAAGATTATAGACAGGCTGTTGTCCTTCATCACACTGATCTGTGCGGAAGCCAGATGTATCCCCTCCCGCTTATCCATGCCGAGCTTTTTTGAACCCATGTCCAGAATAGCCCTGAAGAACTCCTTGGTCCGGCTGTTCCTCTCCATTATATCATCGATCCTGATCCCGAATTCCAGCAGTTCCTCTGCCGAAATGACGCACCTTATATCGTTTTCGCCAAGCTTTGTAAATCTCATCCCCTGTGAGACCTGCCCTTTCATAAAAACGGTGAAACTATTCAAAACTTCAGAGCTCTTCGGTTTGCGGTTACCCTTTTTTCTTGCAATTTGTGCAAAAAACATATAAGTTAATACATTATATCATATTCTCTCTCGTATTTGAAAGGAAACATGATGTCAAAAGAAGAATTTTTAGGTGACTTAAGATCGGCACTTTCCGGTAGCGTTTCTGCCGATGTCATTAATGACAACTTAAACTATTATGAAAACTTTATCAACACCGAAATCCGAAAAGGCCGCTCAGAGGACGAAGTGCTTGATTCTCTGGGAAATCCCCGTCTGATCGCCAAGACGGTGATCGACACCACCGACAGTTCAAACAGGCGGACTGTGGAAGAAAACAGGGCTGAAGATGACCGGGTCAGTGAAGAGAGCCCGGGTGTGTGGCCCTGGTGGCTCATCGTCCTAGTGATCTTCATCGTCATGATAGCCATTTTCCTCATAATCAACATCACCTTTTACCTTCTCCCGGTGATCCTGGTTCTCGTTCTTGCGGGCTTCATCGTGAAATTGTTCAGGAACAGGTCATAGGATAAACTACACTTTTTCACCCGTTTGCATTTCCGTCTGCTGCTATGTTTTTCTTCTGCGACGCCATAGTGTAACATTTTTTTAACTTTACACTTGTTTTCTTTGCCTTATGGGGGTATAATCGTTTAGTCGCATTTTTCTGAGCGACGAGTGCGTGTCCGTAGCTCAGCTGGATAGAGCATCGGCCTTCTAAGCCGAGGGTCTGGGGTTCGAATCCCCACGGGCATACTTTTTAGATCCACTTTTGTTATGGTGGGTGTGGCGCAGTTGGTTAGCGCGCCAGATTGTGGTTCTGGAGACCGAGGGTTCGAGTCCCTTCACCCACCCTCGCCGCGTGATTAGCGGTTCGCTCTTTTAGGGCTATCGCCAAGCGGTAAGGCACAGCACTTTGACTGCTGCATTCGCCGGTTCAAATCCGGCTAGCCCTGTTAAAAACACATGTAAGCCTTTGCTTTTTCGGGCAGTTTCAAAGATCTGAGACACTAGCTCAGTCGGTAGAGCACTTGACTTTTAATCAAGTTGTCGTGGGTTCGATTCCCACGTGTCTCATTAAAACTACTTAAGTAGCTACTTAAGTAGTTATTTTTTTATTACACCTCTGGAAAGCCGCATAAACAGAGGGTTTCAGAAATTCCCTGGAATTATCCAGGCATTTTTATTACCTGGCATTTTCAATGCTATCAATGACATTTTCCTTTTCCAGCATGATATGAGAATAGACTTCCAATACCATCTTTTCAGAATCCCCCAAAAGCCGGGCAATCATTTTTGTTGAGATCTTCGGCACCTGATAACAAAGCTGAGTACAGTAATCATGCCGAAAGATATGCGCAGTTAAGCCATTTATAGGCTTTTCAGAGTCGTGAAAAGGATCATAACCAACAGCTTTATTAAGTCCGAATAGAATAGAATCCCAAAATCGTCTGTAGAAGTTGGCGTTTGAAAGCACGACACCTTGACCGGATCCATGGAAAAGAAAACCTTCACAGGAAGAAACATAAGAAAAAATACTCTCAATTAAATCTGCTGGTAAAGGAATATCTCTAAAACCATTAGAAGACTTAGGGCAAGCTTTTATTTCAGATCTTCCGGATCCAATAAAAATCAAAGTCTTCCGGATACGAAGAACACGATCATTAAAATCAAAATCTTCCGGAGTAAGCGCTAAAGCTTCACCTTTTCGGATCCCCGTATAATAAAGCAGCTTAACAAAACAATTTTTCATAGGGCTGAAAACAGCAGTTTTAACAGCTTTTCTTTCAATATCTGTTAAAGGTCTTTTTTCCTTTTTTATCCTTTTTGGAAGAACAACACCCCGAACAGAATCAGAATAAACAGATTGACTGATTAAGTGATCAGCTGCAGCAGCTTCCAAAATCTGCTTTAAAGTAAGATATATCAACTCACAAGTCCGGGGACGATCAACAGCATAATTTATAGCTTCCTGAACATCTGACCGCCTAATGTCCTTTAACAGCTTTCCAGATAAAAAGGATAAATGAACAGAAATAATGTTTTGATACATGAACTGAGTGTTCTTTTCCCGGGGAAGCTTATAAACCTTGAACCATTTCCAAGCATAATCTAAAAAATAAACATCAGCTACGGAAGACTCTGCCAATAGTCGCTGTTTGAATTGAATAACAAAATCATCAAGTATGCTGTCAATATCATTCATCATGACCGAAAGGGCTGTCAGAATCAAAGAATCCGAACTTATTCCAGAGATCAACTATATTATCCTTTTCATAGATAGTACCGTCATTTTTATCAACAATGACAAAATTATCCGGAATATGCTTTGCTTGAAGATCCTTAAAATCAGGAGAAAGATTAGCAAGCTTAGAAAGCTTGATTTTATTTGCATACTTAATATCGTTGTCATTAAGAAGAGTAGGGATCATGTCATAAAAATCCTGCAAAGCATCATCCTCGTTATATCCTTTTTGATAGAATCCCAAAGTAACAGAATCATTAATTAACCTTCTTTTAATCTTTTCCATATTTAACTCCCGATGTTTTTCTTTCTTCTTCTTAATACCTTTAGGCAGCTTCTTAAAATCAAGCATTTTCGTTCTATAAAGTGAATTCCAAAACGGATGAAGCTTTTTTCGAGCCTTGTTAGGATCAGGATCAGACTCATCAACAAACTTTAAGACATGATTAAGAAGATAATCACCGATAATATAGGAATTATCCAGAACATCAAAGACCCGGGAAGCTTCGTTTTTGTCCTGGTTAAGATCATGGACAATATCAAGAGTCTTAAGCCAGCGCCGACGAGTCTCAAATTCTACATTTATAATAGTATTTAGCTTAGGCGTACACTTATTACAGAGCTTGATAATATCATCACCGACTAAATGGTATCTTTCAAACTGATCAATATAATATTTACAGTCTTCCTTGATTCCGGGATCCGAGCCAAATTCTAAGTACCATTGAAGACGTGCAATATAAAGAAAGTTATAACGAGAACGCCGATCTTTATGCAGAAAAGCTTTCTCATAGCAATACATATCATAATTATTAATAAGTCCGGAAAGCTGCCAGATCTTAAAGAACCAGTCTTTATAATTTTCTTCAAGGACTTCTTTTGTTTTGTTGTAAGCCCTGAAAAATAATCCGTTTGTCCTCTTACCGGTGCAGAAATAATCTATATCATATCCATAAGAACCAACATTATGAGAGTGAGTTAAGCCATCCTGAAAGTGTGAAACCTTACGAAGATATATATTATCAAGCTTAAAGAAGCTGGAAGGACTCTGAAAATAATTAGAATGCCAGCAATAATCAATACGCTGTTCAGTTACCTTGTCGATCTCAAAACCATACATGGAGCATATAGCCTTAACCCATTTATAAGACTCATTAAAACAATAATCGGCACCATAAGACCAGAGCATATATGAACGAATTTGAACAGTTATTTCAGAAGTGACGGATTGACCTTCAGATCCACCGGGTACCTTATGAGCAATACCTATATCAAAATAATCAGGCACTTCAAAAACATATTCATAGAACTTAGGAATATAACGTTTAGTAAGGTTAATATTACCAAGGCCGGGGACAAAGAATAAAACAGAATCAACACCCTCACCATAAGAAAGAAGCTCACTCTTCTTCTTATAAAGATCATTTCTGAACTTTTTAACAGCCATATCTTCAGATTTTATTGTAAAGTCGTTAAAAAGCTTTATTGAATAATAAAAAGTGTCGATTGTACGAAGGTTCTTTTTCTGCTTAAAATTAAACCAATGTTTAACCTCTTCCGGGGAAAGCTCGTTATAAATAACGCAGCCCGGATTTGAATTAAAGTCAACCATAATTAAACACCCCTGTTTGTTACAAAAAAATGGTTCAAAATTTCGGGAGAGTACCGTTTCCCGAAATTTTTAAATGTACTTTCAAGCCGCATAAATACTGAATAAAGTGGATATTTTGATTGTATTTTGATACCACGCTTTGCAAGCGGTGGTTGGGCTGTCCTCATCCAGCCCTCGCAGCCCCTCCGAGGTCGGGTATGCTCGGGCTGGAATCGTCCTTTTTTCTTCTGTCTACTACCGTATAACTGTTATACAGTTTATATATCAATTTATTCGTAAATATATACCGGGCACCCAAACGGGCACTGCTGGGAGTACGTTTTAAGGACACATCCCGGGAAATACAGACAAAAATCTGCTTATGTAACAGTATGGTCAAAGTTTTTAGCAACCCATTGAAATTAGCTAATGATCTATGTTCAAACTCGAGCTGAACGAGCTTTTGAACCTGTTTATCAATGTTGCTTATATTTTGGGTTATCAAGATAACTTTGAATCCATAATGACGATGAAGCGCGAAAAACTCGTTCCAATCCTTACGGTTCGGATTGCTCCAGGTTCGGCAATTAAGTAAGTGATCCTGCTGACATTCATCAACAATAAGTACCGTCTGACCCTCTTTTGTCTTTCCGTCTTCAGTCCATTTATGAAAGTTCAGGGCAAAACCATAAAGACCATCAAAGAAATCAGATCCGGTCATAGAAAAGGAATCCAAAAAGATATAAGCGCCCAGCTGCTTCTTATGACGGGGCTTAATAAGTCGAACATCAATATCAATATTCGTTATAACGTTAATTCCATGCCTTAAATAAAAATAAATATCATCAACAGCATGATAACTTTTACCGTTGCCGGGACGGCCTGTATAAATGTTAATCATAATTTACCTATAAGCTTTCCAAAAAAATTGATAACATTCTTAATAAAAGAACCTCTGACTTTACGATCATAAGCGTTCTGAGCGTGCCAGATTTTATCAATCAAACCATGATAAAGGTAATAAAGAAACATAGCAGTTACCCAAGCGCTGGCAATTGCTATAAAAGTAGGAATAGGAACAAAATAATTAACAGCCTTTAAGAGACCGGATCCACCATCCTCATAACCTCTTAAGTATTCCCGGAAAGGAGAACGGGGAAGCACATTCTCAAGAAAGACGATAAGAATATTAAAAAATTTTCCAAAGAAATTAACTAAATCACCCATAAAAGACCCCCTTAATGCGGTGTGATCTTAATGCTGGTAAAGATCAGAAAAACAATAAACAAGAAGGTTAAAAAGAACCTTAAATATTTAACATAGGGTTCAGCACTTCCGGATCCTTGCCCGGCTGGTTGAATAATGTCAATGACAATAACATCCTGATAATTTGACTGATTAACACCGGAAAGAGAAATATTAACAGGAATTTCAAAAACAGGCGGTTCAGCTTCAGCAGTAAGCATTGTAAAAGCTAAATATAAATCCATAGGAAGACAGAACGGGAAAAAACCCGAGAGATCCATTAAAGGACTACCGCCCCAATCGTCAGGAATATCTATATCCGGATCAGGATTAGGAGAAGGATTATCAGGATCTTCAGGATTAGGATCCGGATTAGGGACAGGATCAGTTCCGGGATCAGGATTAGGGACAGGATCAGTTCCGGGTTCAGGATCAACAATAGGTAAAATATCAACAATAGGAACAGGATCCGGAACAGGTACAGGAGCAGGAACAGGATCCGGGACAGGGACAGGATAAGTGCCAGAATCAGGTCTATTTTGACCAGCTAAATCATGAGAACTTTGAATTGCTTGAGCAAGACCAGGAATAGGAAAAGCTTGACCGGCAGTAACAGCAACAGGATGATTAACAGGGAGAACAACATTATCAAGGTCAGTTTTATAATTAACAGCTTTTTCAAACCAACCATCAGAACGTCCGCCAGCATCAACCATATTTTTTAAGGTATCATAATCAAAGACATAAAAGTCTGAAGAAATAATGTCAATAAGATTACAAGTATTAGCAATAACAAGCTGGTAATAATCAAAATGATCAGAATTCCAGATTAAAGATAAATTATAAATATTATATAGATAATAAGAACCATAATTTTGACGACACATAATTGGAATAATAAGAGCATTTTGACCGTTAAAGTTTGTCCACTGACTGATACCCTCACCAGTAGAAGTAATTTCAGAATTAATTCTAATGCCGGAATAATGATAAGTAGTAGGGATATCAATTTTTCCATTGACACGCGAAATATCAGGATCATCAGACAAAGGATAATATACACCATCTTTAACACGAGCCTGAGCAAAAGATTTTAACTTATTTAAAAAAGATTCAGAAAAGATAACATAATTATCAGCAATAGAAATAATGGAAGCCTCAGAAGCTTCCAAAAGAGCACCAACAGCCTCATTAGGATAATTCCAAAAAAGCTCTTTAGCAGCATTAGAAGGATCAATAACAAGAGCTTTGAAAACATCATCACCATATTCTGTGCAGAAATCTTTAGTCATTCTGATAGCCTGATCTTCAGTAGCTGCTACACCATCCCAAAATCCATTGTTAGCGGCAATCTGCATCATAGCAAGTTCAAGGGAGCTTTGGATATAAGGATTCCATATAGCACCCGTAGGAACAGAACCACCCTGTTTAGATACATTAGGGAAAGGAGAATAAGACCCACCACCAGAACCAATCTGTTGTTGAGCTTCTTCAGAAATATATTTATAAGTCTGTTCTATGATACCTTGTTGAATAAGCTGTTCAAGAAGTTCTGGAGGAATACCATTAGGGTTAGGAACTGCACCGGAAGCATAAACGTTAACATGAAAAGAATTAAAAACAGATAAGAAAGAAATATATAAAGCAAGCGTAAATGCAAATATACGCAGAATAACCTTTTTCATTTTTAACCCCTGAAATAAAAAAAAGCTGGTTCCGGAGCTTGCCTTAATATGAAACCTGATAGGGACAGGAGAGAACACTAAAGGCAAACCCCGGAAAGTTGGAATGTTACGGTTTTTCTTACCTTGCGATAGATCTGAAGAAACCGATTGCAAGACGGATGGCAAGGAATGTTCCCATTATTGCAAGTCCGATAGGAAGAGCGGCGGAAACATAGTTACCGACTGCGGTCTGAACTGATGTAAGACCCGTCTGCATTGCAGTCTGAAGCTGGCTGGTTACTGTTTCTGACATGATAGAATTCTCCTTTCCAATCTTTACGATTTATTTATATTCAACAGGCTGAAAGCCTTGAATATACCAAAACTAAGTAAATCAAAGGTAATGCAGGCGCCGAACCATATGAACATAGCGCCGAAAAACAAATTACCATAATCATTGAAAATCTGTTGAAGATTTAACTCTTCCATGATTTACCCCCGGATCCGTTTAAAAATTATCTGTTCGAGCTGACCGGCCGTCATAAGAGCAAGGAACAAAACAGCAAAGATATTTACTATAAAGATACCTTTAAGATCATCATGAAGCTGTTCATTCTGCTCTTTTAACGCTTCTATATCAGCCTTCGACACAGAATTATCACTGACCTTATCAGGCGAAACGCCTTCCAAAACCTCACCCGATACAGTTTCGGGTTTTTCCGATAAATTTTCTGAAACTGACTCTTCTTCATATTCAATCAAATCTTCTGATACCTCATACAGATCATTTAGAGATAAAGCAACTTTTATTTCTTCCAAGGAAGACGAAGAAACCCCGAGAAGCTCCGCACCATTCCCAGAAACCAGCTTTGAAAGCCGAGCCATATAATATAGCATTCTCGCTTGATAATCGGCATCACGGGAGCTAATTCCGGAAAGCTGTTTTTCAATACTTTTTTGAGACTTGGCATTACTTATTAAAACCTCATTGAGCGAAATTATATTTTGTGAAATATTTTCCAAGTAACCGAAAGTCAATGAATCAACTGATAAGCTATATAACAGCCAATCAGAATAGCTATCGTTATCAGGAGTCCCAACACCCCCAGAACTATCATCAGGGCTTTGAAAATCTCGTATAATACCGGGTTGCTCGTTATCACTGCTTTTATCTTCTTCAGGTTCATTATTTCCTTCTTCCGGGGTTAACGGCTGAAGAGGTATAACATCCCCAACAGACACCCCAATATCATCAGAAATGGACGGATCAACGGTTGGATTATTTCCATTATTGCTTAAACCTTCCTCACCCCATGCAACTATATTTACCAGCGCCGACATTATGAGCGCTATTATGATCATTGACTTATATCTTTTTATCATCTGCTCCACCTTTACCCGGGAGTACCCAGGGGTTATAGATACTCCCGGGTGTTGTTATTACTTTGCTGACTGCGAAGCAGTTGCAGCCGCTTTAGTTGCCGGCACTGCCAAACGGGTAAAATCAACAGGAACGATATTATCAATATCAACTATTTTCTGGACTGCCTTTCCATCAGATCCAACGGACATTTCAAAAGCAGCATCTGCAAGCGCAGGAAGAGCAGTAAACTTTGCCCTTATATCCTTATTTGTACTGCACTTTGCACGCTGATAGCCGATTGCTCCGGTTGTGCCCTTCTGCTGAACTGAAATTGCTTCTCCATGATCACCAAAGAAATAATACTGAATGGTGCAGCCCTCATTAACTCTGCCGCTGCTCTCGTCCTGAATGGAATATTCTCCGGCATACATTACTAAGATCTTGAATACGTTGTTCATTGTTACCACCTTTCCGCCTTTTTTTGGCTTCTAATTTGTTTTTTTGGTTACTATATAAATCAGGGAGCAGCGCCCCCGGTCTATATCATGTTCCTTTGTCTCTCCGTTAAAGATATGAGAGGTCAAGGGGGAACAGCAATATTTGCTGTCCCCCGGCAGTCCATTTTGGGTTTCGTTCCTGTCTGTCAAGGGCTGCCCGGGTTTGTGCCCGTCTTGGAAGCGTGCCCGGCGTATGTCCCTTGACAGACCCAAGTAGATCTTGCTAGTTCTACCCTCTGACCGCTTCCACCTTTAACGGGAAGTTTCTCAAAGGGCTTTCCCTCTCCGGGATCGGGGGCGCTGCTTTCTACCTAAAAGCAAATGCGCCTGCCCGGTTTGATCCGTCCTGTAGACCCCGGAAGGGGATTAACTCATATTTTCAAAAGGCTTAGTATCTTAATGACTTAAGGAATTAACATATCCGGCAAAAGCTACTTTATAAGAGTTCAATTCATCAAGCGCATACTGCTTATCTTTAAAAGCAAGGAATTTAAGGCAATACAGACAATTGATTGTACCCGTAAGCTGTTCAATATATGAACGATTAACATCAACCAGAACATCAGGGTATCTGTAATTATCAAGCTCAAAAGTATGCTTAAAAACTGTATATATCATTGAAAAAGCAGAATCTAACGAATAGACAGCCTTATCATTAAACGAAAGCTTAACAGCTAATTCAGATTGAAGAGAACGTAACTTTTTAAGAAAGATAGGTTCCTGATCTTCCGGATCCTCTTCTTCTGGAAAAGGAAGATCCTGATCTTCCGGATCCTCTTCTTCTGATCCTTCAGAAAATGGAATTATTACTGCTTCTTCAGGTTCTTCTTTTTCAAGATCCTTAAATCCCATCTCTTCCATTAAAGAAAGAGAAGATGCGGATTTTACCTCTTCTTCTCCATACATTAAATATTCGCTATATGTCATGATAACCACCTTTCCGGATTGCCAGCGCTTATAAGCTACTGCTTTTCAATCCTTTAAAAATCTGCTCCGGGTATGGTATGATGAAAGTTAACCTTTACCCGAAAACCAAATGTTATTTAACTTAAGTACATTATACTACACTAAAAGACAGTAATCAAGCATATTTTATAATATTGTGAAGTAAGATTATGAAAATAATTGAAAATATTACAAAAATAATGAAAGAAAAAGGAATAACAGCATATCAATTAGAAAAAGATACAGGAATTAGACAAACAACTTTCAGTAAATGGAAAAGCGGATCACAACCAGCAGCAGACAAATTAGAAACAGTAATACACTATTTGCAAGTATCACCAAATGAAATATTTGGTTATAATGATCCTGAAGATCCCCGGCCGGTTCCGGAGCAGCTCACCGAAAACGAAAAAGAATTATTAAAATACTTCCGGAAACTTCCAGATAGAGAGCAGATCAAAGAGATCGGAAGAGTTGAAGACCGGGCTAAACAATTCCAAGAGCAACAGCAAGAATATATAAATTCAGGAGAAAATAATGCAGCAGTTTAATTTAGAAGATCCATACGAAAGATATATATTATTCTCAGCAATAGCAATAGCAATAACATATCTGATATATGTAATAGAAAAAATAAGAAAATACATAAAAAACAAAAAGATTAAAAAATATAATTACCAAAAAAATAAAAGACAAAAAGAAAATAAAGAAGCAGCTTCTCGCTGGAAAGCAAAAACAATAAATCAACCGGATCCGGAAATGTTTTCAAATGAGCCACTAACCTATGAAAAAGCCGAAGAGCTGAAAACAAAAGCCTATAACAGAAAATACCATGACTTTATTCAAGCACAATGGGACGAGCTGAATAAATAGTATTTTTAGTACACAATAACTTTTAATCAAGTTGTCGTGGGTTCGATTCCCACGTGTCTCATTAAAAACTACTTAAGTATATACTTAAGTAGTTTTTTATATTTCATTTTTCGAAAGCTGAATAAACAACGTCATATACTTACGGGGCTTAAGCCTTTTGTCATCTTTCAGCGACTGTAAAGGATCTTTATGATCCGTGCTTTTATGATTCTTTGCTATGCCGGGAATACCAACGAGCCTTTGACATTTCGTAAATAAAGGGTTTCAGAAATTCTCAGAAAAAAAAGAAGGAGGTTGCAGATATCATGACTATCGTATTTGATGATGAAAAGGATATTTACGATGCACATTTCAAGACTGTGGCAAGAGAACATGAAGCCATCGGTGAGGCCAGAGGCGAGGCCAGGGGTGAGGCCATCGGTGAGGCTAGAGGCGAGGCCATCGGTGAAGTCAGGGGTATAGTCAAGGGTAAGATTGAAACCACTATAGAGATGTCCAGGGAATTCGGTCAGACCAGGGAAAGCACGATTCAAAGGCTGATCGACAGATTTGATCTTTCTCCCGATGAGGCCAAAGACCGGGTTAATGCAGTCTGGTAAATATGAGCAGAGCATATGTTACCTGTATGGACTGGATATTACTGCTTACGTGATCCGGCTGACCACGTAAGCAGTAACGACTGGATTGTGTACCTGCTGAACAAGCCGTTTTCATTCTCCTTTTTTTGATATAATTTCACTTACAAGGTTCTCAAACCCCCCGACAGGGTGACTGTCCGTCTCTGTGTCTAATACTCTATCCCGGGAGAAGGAGGTTGCAGATATCATGACTATCGTATTTGATGATGAAAAGGATATTTACGATGCACATTTCAAGACTGTGGCAAGAGAACATGAGGCCATCGGTGAAGCCAGAGGCGAGGCCAGGGGTGAGGCCAGAGGCGAGGCCATCGGTGTGTCCAGGGGTGAGGCCATCGGTGAAGTCAGGGGTATAGTCAAGGGTAAGATTGAAACCACTATAGAGATGTCCAAAGAATTCGGTCAGACCAGGGAAAGCACGATTCAAAGGCTGATCGACAGATTTGATCTGTCTCCCGATGAAGCCAAGGACCGGGTTAATGCAGTCTGGTAAATATGAGCAGAGCATATGTTACCTGTATGGACTGGATGTTACTGCTTACGTGATCCGGCTGACCACGTAAGCAGTAACGACTGGATTGTGTACCTGCTGAATAAGCCGTTTTCATCTACCTGTTTTTTTATATAGTATATTGTAATTTCTCTGCGGCAGTGCTAACATATCGGTAAATAAAGCAGTTATTTCTTAACGGCTCAGGCCGTTGTCTCTTCGGTGCGTATGATTGCGCCGATGTCCGTGATCTGAAATTTCCTGCTTAACACAATTTAATACAGGCAGGAAAAGAAACAGGTCAGGACTGTTCTTTCTCCTGCAACCCAAAAATTTTTTATCAGAAGGAGAAAGAACATGAGAAAGATTAATAAAACCTGTTCAGAAGACGGGCACCTTGTGAAACTTACGGTAAGGGATAGTGTATTTGGCGATCTGTTCAGCCAGAAGAAGTATCTGAAACAGCTTTACCAGACCCTGCATCCCGAAGACGATACGGTAACCGTGGATGATCTTACGGATGTAACCATACGCAACGTATTTATCAACGGGTTATATAATGATCTCGGGTGCATGGTTCGCGGCAAACTGATCATCCTCTGCGAATGCCAGTTCAGGTGGACAGTTAATATCATCATCCGGTCCCTCCTGTATATGGCACGTTCCTATCAGCTTTACTATAAGGATCAGGGATCCGATCTGTACGGAACCGGGAAGGTCTTCTTTCCAAAGCCTGAACTGTATGTCATTTATATCGGTGACGAAAAGGATAAACCCGGGGAGATATCCCTCGCACAGGAATTTCTGGATGGGGATGATTCGGTAATAGATATAAAGATTAAGGTAATCTGCGAAAGTGAAGGCTCAGATATCATCAGCCAGTACATACTTTTTACAAAAGTCTACGGAGAACAGGTTAAAAAGTACGGCCGTACACAGATGGCGATCCTTGAAACCATCAGGATCTGCAAGGAGAGAAACATTCTGAAGGAATACCTGGAATCCCGGGAGAAGGAGGTTGCAGATATCATGACTATCGTATTTGATGATGAAAAGGATATTTACGATGCACATTTCAAGACTGTGGCAAGAGAACATGAGGCCATCGGTGAGGCCAGAGGCGAGGCTATCGGTGTGGCCAGGGGTGAGGCCATCGGTGAAGCCAAAGGTATAGTCAAGGGTAAGATTGAAACCACTATAGAGATGTCCAAGGAATTCGGTCAGACCAGGGAAAGCACGATTCAAAGGCTGATCGACAGATTTGATCTGTCTCCCGATGAGGCCAAAGATCGGGTTAATGCAGTCTGGTCATTGTAACCGGAACGAAACTATTCAGAACATACTCGAGCATTTTTGTGGGCTTGCCCACAGAAAATGCGGGTTTAACAGCGATTTTTTACTCGCACGAAGTGCGACTCTGATCGCAAAATCGCCGTAACAGTTCAGAAACTGAAGGGTTCTGAACTGTTACACCGGAACAACAGGTGTTTGTGATCTCATCCTTTAAGGAGGACTGTAAGCTCGTTCTCCTCCAGCTTCGGGAGCACTTTTCTGATATGCTTTATGATCCTTTCAAGGGACTCCTCCGGGTCTCTTTTGTAGGCAGACCTGCAAAGCTTATCGCCCCAGTATTTCTCTGCGATATCGTACCGGCAGTTGCCCCATCCGTATTCATCACCGTTTTTACGCCTGCTGTATTCAAAGTTCACCGGAACAACATATGTCTGCATCTGGAGCCTGGTGATCACAGTCTCAAACCCTTTGTTCCCGTCCTTCTTATAATTGAGATCATCCTTTAAATCCCTTGTCAGCATGGCTCCGGAACCCATAAGGCAGTCCACAAGGTCCTTATCCTTAAATGAAGCAAGACCGTCATCAAATCTTGCATCAAAATCATATCCGTCCCGGCGAAAATTACAGAAGTCCGGCCAAAGTTTCAGACTTATGAATCCCGCTTTTTTCTCAAAAAACTTCCCATAAACCAGTTCCCTGTTCCTGAGTACCTGGCCTTTCCAGTCCCATGCATCCCAGTGGATCTTCCCACTCCACCGTCCCTGATACCATGCCTCATATGAAATATTTTCTTCAAGGGAGAAGCCCTCTATCCTGCCGGAAAAGAAGGGAAGAAATCCGATCTCATCCACCAATTCGACAAGTTCTCTCCTGGTTCTGATATCCGTTTCAAACATTTTTCAACTTAAGCCCTGTAAAAGAACTGTCTTCCTCCCTGACCCTTCTCCAGCCGTATTTCTTAAGATCCACCCTTCCGTCTGTCACTTCCACCCCCTCAGCTTCAAGGAGCCTTGCCTGGGCTTCCGCGCCTCCGAAAGCAAATTTCCCGGCCAGTTCTCCCCTTGCATTCACCACTCGAAAGCAGGGTATGTTGTCAGGATCCGGATTTCTGTGCAGGGCATTACCCACAGCCCTTGCCATCCTCCTGTTCCCCGCCTCCTCTGCCACCTGGGAATAGGTTGCGACACAGCCGCGGGGTATCTTCCTGACTGCCTCATATATCCTTTTTGAGGGGCTTTCCGAAATAAGATTCATACCTTTCTCCGATTATTATTTTTCCGATGAAAAACAAGAATCTATGACTTTCCGAGTCGATCAGGGAAATCGCCTCGGAAATCCCGCGTTCCGCGGGACACGCCTTTCGCTGTCGCGAAAGTCTGGTCGAGTACGGTTATCGAATTTCTGATGAAATTCGATATCCTATGCTTTTTATATTCTCTCACCGGGATCATCAGTGCCGTTCGCCTTCGTTATCGAAGCATTCGCAGAATCTGGCAGCAAAGGACCTTGGTTCCCCGTTCATGTACAGATGAGTGGTCTCCCCGTATGCATTCATCCTGAAGGAAGCATAGCCCTTTCTTCTTTCTTCGGTTGCCAGGATCGACAGGGACGTCGGCAGAGCCACCATTCCGTGCCACAGGATCATGGGAGAAACATGAAGGAGGTAGCTGATCAAGGCAGCAGATACCGCAAAATGAGTAAAGAATACTATGGTGTCATTATTTGGAGCCTTTGCCAGAAAGAGGTTTTCATGTCTTTCATACCCGTGATCCTTAAGGAATTCTTCAAAGCAGCGGGTAACCCTCTCATATTCCCTTCCCACTCCCCCTTCCTTCATGACAGGATGATTCATCCACTTATCATAATCATAAAAATCCGGATATCCGGTCCAGTCGGAGGGCATCCAGTCCCAGCATACCGAAAAAGTTTCCTCATCTCTGTCAGGTCTGTGGATAGGTGCCTCAAATTCCCTCAGCCATTCAAGCTCCACTGCCTCCCTGCCCTTAATTTTCAGAGTCGGTTCAGCTGTCTTTTTTGCCCGCCCAAGGGGTGAAACATAGATCTCATCCATCTTCATGCCGGCAAGATACCCGGCAAGAAATTCAGCCTCTCTTTTTCCCTTTTCGGTGAGGCTGTCATTAGCATAGTCAGGCTCGCCGTGTCTTATAAATACAAGCTTCATCTGCTTCCTCCTCTGTATAAAGCAGTTTTACGGTATATGTGGGGAATCTACCGGTTTCTGAACTGTTCCTATTATATTTTTCCGATTTCTTTTCTGTCAATTCCGAAGACAGTATCAGTTTAACCCGTTCCTGTTAATGCACTATTAAATGGTTGTCCGAAGGAGCATCTTTGTTATATGATGATTAGTAACAGTTCAGAAACCGAAAGGTTCTGAATACTTACTAAGCAAACGTACCGATGCCAGATGCGCATAGCGCATCTAAGCGGCATTCAAAATATGCCAAAGGGCATATTTTGCACTGGACGTTTAGCACCACTTGACTCCATCAGCATGCTTTGTCGCTCGAAGCTCGGGACTGAAAAGTAACGGACAGTTACATGTTGGTTCATTTTCTGAAAGGAGTAAAGATGGAAAATTTTGAATTCCACTCGCCAACAAGAGTTGTATTCGGAAAAGATACTGCTTCTTCTGCAGGCAGGCTGTGCAAAGATGCGGGATGCAAAAAAGCCTTCATCGTATTTGGCAGTGACCGTGTTAAAAAGAACGGTCTTTTGAATACTGTCGAAAAGTCGCTTGCTGAAAACGGCATTTCTTATGAAGAGTTCGGAGGAGTTAAGCCAAACCCGCTTTTAAGCCATGCTGAGCTAGGCGTTAAAAAAGCCGGTGAGTTCGGGGCTGATCTGATCCTTGCTGTCGGAGGGGGAAGTGTCATCGACACGGCAAAGGCCATTGCCCACGGTCTGGCAAATCCCGATGCAGCACTTTGGGATCTTTGGACAAAGAAAGCTCCCATAAAAGGCTCAACCCCGGTAGGCGCCCTTCTTACCATCCCAGCAGCAGGTTCCGAGCTCAGCGATTCCGCTGTTCTGACAAATGAAGAGACCGGACAGAAATTAGGTATCAACACAGAATTCAACCGGTGTCTCTTCGCCATCGAAGATCCGTCGCTCGCAGAAACCCTGCCCGAATGGCAGCTTAAAAACGGGATCGTCGATATCATGATGCATACCATGGAAAGATATTTCATTTCCGGTCCGACTGCCGAACTCACAGACCGTATTGCAGAAGGAACAATAAAAACCACAAGGGACAGCGGAGTCAGGGTTTTGAAGAACCGGTCGGACATAAATGCAATGGCAGACCTTTGGTGGTGTTCCTCCCTTTCCCACAATAATCTCACCGAATGCGGCAGAGGAAAGGACTTTTCGGTTCATAAGATCGGCATGGCTCTCTCTGCCCTGTTTGATCACACACACGGTGCCACCCTGAGCGCAGTGTGGGGTTCCTGGGCAAGATATCTGTACATGGACTGCATTGACAGATTTGCCCTTTTTGCCCGAATGGTGTGGGACATTAAAGAAGATGATGATGCAAAGGCTGCCCTTAAGGGGATTGAGGCTACGGAAGAATTCTACCGGTCAATAGGGATGCCGGTGTCTCTTTCGGAACTTGGACTTAAGGATCCCGACGATGAAACCCTCAAAAAACTTGCTTTGCATGCAACAATGAATGACACGGTTAAGCTTTCACGCATCAGACCCTTAAACGCCGCTGATGTTATGGATATCTACAAAATGGCGAAGTAACTGACTCACAACGAGTCTTGAGCATGAGAGTCGGGCAGCAGCGTGTAAACAGGAAAGGAGATTATTATGGCAGATATCAGATTGGATAAGGCGATCGCCGAACTTGATGTACTTGCTTCCGTATCGGACGATGATATGGAGGAACTTGAAGACATCGATGATGCAATACGGGCATTGAAGGCAAAGACGGACAGCTTCTATTCGGATAACAGGGAGCTTTCCGATGCAGATATCGAAGAGCTGCTGGGGGAGTATGAGAATCTCCTTAACTCCTGCAATGAGTTTATCAAACAGGGAAAAGATCTGACAGGCATCGGAAAGGGAAGGCTCCACTGCGTAAATGCGATCCGTGCCCTTGTGACGGAGGACATGAGATCCTTAAACGAAGCGGGTGGTCTCAGCCAAAAGGGACGAACTCTCCGAAGGGTGATACAGGAAGGACGTTCCATTACCGCAAGCGTGAACGAGGGAGAAGAGATAAAAACCGTGGGAGGGCAGATGAATTCCCGCATCCCGGTTAAACTCACCCTGGAAGACGGATCGGAGGAGGAGGGTTTCTTTACCGAAAACAATCAGTCAAAAGGCGTGGAAAAGATCCTGGAAGATATAGTTTCGGAAAATGCAGCCAGGTACGGAGACGATTCATTCGAGGCAAAGATTGCAAGGAATGTCTGCTCTTTCAAGAGCCGGAATCTGACATCTATTTATTCCTCAGTTAAAGACAGACTCGAGGAATTCCTGAAAAGCGATGACCTTGAAGAATCCCTGGAAGATTATGACAAGACATTCAGTCTGCTTGGTCCCTTTCTCAACATGCTTGACGGAGCCGTGAAGGACGAGCTGAGGAAGCAGGAAAACAAGGAGCTTCGAAGGTATTGTCTGAATCTCATAAACGATACTCTGACAAGATCCATAACAGGTATGGTGAATACCGAATTTGCAAAGATACCCGAGGGTGAAGGCATAGACAAAAGAAACACCGCCATGAGTACGGTGGCAAATTATCTCGGTATGGGAAGCCTGATAGCGGGAGCCAGAAGCTTTACCCTGAAAACGGCGGAGGGAGAAAAAAAGGGTACCTTCCAGCAAAAAGCAAAAGGAAAAAATTTCGACAATCTGCTGAAGGATGATCCTGCCTGGGAAATTGCACAGTATCCGGGTTTTGAAGATATGGAACACCCTGCGGTGAAGCAGCAGCTTGCAGATCTGCAGGTACTTGATTATCTGTGTGGAAACATAGACCGTCATGCGAGCAATATGCTCTACAAGGTGGAAAAGGTAAAGGGAAAGACCATGATCACAGGTATCATGGGCATAGATAATGACATGTCCTTCGGAACCATAGATACTGCTGCCAACAATGCAGGCGAAAAGATGGTCAACCCGGAAAACATGCGAGTGATGAGGGCCGATACCGCCCGGAAGATCCTTGACATGACACCCGAAAGTCTGGATCTGATGCTGGCTGATATGAACTTCACCGGGCCGGAAATGGATGCTGCAAAGACCAGACTGAACAAACTGCAGGAGCAGATAAAGGCGGGAGTCGTATGGGAAAAGGGAAAAGGAGCACAGAATCTTCAGTTCGGTAAGATCCTGCTCGTCCCGGACAGCGAATTTGCAAAATTAAGCCTCAAGGATCTTGCAAAGTCTGCCCCTGATGTCAACAGCACGAATTATTTTAATCGTTTTGCCTCAAACAAGAAATATCTCCTCGACAAATATCTGGCGGGGGATTTTGGAAAGCCCGAGGCTGAGATCAGGTATGCCAACGCAAAAGCCGAAAAGGGCCTGCTTAATTTCACGAATGTCACTGTTCCGGAAAACATAGATCTGACCGTTACGGCACAGCGTGTGGCGGAGGCAAAAAAATATTTTGACGAGATGGGAGGCAAGTGGTACGGCAAAAATACCGAGCATTATGAGTGGATGAAAAAATCCGTGAACCGGATGAGTGAGTATTTTGATACCCTTAAACAGCAGTATCCGGATCAGACAACAGTGAAGATTCCCGCGGCGGATGCCATCAAGCTGGATGCTTTTTTCAGGCAGATCAGGATGGCCGGGGAAAATTATGTGAAGACACACGAAAATCCCTGGACGCCCCAGGGCATAAAGCGCAAGAAGATGGGAATGGCGATGTCCGAGCTTCGGATCCAGGAGGCGGCTGTTCCGGAAAATGCCGTTCCGGAAAATGCTGCCCCGGGGAATGAAAATGCTCCCGAAAAGCGCAGTGATTCCGTCAACGTGAAGCCTTCGAATCTGGACAAGCTCATTGATGAGGAAAAACAGGATAATCCGGATAATCCCGAAAATGAACCCGCCAAAAAGAAGGCCTCAGTTAAAAAACGGTCCAAATCGGTGAATTTGGGAGAGCCTGTAAAGAAGGGTCCGAATCCACCGGCTAAATGATTTCAGCCGGAGTTCTGAAAGGTTCCTGATATGAAGGGGGGGGTAAATATGACTCTTATAAACCCGGGCAGATTACCGAACGGAAGGCAGCTGAAAAAAACAAATCCCAGATTCGGGACACATTTTTTTGCCGGAAGTCACAGATATGTTTACTATGCAGACGGTCGTCCAAGGTATTTTTTCAGTGACAGACCCTATACCCTTGAAGATGCAAAGAAGTGGAAAAACCGCTGCCTTGTCAGCTACCTTCTCCTGGGTATCCTGTGCCTGATCCCGCCCCTGGAAAACCTTCTGAATTTTGTCAGCCTGCTTTCGGAAGATTCTGAGATGTCCCTGATCTATGCCGCCCTTGTTTTGACAGGCCTGTACTTTCTGTTCAGGACATTCATTGTAATGAAATTTAATCCGGAGGATGATCCCATGCTGAAATCCTTTATATGTACTGACGATCTTAAAAAGCCCCCTGAGGTCACCTGTCCGGTCTGCGGCGGGGTTTATTCCCAGGGAGCCCACACCACGTGTCCTCACTGCGGAGTTTCAACCGGGTCTGAAAACAGACCCGGAAACGGACAGTAACCGGTATTTCCGGACCGGGCATAAAAATGAAGTCTGACAGTCTGCCCCTTTAAGACAAAATCTGCAAAGCAGAAAAGGGATAAGGAAAAAAGCAAATGAAAAAAGCAGTTTTTTCGAAGATCATCCTGTCATTTCTCATCATCACGGTCCTTGTACCTCTTGTGACCGCATATTCATATATAAGGGTCAATGCATCAGACCAGCCGAAAGAGAGAAAAACCGTCCGTGTGGGGTGGTACGACTCCTCATTTAACCATGTCGACAAGTACGGCAGACGCTCGGGCTATGCATACGATTACCAGCAAAAGATCGCAGATTATACAGGCTGGGATTATGAGTATGTAGAGGGAAGCTGGACCGAACTTTTTGATATGCTTAAAAATGGGGAGATCGATCTGATGAGCGATGTTTCCTATACAGACGAACGGGCTCAGGAAATGCTGTTTCCATCCTATTCCATGGGAGCAGAGTCCTACTATCTCTTTGTCAAAGCTGATAATAACGAGATCAGACCCGGCCAGTACAACACCCTTGACGGAAAAAAGATAGGTATCAACAGGGGAAGTTTTCAGGAAAAACTCTTTATCGAGTGGGCAGAAAAAAACGGTGTAAATGCCGGGATCGTCCCTTTAGACGGCTCGGAGGAGGAATCCCTGGAAAGACTTGCCAATAATGAGATCGATGCCTACCTCACCCTGAATGCCACCTGGGACATGGAAGAACTGATCCCCATCGAGAAGATCGGTGAGTCGGAATATTTCTTTGTGGTAAACAAAGAACGTCCCGATCTGCTGGATGACCTGAATTATGCCTTAAGCAGGATACAGGACAAGAATCTGTATTTTAACAATGACCTTTATGATAAATATTCAACCGGTTCGGGAGCCCGTGCATTTTTGGATCATACGGAGGCTGAATGGTGTGCAGAGCATGGGACCATAAGGGTGGGCTATCTGGATGACCGCCGTCCCTTCTGCGATTATGATGAAACCAGCGGAGAGATGGTGGGTGCCCTGGCCGAATTCTTAAAGCTTGCAAAGGATGTAAACCGAAATACCACTTTAACATTTGAGTCAAAGCCTTATAAAAGTACGGAGAAGGCGATAACAGCCTTAAGATCAGGTGAGATCGACTGTGTCTTTCCTGTCAATATGACTCCCTACGATGGTGAGATATGGGAACTTTTAATTACCGATCCGGTGATGCAGACCGAGGTATATTCCTGTGTCCGTATCAGAGACCACGTTACCCTTACCAAAGATGCTAAAATGCGGATTACTACCATAAACGGCGATATAAATGATGCTCTTTTTATCAGGGAGTCATTTCCGGACTGTACGGTAGTTCACTGCAAAGATACCGAAGAATGCTTTTCGGCTGTAAACAGGGGGACAGCAGATGCGGCACTCATCAGCAGCTATTGGGTAGCTTCCACAGAGGAGCTTCGTGAAAAATACAGTTTATCCGCTCACACCACCGGTCAGCCCATGCTGCTGTCCTTTGCTGTCAATCGCGACGATACGGTTCTCTATTCTGTTTTAGACAATAGCATAGACCTGGTTCCCATAACCTCCATAGAATCATCCCTGGCAACGTACTCTGCTTTGGATGAAAAGGAAACTGTCGTACATTTTATCAAAAAAAATCTGTGGGTCGTTATCGTCATCATACTGATCACCGGAGCCATAAGCACTGCCCTGCTGATAAGGCGAAGCAGACGCATGAAAACGGAACTGGAGGAACGTCTGGCTCTTCGGGACAGGATAATCGTCCAGGAGAGTGAAAAGCTCGAAGCCGATAAAGTGATAAACGCCCTGTCTACGGACTACCGCAGCATCTACTATGTGGATCTGGACAGGGACAGCGCAATATGCTACAGGGCAAACTATGAGATCCGGGGTGGAGTGCAGGAGGGTGATCAGTTTACCTTTTCCTCAAGATTTACGGAATATGCCCGGGATTATATTTCAGAATCAGACAGAACCGGCTTTTTGGATTTTATTAAACCTCAGAATATAAAGGAATCCTTAAAAAAGGAGCCCCTGGTTTCATACCGTTTTCTGGCTAACCTGGATGATTCGGAGCGCTACGAGCTGATCAGGATGGCCAGGGTATCAAAGATGTCGGATTCCCGGGATGATTCCATCCGTGAGATCTGTGTGGGCTTAATGGATGTGGACAGTGAAACCAGGAAGGAGCTTGAAAAAAACACGGTCCTTTCCGAGGCCTTAAACCTGGCTGAGGATGCCAGCGCTGCCAAAACAGCCTTTCTGAGTTCCATGAGCCATGAGATCCGCACTCCCATGAATGCCATCATCGGACTGAATAAGATCGCATTAAGCAAGCCGGATCTGCCTGATGATGTGAGGGAGGATCTCGAAAAGATAAGTTCCAGCGCAGACCACCTTTTGCATCTGATAAATAATATCCTTGATATGAGCCGTATCGAGAGCGGGCGGCTGATATTAAGAAATGAGGAATTTTCCCTGCGCGATATGTTGGGACAGATCAATACCATGATCGACAGCCAGTGTCAGGACAAGGGGCTTACCTATAGCTGCAGGATTCAGGGAGACGTGGACTACTGTTGCATAGGGGACGACATGAAATTAAAGCAGGTTCTCCTGAATATTCTGGGCAACGCGGTAAAATATACACCCGCCCCCGGTACAGTGACCTTTACGGTGGAGACTCTGCACAGATATGATGAAAATGCCGGTATCAGGTTTGTCATAGAGGATACGGGAATAGGCATGGATGAGGAGTTTCTGCCAAAGGTTTTCGATGTCTTTGAGCAGGAAGACGAAAATCGCGCCAACAAATACGGCAGCACGGGTTTGGGCATGACCATCGCCAAACGTATTGTCGAGATGATGAACGGAAATATTGAGGTTGAAAGTAAAAAGGGCCTGGGTACTAAATTTACGGTTACCGTGACACTCAGGGTTTCCGATAAATCCGGAGCCTTAAAGGATACTTCCGTCAGACCCCAGGATCTGCATGTTCTCATAATCGATGATGACCCCGACGGATCGGCCGGTGCAAAAGCCGTCCTGGATGAAGTTGGAATAAGCTCCGAATCCTGTCTGAGCGGAAGTGAAGCCTATGATCTCTTAAGCATTAGTGAAGCCCGCCAGGAGGCCTACAACCTGATACTGGTTGACTGGAAAATGCCGGAGGAGGACGGAGTTGAGGTTACAAGGCAGATCAGGAAGAGGTTAAAGGATGATGCTGCCATAATCATCCTGACCGCCTATGACTGGGAGGATATAGAACAGGAGGCTATAGAAGCGGGAGTTGACGGCTTTATGACAAAGCCCCTCTTTGCTTCAAATGTATTAGATGAGTTGAACCGGATCATCGCATCCAGAAAATATAACAAAAAGGAGTCAAAAAAGGCTGACCTGAATGGCAGACGCATCCTCATGGCAGAGGATATGGAGATAAACGCCGAGATCATGAAGGCTTTGCTTGGTCTTAAGGGCATTGAGACAGATCATGCCGAAAACGGCCAGATCGCAGTGGATATGTTTAAGGCCAGCCCTGAGGGCACCTATGACGCAATACTGATGGATGTGAGAATGCCGGTAATGGACGGTCTGACTGCCACGGAAGTCATAAGAGATCTTGACCGTAGCGATGCAAAGACTATTCCCATAATCGCCATGACAGCAAATGCATTTGACGAGGATGTTCAGCGCTCGCTTCAGGCAGGTCTTAACGCCCATCTCAGCAAGCCCGTGGAGCCGGATCTTTTATATGAGACCCTGGAGAGCATGATCGCAGAATAGCTTTGATGGAAAACGGATACCGAAAACGGGAAAGGAGTTCTTACCATGAAAAAAAGAATATGGATACTTACAACAGTACTGATGCTGGCTGCTGCGGCCTGTTCAGCCTGCAGCGACTCGGAGTTTGAGGAAATACAGGCTGTCCTGGAAGATGAGGAAGCTGAGGAACCTGAGGAACCTGTGGAAACTGTGGAGGATGCGGAGGAACCCGAAGTTAATGAGAACGCCGGACCGGAAAGTTCTGAAACCGGACCGGAAAGTTCTGAAACCGGACCGGAAAGTGCTGAAACCGAACCGGAAAGCACGGACATGGGTGCAGGCGGCTCCGCCCTTTGCATCGATACCGTCACTTTAGACGGCGAGTCCGTGAACACCGGGGACATCTTTTCCAAAAACAAGTTCACGGTAGTAAATGTATGGGCCAGCTGGTGCGGTCCCTGTGTCAGCGAGATACCGGAGCTGGGAGCCATGAACGGTGAGCTTGAGGACAAGGGCTGCGGTATCGTTGGGATGCTGATCGACGGAGATGATCCGATGGGACTAAAGGATGCAAAAGCTATTTTGTCCGAGTCTTCGGCAACCTACACAAATGTTGTCTGTCCGGGGACGGTTTTGGATGCGCTGGAGATACAGACTGTCCCCACCACCTTTTTTGTGGATTCCAAAGGAAATCTGGCAGGGGAGACGGTACATGGCGTCGCTCCTGAATTATACCTTGAAACAGTCAACTCACTTCTGTCGACAGAGTGATCACCGGACAATTCTTCTTCTGACCTAAATTCGTGCACTTATAAATAAAACGAACGCCAACTGTCTTTCCTGTCCGGAAACCTGCCGGGAAGTCTGTGATGATGTGTCTGTTTTGAGGAGCCTCTCGAAGCGGAGCGATCCCCGATAAACAAATACATCATCACAAACGACCGGACGGTTTGAAATAAACCCTTGCAAAACAGTTCGTCTTAAATATATCTTACGATAAAACAGGCCTGCCTGATATAATCATTTTGCCGGGCTGATCAATAGTTGGATCCTCTGAAGCGATCGTCTTTCTTCCATCCACTGACACCGCCGGATCCGATATCCGCACCTAAAACGGCACTATAGTAACTGTCACCGCGAGGATCTGTGATCACTACGGTACCGATGTAATAGCCCTTGGGAAGAACCTTCATCCTGTAATCGGTGTTTGCCTTGATCTTTACGGTTTTACCGGGTGTCGAGCTTTCAGCGCCGTCCTTCAGGCTGGTTTCCTTGTAAAGCGGTGTTATGGTGTCACCCTTCTCAAGCTGAAGATTGGACTTTGTATTATCCATATAATTGGCATTGCCCTCTTCTACCTTACGCACAGAGTTCACTGTCAGATCATCTGTATCCTTATCGTAATTTAAGATCAGATATGCCTCATCGCCGTTATAGTTGATGTGAGACCTGAACTCGATTTCCGAGCCGGTGTTTGAGACAATCTCCACGTACAGAGGAACATCATTGATATAAGGCCACTTTCCGTCAAAGTTGCTTATAAGGCAGCCGTCTCCGTCCAGTTCAAGCCCGCCGTTTGAGCCGTAGTCAGTGATAACACCCTTTTTCTCATTAAGGTTTGCAACTTCAATATTATAGCCGACCATCAGGTTCTGCAGCTCTTCACTCACCGGAAGAGAGAATGTGCCGTCCGCTACCGTCGGCTCAGCCTTTGTGAACTCGTCAAAAAGCTTAAGGTCAAGCTTCTTCGGCTCATTATCCGTCAGGGACTTCACATATTCAGTCAGCTCATCATTAAGGCATCCTGCCTGCTTGTAGTAATAAAGAGCCTTGATATTGTCATCATCAACTATGTCATAAACATAATTCAGATACTTAAGCAGTCCGTTGTAGTTATCAACCTGACAGGGGAGATAGACCGCGATTCCCGTGGCGTCACTTAAGGCGCCGTTCTCACGATGATACAGCACGGTTTCACCTATGAGTTTCTTGATCCTGCTGCATTCCTCCGGATAACTGTCTACAAGATAATCCACATAATTTCCCAGATCAGACATATTGAAGGCATTGCAGTATTCCTGACCGAACCTGGTTGACCGAAGTCCCAGCCGTCCCATTTCCGAAAGAACACCAAGATCTGTTGTGGCATCGATCAGCTGCTTCTTACAAAGCTCGGAGTATGCATCAAAAAGCTCGGCAGTCTTCTTTGCATCCAGAACCGAAAAGGTAACACTCTGATCGAGCAGTTCGCCGACATTGATATTCTCCTGCATATAATAATCGGTGAAGGAATCTGCGATAGCACGACCGATCTGCGGTGCGCTCATTGTGGGGTCATCCGACATTTCCTTAAGGAAGCGGTTATAAGCCCAGCCGTCTCCCGGCTCTGCCTCCTCACTTACACAGAAGTAGTCCGCATAGTCACTTAAGAAGTTTGTAACGGTAGCCTCTGACATAAGGCAGGCATCAAAACCGATGATATCATAGGGTGATTTTTTCGGTGACTGGCCATAAACATTTTCAAGGGCAGCCCTGATCTCCTTTATGGAAAACATTTTGTTATAGATCCTGTCATAGCCGTAGCCAAAGGGTCCTGAACCGTGATCCCATAAAACAAGCATATTATGATCGGAATGATAATTATCGTTGCAGAATGAGATAAAGTCTGTGAGAGTCTCTGTCTCTGAAATTTCCTGCAGGGGGAAGTTGGCAATCTCCTTAAAGGAGCCTTTTTCATATACAAAACGCTGTGTACGGTTAGGATTGACCATCTTGTTGGACCAGTGTCTGGCTCCTCCTGTCTGGATCACGATCCGGATGTTGTCTGACCAGGTATCGGAACAGATCTCACTGATGTCACCGGATGCAGCCCCCCTTCTTTCGGCAACCACAACATCCTCTGTCACATTCTTTGAAGAAGCGACCGGCACGATGGGATAGTAGAAAAATGCAGGTATCTCAAGGCCTTTTTCAGCCAGCTCTCCTGAAAATGTATCCAGACTTTTCTGTAATCCGGCCTTCGTCTTCTCAATGTTTTCTTCCTTCTTTTTCTTAGTCTGTTCTACTACGATCTCGGAAAGATCCACCTGCTTTGAATCCTCCAGATCCGAACCTATCATATAAAGGCATATGGTCCAGGTTTCATCCGAACCGATAGGAGGATAGGCATCGATCTTTTTGTTTCCTTCCTCATCAATGGGGGAGCGTTCATAAATCTCTTCCTTCTGTTTATCACTTAATTCCGCATCCTTGGCGCTGAAGTAGTACTCGAACATTACCTTACTGGCCAGTCCGCTTATTGCCCCTATCATCGGTTTGAGACAAAAAGCGGCAAAGATGCAGATCACAAGGATAACGCAAAAGGGCTTCTTTATGTAAAGATTCCAGTTTCGTACCCCTTTGGGAGCGTATTTATAGAACTCTTTCTGCTCCATCCGCCTTTTGCGTTTTGCAGCCTTCCATTTTTCCCTGCGCTCAGCTTTGGTAAGAGTTCCTTCCGCTGCCTTGTTGGTTTCAACATTGATCTCCTTATTATCTTCCATTCATTTTCCTCCTCTCTGAATGAATCAACATTTTCTACGGATCAAAATCAACATCCTTCATGCTCCGTTTAAGGATCCCCTTGAGCCCGGCAGTTTAAGCAGGCGGTCTGTAAAGGCTTCGGTGCTCTCTTCTTTTTCTCTTATCGCATAGGCAGTACCGATATCCATGGAGCCCTCTTCCTGCGATGCTTTAAGTTTAATGGTCTTTATCAAAAGCTTTATCACGGATTCCTTCTGGGGTCCCGCCATGAGCAGATATTCATCCTCCCCCAGCGAAAAGATCTCGGCGTCCTGAGGTTTAAGGCTGTCAAGGATGGGAATTAGCTCAGTCCCTTTTCCCGGAGCCGTAAAATATACCCCGCTGCCATTGGGATAACCGCTTTTTTCCATGTATTCATTCATGGAGGTCAGAAAATCCCTGTTGAAAAAACCTGTATAGGGATCCACGTACCTGTAGCGGTTCAGTACCGATCTCCAGGTAAGGACTACAGCTATGGCAAGGCATATGCTGCGATAATCGGCTGTATTTATTACCGGCATAAGATTCAGTATATATCCCAGCACTACAGGTACTATAAATACATCCAGCCTTAAGAATGAAGGCGGCTTCCTCCTCTTTTTTGCAGAGAGTACTATATGACAGGCATTTGCTGTCAGAACAAACTGTAAGACCAGACAGAGGCTTGTGAAACCGTTCATCACAGATACCGCAGCACCACCGTATTTTATATAGCTGTCAAAAAGCACATAGAGAAGGATAAAGAGCAGGGAAAGCACTGCGCAGGGTATCTGAATACGTTTATACTTTTTGATCACATGATCATTGCTCCTGTAAATGCCGTAGTCTATGAAAAGGTTCCATCCTGCTATGATCCCGACGGACATCATCTCCTTTATGCAGCACAGAAGAGACAGGATAAAAGCATGGAGAACAAACCATTTTTCCCCCGGCTTTGCATAAAGATTAAAGTCATATACCGTTGACAGCATGTTTATCACAGATCCGGCAACATTGAGAATGGCGATGAAAAAGATCATTTTTGCTTCCGCCGTATCCCGCCTGATCAGATGCCTGTCTGTAAGTAAAAGAGCCGCTATGATAATGATCGCAGCTGTCTCAACCCCGAAAAAGGAGAGCACAGATAAAGCCATGATACTACCTCCTTTCTCCGAAGACTGCTTCTTTTCCGGTCTTCTGACCGAAAAGCTTCCCGGCAAGAGCCCCCACCGTATCATTATGACGTCTGATGATCACAGGCGTATCCCCGGAATATTTCTTCAAAGCCCTGTCCGCACTGAAACAGAGCATATATAAGAGGTCTACATTGGCATCCGGTCCCATGGCCGTTAAAAGCACCGGCATCAGCTTTCCTGATGGGAAACAGTGTACCAGAAAGAAACCGGAAATCTTCCCGTCCGTGATGACGGCTGCGGAAATGTCCTGCTCAAACCAGTCCTTTTCAATATATTCCAGATCCTCCATGATCCCCTTTTTCCCGTTGAAAAGACAGTTTATGACTCCCTGCATAAACTGTGCCTCCGTAACGTCACTCAGTCCCACGATCTTTGGGGGTACCTTCTTTTTTGCAGCCAGTCCTGAAAGATCCGATACGCTGACAAAAAGATCCCGGCTCTCCCCGGAGGTAACCGAAAAACCATCGTCAGTAAAGCCCTTCCTGGCATCATCGGAAATGTCCCCCATCTCAAAGAAGGATCGGACCACAGCCTCGCCGGAGGTCTGACCGTCAAACTCAGAGAGCAGTTCCTCTGCAGCCTCTTTATTCCCGGCAGTAATAAAAACGATCTCCGCTCCCGTGTCAGAATCATCCTCCAGGTTCTTATATTCCCAGATAAGGGCTCCTGATGGAGAATCCTCCCCTGCCCTTACTGCCACGCCGCGATAGAACTCCCTGCCTATGCTTTCCGCCGTGTCGGGATCTATGATATCCCCAAATTCCGTAATATTTTCTTCGTTCAGTTCTATGATACTCATGGAATTCCTTCCGACATTCAAAAAATCATGCAGCTCTTCAAAACTCTTCGGGTTCCGGGCTGTTACAATATCATGCCCTTGAATTAAAGGTAAGGCACAGCATGGTAAGATCATCATACTGAGGCGTGCTGTCTGCAAATTCGTCCACAGCCTTCCTTACCTTCTTCAGTATCTCCCGGGGCTGATCATCCTTTGAGGTTTCAGACAATATTTCCTCCAGTCTGTCTTCCCCAAACATGCTCTCGTCCGGAGAATTTGCTTCGGGAACGCCGTCGGTATAGACAAAGACGGCATCTCCTGCCGACAGCATATATCTCTCGTCTTCATATTTCGTCCCTTCTATCAGACCAAGGGGAGAACCGTGCTCCGTCCTGATCAGACGAAAGGCTTCATCATTACACCTGATGCCGGGATTTTCATGACCTGCGTTTGAACAGATGAGTTCACCTGTTGAGATCGTCAGGATTCCGAGCCATACAGTGACAAACATACAGTTATCATTTCCCTCACACAGCCAGTTGTTGACATCAGTAAGGATTTCAGACGGTGTACCTCCGACTATGGTCCTGTTTTTCAGCATGGTTTTTGATACAGCCATAAAAAGCGAGGCGGGAACACCTTTTCCGGACACGTCGGCGATGGTAAGGGCCAGATGGTCATCATCGACCAGGTAGCAGTCGTAAAAATCCCCTCCGACCTCCTTTGCCGGATCCATTGTGGCAAAAACGCTGAATCCCTCACCTTCCGGAAACACCTGTGGCAGCATCTGTTTCTGGATGCTCTTTGCCACTCCCAGTTCCGTTGCCACCCTTTCCCTTTCCCCTGCAAGAACCTCCATCTCACGGGTATAGCGCTCCATCTCCAAAGCCAGTGAAGAAAACTCATCAGCAAATGCTCCGATCTCATTTCTCGAACGTATTTCGGAAAGTTTTTTTGTCAGTTCATCGGCATCCTTGGTATCCGAATATTCGGATACGCACTGCTTCACCCTTGCCAAAGGCCGGGGAACGATATAGTAGAGAAAGAGAAGGATCAGTATGAAAACCAGAACCATCATGACGATCACTTCATTCCTGATGTTTTCGGTGTAGCTCATATCCTCATAAACTACATCTGCTGCCATGACCCCATACATCTGAACTTTTGTGGATCCCATATAATCCGAAAAAGGAAGGCAGGTTGCAAACAGCATCATCTTGTCGGGAGTTGAAAAAGCCCATCTCCAGACCTCGGCATCCATGGCGGTCCGGGTATTATCCACTATCTTCTTTGTGACCGTAAGATCAATTTTCCTTCCAAGGATAGAGGTATCTCCCTTATCTTCACTGTTAAAGAGTACGGTCTCCTCCTTATTGCTTTCAACGGGCACGGTTATCAGCATGGTGTAGTTCTTTTCTTCCTGATACTGTTCCAGAAGTCCCATGACATCAAGATAACAGCGGGCTGCAAATTCCCTCTGTTCTTCGGGTGACAGCTTTTTGGCCTCTTCGACAGTGATCTCTTCGGGTGTGGTTTTAGAAAGCCGTTTAAGGATATCATTTACATCACCTTCCGGAGCCGGTCCGTTTTCTGTTGAAAACAGAGTCTCAGCATTATCTGTCCAGTAGTCCAGAAGCCAGGGCAGGGACTCGTATTCCTTCATGGACTCGATAATATACTCCATTATGCTGGAAAAAATGGTCATATTGCTTCCCAGCGAGGTAGAAAACGAAGCCATTGTGACCATATTCCCGACGCCGATGGTGACAAGGGTAAAAAGGACGATTATGATCGCACCGATCTGGATCAGGATCTTCTGTCCCCTTTTTATCCCTTTACCTTCTTCTTTTTTAACATATTCTGTTTCTGTGTTTTCCATAGTTTCCATATAGTCTGAAACTCCTTTGGCAGCCCTTGATCAGTGACTGTTTATACCTCGCCAAAGCTGACGGCAGTATATATCTCACTTATCTGCATGTCTTTCTTAAAGATCCGCTTTGCTATAAGCTCCGATTCCGTGTTTACCAGTGAAAAAACTATATCATAGCCGGGATAAAGCTTTTTATGTCTTTCCGTGACCTCGTTTAATACGCCTATCAGCCGGTCTATGCTGTCTCTGTCCGACATAAGAAATGACAGCTCCACCGTATCGGGAAGAACAGATTCCCTGAAGATCACACAGACAGTGCATCTGTCCTCCTCCATATGGCATAGCGAAAGCTCCGGTATGACCTTACCGAAATTGCCGTCTAAAAAAGCACCGAGATTCTTCTCCTCCATATCCTCCATGAACCGGTTACGTTCGGCGCGTGACAGTTCTGTGTAGGGCACAACGGAACATTCATAGGAAGAAATGAGCTTTTCTCTTGAGGGATCCCGGAGGGTATCCGGAGTAACCGTGCAGTACCTGCCGCCGCTTACGACTTCAAAAGCATCAAGGCTCTTAAAAAAGCTGTCTGTTACCTTATCTTCGTCACTGCCGTCTACCGAGTAGGCAGCCTGCACCATAAAGGGCATTTCCGTCAATGAAAGGTATTGAAGGAGCATATCTGTAAGCGCAGTACCGATCCCGTTTCTCCTTAACTTCGGATAAACCTCCAAATGAAGGATATCCACAATGTTTCCGTTCACGGTAAAGGCAACAACCCCCTCGGGAAATCCTTCATCATCCACGGCTCCGATAAACCTGTATCCCTTGCTGCCATTAAGTCCGTCCGGCAGGAGATCCTTAAAAAATTCTGTTCTTTCATCCTTAAGCACATCATCTATACATATAAATCTGCTCATTTAAAACACCTCCGATTCAGGCCTCTGAAGCTTCTTTCCTGTATTTTTCTGTATCTGCCTTAAAGCTTTCCACCATCGCCGTGTAATACCCCGCGTAATCCTTAGCCTGCTTCTTATTGGTACTGGTCGTAAATGTACCTGTATCAAACCCGTGTGAGAGCATAAAATAGGTCATCGCCGTATCGTCCTCAGCCCGCAGGTTTACCATGAGTTCCTTGTAGCGTTTCGGATCCTTTTCCTTAAGCTCATCAAGACCAGTCCTTAAAAGCGGGAATTCGGTATTGGTCCTGCCGTTTACACAGTCCACCATGGAAAGCTTGATCCTGCTGTATCCGATCAAATTTGAATCGATATATTTTTCCTCCGCTTTTTCAATGTCCATGTCCTCCATGTCCTTAGGCTCCATAATTTTGACCAGAGGAAGGAATTTATCTGTAAATTCTCTGCTGATATTTTTGATCTCCTCCTCATCCCCGTACATCATGGCATGCTTATATCTTTTATTAAATTCATCATTGATCTTATCCTGCTCGGTAAGAAAAGCGCCGGAAAAATCCCTGTTTACCGGAAGAATAAAGGTATTCAGCACGCGTTCGACCTCTTCACTTTTAACATGTCTCTGTTTTCCCAGATTTTTTTCAACCTGTTTGATCTCTTCACTGTCATTTGTAAAGAGACTGACCTCTTCACTGGCTGCCTTCTCGATATAAGCCTTCTTCATCCTTTCAAGTGAACCGGTCTTTTCTTTTTCATCCTGTTTTTCAGCCTTATGGCGTTCTTCCCTTTCATCATTCAGTTCTTTTTTCCATTTAGCAAGAGCTTCCTCTCCCGCGGTCTTTTTGATAAATTCTTCCCTGGTCTTTTCAAGCTCATCAAAAAGTTCGTTTACCTTCTGCTGCTTCTTAAAATATTTTACAGCTGCATGATAGTATGCATTCCTGCAGTTTATCTGCTTCACGGAATCTTTCTTTTCTGCTTTTTCATCGATCACACCGTCGGGATCTGTACGCTTTAGGGTATCATACTCATAAGCCTGGTTCCTGACCTCTTTAATATACTCATCACAGAGCTTTTCGATCTTTTCTATTTCCTGCGGATCGCCCTTATCCTTTGCAAGCTGTTTAAGCTTTTCTGTCGCCTCTTCTTCCGATGATGCAACCTTCGTCACCTTCTGTTCGACAAGATCCATCTGATGGATTTCCTGAACCTTCGGGGTCAGTGTTTCCTTGTAATACTGATACGTAAGGATAAGCGGATTATCTTTGTTCTGCTTCAGATATCCTTTCTCATCCACATCCTCCTTCTCAGAAAACTCTGTTCCGTCCCTGTGGATGAAAGGAACATCCGTATCAGGCTGATAGAGCACCTTCTTCTTCGGATCCTTTAAGAAATCCACATACTGCATCATGGTCTTAAAGCTTTCCTCCGTACAAAGATGGATTTCCGCAGCAAATACTATCCCCTGAAGATCCCACATCTTGTTGACGTAGAACCATTCTATATCATTTTCGAGCTTATCCCTCACCTTAAATGCAGGAAGCTTTTCAAGTTCGGCCCTCTGCGCCTTCATCTTATCCAAACCTTCTATCTTCCAGTCAGTCACATAGTTTTCGAAGCTCCCTATCTGCCTGGTGAACGCCTTAAATTCATATATGTTCCGCTTAAATCCCTTTTCGGTCATCCATGCAGTATTTATGGGTCTGTTCAGCGACCTCATGACCATATCCTTATGGATCTTAAGCGCGCCTTCGATGTCAGCCCCGGCAATATCGCTGAGCCTCTTTTTCCAAAACTCAACCTTTTCCTTATCCTCTTCGATCACATTTCCGAACCTGTCAAGCCTGAAATCATCTGCAACGAGGTTCATGGTCTTGTTCCTTTGGAAACTGAATTTCTTGCTTGCCTTTTTAAACTCCTCGGTATCGGCGAACATCCTGTCGAAGTTACCCAGATGCATTAAGTATTTATCATTCGCATAGAGGGTGCGGTAATACATATCATCGATATTTTCCCAGAGCTTGTCATCCTCACTGATATCGGGATATTTCTCCCTGTATTTTTCTTTTGCCAGTTCAACAAAGACCGATTCGTTGCTCTTTTTAAGCTTCTCCGAAACCGTGGGATCGTCCTCCATCGTGTCTACTTTCTTAAAGATCCGCTCTAATGCCAGCACTCTGCAGTTTAGGGACATCATGTTCAGTGTGGTCTTAAAGAAGTTCCTGAACTGTTCCGCAGCATCTGCCCTGTTTTCATCTGCCTCCTTCTTTTTACCATCTTTGCAAAGGAGCCTGTTGGCCGAGATCAAAACCTCCGCCATCGCATCACCGCGCTCAAGATCGGTCATCTTCTCCCAGCCCTTTACCAGAAGATCAGCCTTCAGCTTCATATCATCCCATAAAGGATCCGCTGTTTTACCGTATTTCTTATCGTTAAGGGTATCCAGAAGCTTTCTGAAAACGTTCACATTTTCCGTAACACGCTCTTCTGCCTGCTGATCCATAAGCTTTGAAGACTGAGCTTCTTTTTCGGCCTTCTCCTGCTTTCCTTCCGCCTGCACCTTCTTTTCCTGTGTCTCAGAAGCCGGTTTCACAAGCTTATTATATACGCGCTCATTCAGCTCCCATCTCTTCTTTACCGCGGCATAATCCTTACTTTCCTTATCCAGCGACTCCATCTCATGTTCATACATCCGCTTCAGGTTCTTACGGTAGGTAAGGTCTGCCTTATCCTTGAGTCTCTGCTCCTCCGCCTTGTTCAGCGCCATGGCCTCCGCACAGTTTCTGTCAGCCACACGGATATTGGCATAGATCGTCTCCATGGATTCGATTTTATCCATAAGCTTCATGGGGGCATCGCTTTCTACCGCCTCCTGAAGCTTATCCTTAAGCTTTTTGATATCGTCATTGACCTTTGCAAGGGTTTTGCGGCTGGTCTCCATGCGGTTTTTCCTGGTCTTGTCATAACGATGGCTCTTGGTGTGCTTTCTCATATGCAGCTCCGCAGTTGCCCCGATGTAGGAGCTGTCCCTCATCTGAAGCTTCACATCCTGAGCAAACATCGTATTATTGACAAAGGACTGATGTCTCTCCGATAAACGGGTCGCGCTCATTGATGAAAGAGAGTCCAGCTCCTGCTCAAGGGATCCGATCTTCTCTTCCCCGCCCGACATAAGGATCTTATCCGTCTGAGCCTGAAGGGCATATGCATCCTTTTCCTGGTTTGAGACTGTGTTTATGTCCTTCTGAACCGCGAGCTTTTTATTCTGCATCAAATCCTTACTCATAGATGGTCTCCTTTTCTCATTTCTTCTTAACCGTTTTTTGTGATCAGGCCGCCAAACGTCCCTGCCCCCGCCGCAGGATAGCCTGTGCGGTGAGAATTACGCTTGTCGTTTTCATCATTTTATCACCATGAAAGCTGTTTTTCTGAAGGCGGTTATGATACGTATGACAGCTGAATACATCAGACCTATGCCGTAAATTATAAGAGCTGTGTCCGCATGCTTTATAAATATCAGGCAGGATGCTGCCAAAAGAAAATTAACGATTCCGTGGCTCAGCTTCAGCTTCCACGGACCATCAACCGCCCTCTTTGATTCGAGCGCCCTAAGTGTTTCAACCACACCCGAAAAAGCATGCACTCCGATAAGATACAGCAGCACGTAGAATTTGGGGACATCTGAAAGCGAACCGGTAAGCATCGCAAAATCCAGAACGATAACGCCCTGGACAAGGATCATCTTTCCGCCCACCATATGTCTGGCCATCGTGAAATAAAAAATGATATCCTTTATCCCGCTTATGGCAAGCCCCAATGCAAGGATGATGATCAGCAGCATATAAATATCATCCGACGGGTTCACGATCAATATCACCGCAAACACCAGCATCAGAACACCGACAAACACACCTCTTATCCTTTGAAATACAGTCATATCTTAACCCTCTTTATCCCTGCTTTGAAAAACCGGCAAGCATATTGCCCGACCTGAAGATCTCATCCACAACCATTCCCTTGTGCGCTATGGCTCCCTTCGTAAACCTTCCGATGAAGGTTTCATCCTTTTCGCTCGATGACGCACCGGTATACTCCGCAAAATACTTATCAGTTGAAAAGTCCTCTACCGTCTGCCCCGAAAGTTCCTCACCGAAAGCCTTCCAATCAGCCTCCGCGTTGATCTGGCGCTTTTCGATGATACCCATGATCTTCTCCCGCCACGATCTTACGGCCTCTTCATCATACGTATCCTTTTCAAAGGACGGATACTCTCCGCGGATGAATTTCATGGCCTGTATCATCTGGGTGAACGCCTTAATATAATCACTCGGATTATCCTTTACTATGTCATTATACCCTCCCCACGCAGGAAGATATCTGTACCTTACAAAGCTGTAGTCGGGAAGGTGTCCTGCCCGCCCGTGGCCTAAGTTCATTATCGTATTCTCAGCCCTCTGATACAGTGTATTAGTATACGTGCTGTTATCAAGGTCATCCGGCGATGATGCCTTATGCACGAAGTTGATCTGTTTTTCAGTGTAGCCGCCCTTTCCGTCGGGAAGCAGCTCATAAAAATTATAGTCCGTGTTGTTTATGACAAGGGAGGGCGTTCCCGCAAAATTCGCATGTGCCCAGGTATCTGCGAGCACATGCATCGCAATCCCCACAGACTGAAGAGGCCTTCCCTTGGCAAGCTCCACGGTCTTTACGACAAGATCACCGTTCGGTCCCGCTATCAGCCTGTATTTATTCATATAGCTTATGCCGCAGCCCTTTTTCTTTTCGGCATAAAGATCTTTGGGCAGAAAATGGAAAGAAGCCCATATCCTTGTAATATCCTGCAGTCCCACCGGATCCGTCCTTGCATCCATCATCTCAAGCTGCATCTGTGTTGTGGCGGCTAAAGACGGTCCCTTGATCTTAGCCAGCAATGTCCTTGAGCATTCATCAACAAACTGGGCGCTGTAAGCTATATCCAGGCTTTCCTCATGGGAATAGCCTGCAATGAACGCTGCGCAATATGTTGCATAATAATGAAAATCCTTCTGCATGATCCGTTTACTCCTGAATCTGATCGTCAGTTATCGTTTCTGTTTTATCATCAACCTGTTCTGCACTGAATTTCCGCAATTTATATGTGGATATTATCACGACGATAAAAATATAGATCGTGGTCAGATCCACAAGCAGCGCGGCTAACGTGGTATCGATACTGTCCACATTCTTGAATTCCTCGAGATAAGTCCCAAGGCTTGCTATGGTAAGCGCGCATAAAAAAATACAGACCGGATAATACTTTTTTTTATGCTGCTGGCCCCTTGCGGCCTTCATGGCATTCAATCCGACGTACAGATGAAGCCACATGATAAGTCCCGCTATGACGCCAAAAGCAAGCACTATAAGTATAATGCCAAAAACCCTTTCCATATCGGTGTCAGCCTCAAGGCCAAGGTCATTCTTAAACTCCGTAAACATTTCGATTATGGCTTTGACAACGCTCCAGACTCCCAGAACGATAACGCTCAGCCCGCATACATTAAGATCATCCCGGTATTTTCTGATTTTAATTATATCACTGTCCATATTATCTTCCTTTCACCCCCCTCGATCTATCACCGATCAGGGGACGGTTCTATGATTGACTGCTTCCTTCTTCAGCCTCCGGCTTCGGCGCCTCGTGGACAACAAGCTGATTGAACGGTATCTCAATGCCCCTGCGGTCGAAAATGATCTTAAGCTCCCTGTTAAGGGCACGCGTAGCCGGATACTGTTTTGAGATCTCCGCAAACATGGAAATCTGGATCATCACGCTGCTGTCCTCAAAGGAACTCAATCCATCGTATTTGGGTCCCTTGACAAGTCCGGGGATCTTATCCGGTCCTATAAGAGGCAGTTCTTCAGCAAGGATCTCTTCTATCTCGGCAATGTCAGCATCATAGGATATGGGCATTTTCAGGGCAATGCGCGCAATATCCGCAGAATTGATGATGTCACGCATTGATGAGTTGTTGAATATCTTTGTGTTGGTACCGCGCTTAACCCTCGTCGTACGAAGACCGATCTCCGTTACCGTACCCTGCCAGCTTCCAACGCTGATAAAATCTCCCACCTTATAGGTACTTTCAAAGATAATGAAGAATCCTGCCAGGATATCACTTACCAGATCTTTGGCTCCCATACCTATCATTAACGATAAGATCCCGGCCGATGCCAGCAGCGTCTTGGTATCCACGCCGAACTGAGCCAGACCGTAATAAACAAAAACGATAACAGATATATATTTTATCGCGTTCTTTACAAGAAGACAGACCGTCTCTATCCTCATGTCCGATGCCTTGGCTATCTGATAAAGGAGAAGATCCAGAAGCACCGTAACGACATACATCGCGCACAGAAGGAAAATACAGGAGGTGAAGGCAAAGATGTTCACTCCCTTCTCCCATTTACCTGAAATCACATATGAAAGATTGTTCAGGCTGCCGATGTTTACGCTGCTGCTCATGCTGACATAAAGCGTAGGCAACAGTACCAGCAGGCAGAAAAGCAGAAGCAGGCGGTAGACGATACGCATTATGCGCATTTCGGGACTCTGATCCTTTCCCATCAACGCATTTAACTGCCAGCGGTCATCAAAATCCTTTTTGGTCTGGATCTTTACCAGCTCCGATATTCCGGATAAAAGTCCGCCGTCACCCGGAACCTCTTCATCGGTCTCAATATCGATCTCAGGTTCCGGCACAACCTCGTCTTCCGGTGCGGAATCAAGCACGTCCTTTTGATATCTGAAGAGGGTCAGAATGATAATGATGATCAGTATCACCGCCGCATATAGCATGAGTTCCCCTGAACTTTTTATGGCCGCCGCATTGCTTCCGCGGCGCATGATCGTAACAATATACTGCTCTTCCGAGGCGCTTACTCCGGCATAATAATCGATGTCGTTTATATCAATGAAACCGCTGAAATTCTGTTCAAGATTAGTTTTGGAAATGCCGATCTCTTCAACATTCTGTCCCACATAGCCAAGCCCTGTGGTAGCGGAGACAAGAAGAGTATCCTTGTCAATTGCAACGGCATAATCCGGAAGTCCGATGATAAGGTTATCCAGAACCTTATCCAGAGTGAGGGCATTTAAGAGCTCATCCCTTAATGTAGGTTCTACCGCTATCATAACAAAGCCGTCACAAAGATCTTCTTCATTACGAATGCTGACACCGATGTACTGCAGATATTCGTTATATCTCTCATCCTTTTGTGGCGGAAGTATCACACAGTCTGCACCCTCCAGCAAAACCCGGAACTCATAAAAAGGGTCTCCCGGCTTTGAACCGACCTTTAAATGATCATAATTGGAATTAGTCACTTCTACAGTGCCTTCCTCGTTGAACAGGAAGACATATTTTACGGAGAGATAGTCCGAATATATCTTCATTGCATCACGATCCAGCGGTTGCTGCCTTTTTTGTATCATGAGAGCGGCAAGCCGGCACTGAACTTCATAGAAGGAATCCATCCACTTTCCCAGTGTATCGCTTTGCTTCTGGTAGGTCTCAAGGGTTTCCACAGCCACCTCGGCATGATGCGTCATGGTCTTAAGTTCGTCTGCCACCTTCGTCAGGGTCTGGAAATACCAGGAAACCACGAAAGTAACAATGCAGACTATCAGTGAATAGGCGATGAGCTTGTTCCTCATGGATCTTGATGATTCACAGCGTCTGTCGAGTACAAGACAGATCCATTTGATGATAAGCCAGATCAGTATGAAGAGAATAACAGTCACTATAACAGCATTTGCAAGAAAAGACAGCCGTTCGTAAATAGAGATCCCGCAGATTATATAGTAATCCTCATATTCCATGATACAGCCGTACAGAGAATTGTTCATATAATCATTAAATTCAAAAAAGCTGGCAATGTCCTCTTCCGGAGGTACGTTTTCAAAAATATTGAAATTAGCCTCAAGATCCTCAGCCCTGGTATCCGGAGTAATCGATCCAAGATCGATCACGTTTTCATCCGTGAGCTTTTCATTCGGTTCAAGACGTATACCCAGCATATTTTCGTCCGGATGGGCAATAACAGTCATGGTATCCTTATCCAGCACCACAACAGAACCGTCACGTCCAACCTTAAGTCTGGTCACCCTGTCCATCCATGACAGGGTTTCCCCGATGAACTGTTCCAGCTTCAATCTTGTATCGGGAATGTTATAATCCGATTCATCAAGGATCCCGTCCGCCGCAATCCTGTCCCAGCTGTTATTCATCTGGTCGCAGACTGCCCTCAGCGCAGATTCGCTTTCTTCAAGCTGCGGTATGATCTGTGCAACCTGGATGACCGCGCGGCATATCTGCGGTTTCAGTATGGCCTTGTAATTCTCGCTGTATATGCCCTCATTTTTGATCAGCACGACAAAGAAGGACACCACAAGAACCAGATACAAAAGCAGCTTCCTTATTAAGATCTTCTTTCTGTATTTTTTGTATTCCGGCGTTTTAGCAGGTTTCTTTTTTATCCTGAGTTTTGCTAAAATGCTATTCATGCTTTTATTATCCGACATCCGGTATACTCCTTTACAAACAGTCGTCGATTACCACGTTTTGCGTATCTCTTCAAAATCAACATCTTTCATGTGCCATTTCCATATCCATATGCATATGGCAATATCAACAGCCATGAGGATCAGCTGCATGACCAGGTTAGCCGCGGCAAGCTGTCCGGTCATACTAACATAATCCTGCGTATTGGATGCCACCTCTCCCGCTTTCACAAATATCACATTCGAAAACTCTATAAGATAATCATACAGTCCGTGGGCTATGGCAACCGCCCACAGGTTTCTCGTTTTCCAGTACATAAACAGATATGCGATACCTCCGATGCCGCTGCTGAACGTCTTTAAAACGCCAAACCCGACCGCGCTCATTGTGGAAAAATCAGAACCGATCAGATGAACCGCACCAAACACGATAACATCAACAACAGCAATCATAATAAAGAGGTTCTTCGTGCTCATCTTGGAGTCCCTGAACTGATATAACACTGCATCGTTTATCAATCCTCTCGCAGTTATCTCTTCAAGAAGACCTACGCATATGTATTCAAATGTGATGATAAGTATGCCCGGAAGCCACCCTTTGGCTATCGGCAGTCCGTCCCTGATACCGACCACAAAACCTGAAATGAAACCGATGATGGAAAAGATCAGAGTCGGGAGCAGGACAAGAAGAACATACCCTGTTCTGTTATCACAGTTTTCAAAGGCCTTCTCCCGTGAGATAAGATAGAGGAAGACAGCCCCTGTCAGGGCAAGTGCCAGGCGGATTGCCCCTGCTTCAAGATGACCGACCATTCTCGGTCCCAGATACCGCACACATAATCCGACAAAGAACACGCCGATCAAACCGGTAATAAGCGGTTGCTTCTTCAGAAATTCCAAAGTTTTTTTCATAGCATAAAATCCTCCTTTATATTAGCCTGTCCAAATTGATGCAGTAACAAGTGTACCATTTTTCAGAGCAAAAAAGAAACTCCTCTCTCTCATAAACTTTCTCCGGCATCAATGCCATACTTCACATTTCGTATTCTATAGATCATCGCGCCATGTTGAATTTCTTGAACAGCTTTTCTACGGTGGCCGGCTCCGTGGACCCTATTTCCTGGTCCAGTCCCATAACGCTCATGACCGTGATCGCCATAAGCCTCGTCTCTGCCATCGGGTTATAATTGCTTGCACAGAAGACGATGGACTGCGCCATGCTCATGGCCGTGTTCTCCACCAGCTCGCTGGTATGCTCATAGCCCCTGGTATCTGAAAGGATATCGATGAAGCTGCTGGATCCGAATTTCTCCTGAGTCTTGATGGATTCGTCAAGCTTCTTTTCCATTTCATCATTTCCGGACCTCCTGATCCCGTTCCTTGCCTTGTCCACAACAGCCTTGCCGGCATCGGTCTTAAGGAAATACTCTGAAAGCACGTTCCTGTCGGAGGCGATCCTTAAAGCAAACAAGGCAAACTGCAGACCCTCCTGGATCGCTTTGGCTATGGCTTCCTGTCCCACATTCAGCTTGCCTCCCGCCATGGATGCGGTCTCCATGGAAAGATTAACAACCTCTCCTGCAATGTTGAATTCCTCAAGACGCACGCCCAGCTCCTTTGACATCGAGGTCATGCCACGGTGCTTATCCACGATATTTTTAGCCTTCTGGCTCTGGCCTTCATCAAGCCTTGTCTCGCCGGCCTCCTTAAGCTTTTTATCATCCTCTGCGCGCTTATCCTTGCTGACATTCTGACCGTCTTTTAAAAGGTTTATATTCAGCACGCTCGAAGCTATGTTTTCCACGTGCTTCACACACTTCTTAGCGTAATTGATGTAGTTAACGGTCTTTGAGATATAACCTCCGATCACATTCTTGACATCATAGTATCCCTTTTCAAAATCAAGGATCTTCTTGGCGGTTTCATCTCCGACCATCTCCTTAACGGTCTTTTCAAAATCCTCTCCGGCATACTCGTTTGCCGCATTCTGAAGCTGCTCCATCTCGTCCCCGTTTTCATCGATCTTTGCATTGATGAAGTTATTATTGAGGAACCCGAACACAGCCTTCTGTGCACAGGTCTGGAGAACCTTTGTCACATCCTTGATCCTGGGTCCTGCAGATTTCGGCTCTTCCTTCTTCTCCTCGTCTTCTTCGTCCTTGTTTTTCTTCTTATCCTTTGCGATGGTCTTTTCGACGATATTGTTTTTATCGACCTGCGCCTCGATCTCCTTAGTGGGAGTCAAAAACTGCATGGATTCAAAGTGATCGGCCAGCACGCCTGAAAGCTCGTCCTTTATGAAATCTGCCGTATCTGCAACGGCATCGGTAGCTTCAATGCCCTGCTCAAAGAGATTGTTGATACCGTCTTTTACATGGCCGTAGTAGTTGAGGTTCTCGCGTCTTTCCTTTTCCTGCTTTTCAGCCTCTTCTTTTTCCACCTTTGTAGGCTCCTTCGTCTTCTTAACGTCAGGAGCATTGATCTTAATGGTATCCTCCGGAGCCTTTGCTTTAATGAACTCATTTGCTTCAGAGCTCTTGTCCTTGATCCAGGCAAGACCCTTCCTTAAGGATCCGGATTTCCTGAGGCCTATCTTCCTTGCCGCAACATCGGCAAAAGTTGCACCCTTAAGAAGTACATTCAGCACCGTATCGATCTTAAGCTTATCCTTGACATTCCTTTCAAAAATGTTGGCGATGCGTCTGCCCCACTGGTTTCCGGTGCGATGGAAATTCTTACGCAGGAAGCTGTAGTTCATATCAAGCTTCCCGTTGTCCACAAGATTTCCTGCGCCCCTGTAAAGCTGCGCGTTGCCTTCGGCATACTCCAGCTCCTCGGTGGAACGGTTTACAAAGTTGAGCGCCCTCTTGAACAGCTTCCAGTCGATAGCCGTCTTCCTCAACATGAACAGATTTCTTTCCGCCGCGATCATATCCTCGATACTCTTTTCGGAAGAAAGCTTTTCTGTATCATCGATCTGGCTGGTAAAGAGCGACTGCATGGCTTTGTAATAAGCGTTGTCATCTATGGTTATTCCGATGTTGTCCTCCAGGCTGTTTTCGATATATTTATCTATCAGCTTGTCACGCTCCGCCTGGTTTACATAATCTCTATCCTTCTTACCGAAGAAATTGGATTTATAATTCTTCTTCGAGATATCCAGAAGATCACGTCTTGCAAGCACCTTAAAGAACAGCTTCTTTTCCTTATCCGTAAGGGCGTGATACCCTGCCAGGTTTCTCTGTATATCCTCGTCTCCGTCCTTTTGAGCCTGTTCTTTGATATATTCTTCAAAATCCGTCTGCTTGAAATCCTCTTTTTTCTCCAAATATTTCTGTTCAAGCTTTTTGTTTTCAGCGATAGCTTCCTTGTTCCCGGACTGGTTGATATAATTCGTGGCATGTGAAAGGGCATAGACTGCAGTCCTCTTTTCCTTGATCTCATCAAGGAAATCAAAGGCGCGCTCAACAAGATCCCAGTCAACAAGAGTCTTCCTCTTAAGGGCACCCTCCACGAAATTATCCTCCGTAAGATCCTTTCCGGTGGAATTGATGTCATCCCTTATCTGGAAGCTCAGGGCATTGATCAGCACCTGCATACAGGAATCCGGATCGTCAAAGCCTTTCATTACAGAAGCCTGGGTGTCGGGATCTGCAGAAAGCGCCTCCCGCAAAGCGTTTCTCTTTTCGTGGTCCACAAAGAGTTCTTCTTCGGAGCCGTCATCCGCGGCACTTACATCCAGCACGCTTCTTTCCTGCATGATACGCAAAAACAGTTTCATGTCGTCCTGGGACATTTTTTCAAAGCGGTCGCGCAGTCCGTTTAAGTTGCGGGTAAAGAAGGAGTTATCTTTCTTGATATACTCGAGCATCTTTTCCTTTACCCTGTCTACGGTCAGATAGTCCCCTTTCTTTAAGCTGTCAAGTTCCTTAATCTGCTTGTCCTTATCGTATTTAACTCCCGCTGTGATGATCGAGGAATAACCGTCATCCAGACGTGTCCAGTCCTTCTCACCAAAGGCCAGCTTTTTAGCCGTGAGCTCCTTTGCAAACTGCATGGCCTTTTCAAAAGCAGTCTCAGAGAACACATATCCCGGAGCGTTATCCTTCTTTTTGGCCTCTTCTTCCTCTTTGGTCTTCTGGGCATCCTGAGAATCACCGGTCTCTTCCTTCTTCTTTTTCTTCTCGGCATTTTCGGTACCCTCAGCGTTTTCGGTGTTCTCTGTGTTTTCGCCCTCCCCCGAGCCTTCGGTATTTTCAGTTTTTTTCGTCTTGGACGCGTTCTTTGCCTTCTCGGCGTTTTCGGTATTTTCCCCGCTGCCTTCGCCGGCGTTTTCGCCGCCTTCGCCTTCCTTTTTCTTTTTCTTCTCCTCTTCCTTCTTCTCTGCCTCTTCCTTTTTCTCTGCCTCCTCACTCTCGGTAACAGGCTCCTTATAGGAGAACAACTTGTTAAAGGCCTCCTTGTAATTGATCTCGATATCAAGGCCTTCGCCGGCCACATACTTATTTATCGCTTCCTGGACCTTCTGAAGATTTTTTGCCTTTTGCGAGCTGGCATTTAAGAGCTCCGTGGTTCCTGTGGTACCGTAGCCTATGCTTCCGATATCCATCATCATGAGAGCCAGTGAGAAGAGCTTCTTCTGATCCTCATCCAGCTTCTCGTATTCCTCGTTTTTGTCCTTTGAAGAGTTCTTGCTTTCCTTCAGCGTTTTGGCTATGGTCTCTTCGTTATCGGTAGTTTCAAACTTAAGATCCTCAAATGCCTTGTACTCCTCACTGGAAATGGAATCCCGCTTGAAGACCATGTTGTCCCAGTAGTCCTTGTTCCCATATTTCTCCTGGATCTTCGCTTCCCACTCTGCCTTATCAAACGCCTTACCTTCCTTAACATTCTTTGACAGGTCACTTAGAAAAAAGTTCATGACCGCAATGGTCTTTCTGTCAATATAATGATCCGAGCTTTTGGTCTTTTTGGCAGTCTCATCTTTAACGATCTGCTGTCTTATAAGCTGTTTAACCTTCAGGCTGTAGTCAAGATATTCCCTGGTGCGCTTTATGGTGGTGAGCATGTTTTCTTTATAAGCCTGAACATCCTCAGTTTTTTCGATCTTATTTTCCCTGATGGTCTTTCCGTCTTTATCCAAAAGTCCGATCCTTGTCACCATCATCGTACGCAGATCTTTTGAGAGCTCTGCCTTCTCACGCTCGATATCCGGATCGCCGGAATCTTCGTTTTCCATCGCGGTAAGCTCGGCATACATCTTTCTGAAATTGGCATAGTCCTTTACTGATCTGAGCTCAGCCACATTAAACCCGTCAGGCTTTTCAAACTCAACCCTGAAGGCCTTGGCGCTGTAGAGTCTGACGATATACATGGTGGCTTCTTCTTCGCTCATTGCGGGATCGTCCTTATAGTCCTGGGTCAGAAGGTTAAAGAGCTTGCTCATTGCAAAGGCATGTCTCTGGAGCTTTGTCCTGTCGCCTAAAATGCTGCCTTCTGCATCGGCTGCTCCTTCTTCCACTAAAGCGTCACGAAGTATGGGTGGCAGTTCAAAGGCACTGCAGTACTTTTCAAGCCTTCCCCTCATGGAATCTGCCTTCTTTTCTTCAATGACTTCCTTTTCTCCCTTTTCGGTCACTCTTACAAGGGATTTGCCCAGACGTACCTTTTCAAGTCTTTCGGAATCGATCCCGAGCATATTACGACGGTCTTTTAAGCCCTGCTCCTTCTTTTTCTGTATATCCGCCAGTACTTTTTTAAGCTCCTCGTTTGTAGTAGGCAGCTCATCCTTGAACTCCTGTGTTATCTTACTTGTGATCTGGGTCTTGGCATCATCCTTTTTAACGGATTTTACGACCCGGTCAAGTTCTTCAAGCGCAAACTTCTTTAAGGCCTTAAGATCGAGGAGAGTCAAAAACTCCTCGGTATTATTCATCATCTCATAGATCCGTCCCAAGACCGCGACCTTAATGGAAAATGCTTCCCCGCCCTTCTTCCACTTGAAGAAGATCTTGGTCTCAAGCTCTTTGTCCACTTCCTTGATGTTATCGCCTATGGTCTTTGAGCCTTCCGGCTTCAGTTTGAAGACCCTGTCGTAATAGTTGGAAATATCCTCCCTGAAGAATTTCTCATCTCCGGAAAGGGAGCCCTCATAGATGTTGCGCAGATTGTTATATGCATACTGCTTGCGGACCGCATCGGGTATGATATAGTTATCACCCTTCTGCCCTTCCTTGCGTCTGGTGCCTGCAAGGCCGACTCCTTCTATGAAGCCCTTAAGCCGCTGATCGAGTTCCTGCTTCAGGAAAGCATTTACGACCTTTTCGTCCTTGTTCATCAGGGCAGCAAAAACTGCGGGTATCTCCATAAGGATATCCGCAAAGTCCGCATATTTTCCTTCACCGTATTCAGAAAGCTTCTTCAGCCTTTCCTCATAACGTTTTTCGTTTTCTTCTACCTCTTTAGAACCGCCCTCGAAAAGCTGGGGAACCACAAGCTCCATGACCTGAAGCGCCTCATCCCAGGTCTTAACACCGAATCTTTCAAGGTTTTTCCTGTAGATTTCGGCTTTTTCATCCTCATACATGTCATCCTTGACTTCAAGGATGCCGTCAATGTGACGGTTGAACTTCTCCCTGAATTCTGTCCAGCGCTTTTTCGGGATTCCGCTTTTTTGCAGGATATGGTTAACGTGGTTGCTTCGCTCTTCCCTTAATTCCTTAGCCGCTTCTTCATCAGCCTTTGACTGTTTGGTCTTTCCTGCAAAAGCAGCGTTAAGATCCCTGTATTTTTCCATGGGATCCTTAGATGAATTAATGTTAAACAGAAATTTGCTGTCCATGGAATTACCAAGCAATTCTATTTCTTCAAGCTCAGCCTTAAGGTGCTTCTGTCTTGCGGGATCTTTTTCGGCATCCCTGAATTTCCGGTCGGTAAGATACTCTTTTCTGGAAAGCTTTTCACCCTCTGCCTCACCGCTTGAGGCCTCCTTTAGGCGGCTTAAGAATTCCTTTTCAGTCATCTCACCGTTTTTAAGAAGCAGGTCTTCTAAGGCATCCCACTGTTCCTTTGTGAGCATCCTGTTTTCTTCTTTAACATACTTATCAAAGGCCTTGCTGTTTGTCTTCATGTTTTTGACATACAGATCGAGTCTTTTAGCGTTAGTCTTTTGCCTGATGTTGAAGAGTTTTCCGGGATCGTTTTCTGTCATAAAGAGAATGAAGCTGTCTTTTCTGACCTTGTCAATCTTAAGGTCATCCATAACCTCGCTTATCCCCTTTTCTTCACGATATTCCGCAGGAGCAGTGAATTTGAGCATGTCGATGAACGCTGCGCTCTGATCCGTGATCTGCTCTGTAGTCCCAAATAACCTGAGCGCTCCGAAATAAGCAAACATCTTCCTCTGTATGGAAGATCTTGTACGCACCGAGTAACGCTCGGTAAGCATGTCCAGCATGATCTTGTCATTTGCTTCAACATGTTCTTTGACAGATCTGAGCTTATCCTTAAATACTTCTTCGTTTTCCTCGCTTAAAAGCTCCTTCATCTCGGCAAAATCATAGAGATTTTCACTGTCAGGCGGCAGAAGCAGTACCTGGCACACCTTTTCAAGACGTGCCTTGTATCCGGCTATCTTTTCACTGTTTTCTTTTTTAAATTCTTCGATCTCCTTCTTGGCCAGCTCGATAAATTCCGGTGTCTTTGATTTAATGCTGTCCTTTAGTTTCCCGGCAAGGTGATCGTTTAAGGCCTCTTTAAGCCAGGGCATATTCAATGTGGCATCCTTTGATGAATCCAGAAGAACGCTTACGGCCACGCGGTTTGCAACCTTGCGGTTTTCTTCATCCATAAGAAAGGCAAGGAATTCGTTCTGTCTTTTTTTGTCCTCTTCGGCAACCCCGTTTGCCTCGATCATCTGCTTTATGTCTTTGGTATATCCCTTTTCTATCCAGTCGGATCCTGCCTTTTTTGCCCCCTCCTTATCCTTGTCGGACACAAATTTGCCTGTCTCGATAAGACGCATCATATCGCCCACGGCGGCATCTCCGTTGAAAACCCGTTCCTTCTCCTCGATCTCCTCGGCAGAAAGACCTTCTGTCCTGTACCCTGCCATGCGGATATTCTTAGCAAGCATATCGTCTTTGACCCTGTCTCTCTCCTTTTCAAGCTGCTTTATAAGGGTCTGCATACGGAGGGCAACCTGCACTCTCCGGTCTCCCTTTTTTGTCCATCGGAATCCCGAATGGTTCTTTACGTACTGATTGACCTGAACCGAGGCTGTGAAAAGGACTTCATTAAAATCCTTTGTGACATCAGCCTTACCCTCTTCCTTTAACACTCCGTCAGTCTGTGAAAGGTTTAAGAGTCTGTCCACGGCATTATACATATCCATAAAGCTTGCATCCTTACGGTCTGTATCATCACGCAGTTCATCTCTTAAGCCAAAAAGATCCTTGTCGTCAAACCGGTTGTACCTGACTCCCATGGCTGTTTTGACATCAGCGGTATTATGAAAATCGGCAACTGTCTTCCAGAGAGCCTTCTGAAGCTCATCATAGTTTAAGGTTTCCGGATTTGCTGGTTCGCCCTGACTGTTCGTATTCGACTCCCTGAGCCTGTTCCTTTCCTGCACAAGCCTGTCCCTGGTACTGCTTTGAAGGTCATTTACCTGTTCGGGCATGCTCTTTACGGTGCTTTCCCTGAATTTGCCGATCACCTGGACAGGAACCTCCAGGGATTCATTGGCAGCAGTCGTTGCGGAAAGATCTTCGGTAACCGTCTGTTCCCCTATGGTCTGTTGAATATCTTCATTGACCGGCTCCATCTGCCTTTGAACATTAAGCTCCGTCGTTTTATTTTCCATCAGTTTTTTAGAGTCCATTAAAAACCTCCTTGACAACTATTCAAAGCAGCCCGGACATTTTTTGCTGCCCTGCCTGCAGAAAATGCCGGTTACACTCTTTTTCAGAAGATAAGGCGGGGATTTTTCGTCTGCTTCACCAGTCTGTCACAGTCCGAAAAATCCTCCTGACTGAAAAGATCCTCCAAAGCACCTTTCCTGAAATACTGCCGTTCCCCAGTCGGTACAAATCCACAGGAAATGAGGAAGAGCTTAAGCTGCTCAGAAGAAATATCCCTTAATATCCCGGTTTCGGAAGGAGGGAGGATCGCCAGAGAGAATTTCAGTCCGCTTTTTTTAAGGATATCCTCCATACCCTCCATCAGCTTCTGCCCCAGACCCTGCCTTCTGTATTCTTCAATGACATAGATATATATGAGCTCGGCATAACCCCTTCGGTTTGCAGTCGAACTGACAAAAAAGACCGCCATTCCGAGAAGGGATTCTTCATCCCCCTCCCTGCTGACGATCCCTATCGGAAAAAAACTTTCCCCACGCCCGGCTTTGATCACGGGTTCGGGAATGAGGTCATAAAAACCCAGTATACTGTATCGGTTCAGAGATTTTATCGCTGTTTTCATCAGGTTCTCCTCTATTAACTCTTATTTTCCCGGAAAAAGCTTCCCGGAAAGGGTCTCGGATTCCGGCGTATTCCTGGGTATTACCACAACAGTCGAATCCGGATACAGGCTGAATGCCGATCTGAACGCATCTCTCAGCATGCGCAGAAGCTGCTTTTTTTCCTTTCCGATGTACTGAAGGAGGATGATCTCAAGCTCATCCTCTTCGTTCTTCCTCACAAGAAAAAGACCGGTTATCTTTCCTTCCTCGATCGAATAGCTGGAAACGTAGCCGTCAAACCATTCGGCAGGTGTGCTGACAAGATCGGGCGGAATGCTTTTTCTGCCGGAAAAGATGCAGTTCATCACGCCCTTTCTGAACTGCTTTTCATTCAGTTCATTTATGGAGCCGACATCTCTGGGCATCTTGCTGTTACTGAAGAATTCTGTATCTCCTATATCCCTTAGTGTCAGCCTCAGCGGCTCTCTGCTCATACCTTTTCCTCCGACATACTGACAAGCTCGGACAGAAGACTTCCCGGATCCTGTCCTTCCTTTCTGAAGGCATAGCATCCTTTGAAGTGCAGAGCCTCCCCTGCTTCTCCGGTAAGAGACTGAGTCACGATATTTATGAGCACCCTGATGGCCTCCTCCTGCTCCTTAGACACCTTGGAGATAACAAGAAAGCTGCTGCCTCCCAGAAACATGGTCTCGCAGCCCTCAGGAAGCTCATCCCTTAAGGTCATTGCAGCCTCCCTCATCAGATTGTTTGTAGCGATGATGCCGTTCTTTGCCATATAGTCCCCTGTATCATCCGAATAGAAAAGGATTCCGGAGGAAAAATCAAAGGCTCCCGCCGAGGCCTCCTGAGAGATCCTCTCCAGAAAAAAGCTGTTATAAAATCCGGTCACAGGGTCTTCGAAGGTGTTTTCTCTCAGCATCCCGAAGAAGATCAGAAGATAACCTATGGTTGCTCCAGCCGTAGGCAGCGACATTCCCGGGATCACAAACTCACCTATCGCTCCGGCCATGAAGGGGATGATAAACGACTTCACCGGGAAGAAATGAAGACCTCCGCTTTTTTTCTTATATTTTGCAAGAAATGACGAAGTTCCGACTATGTATACGATCTGAACCAGACTGTACAAACACCATAAGGGTCTCACCTCCAGACTGCCTTCCTCAGTCACATAAAAGACAATGTTTGTAAAAAGATTGATCACAAGAAGAATGAACACAAAAAACAGGGGTATAAGTGTCATTATCCTCAGGCGTCTGATCCTGTTGCGGCTCTTGTAGAGTCTGAAATTGATAAACAATGTCCAGAGGTATATGAAGATCAGGTTCAGCATCATGACAAGGTTGGTGGATATAAGTGTGACTTCCCTGACATAGGGGGTTCTGCACAGGAAAAGAATGATCGCTATGATATCGCATAATATACAGGCAAAAAGTACATCCCACATTCCTAAGAAGATAATGTCGTCCGTGCGTTTTCTCTTATAGATGGGACCGAGCTGTGTCCCGATCGAGATAAGCAGCACCGCCACAATGACAGTAGGCACCAGCGTATACGCCACCAGCATAAAAGTATTCATAATGACCACCTCTCTAATCCAAACTCTCCCTAAATGTACCTGAAACAGGGGGTTCCGAACAGCACTTCTATTCTATCATAACAGGGGGTGATATCTCAATCAGTCCTCATATGTCGCCTTTTACGTTGTTACTGCCGGAGCTTACCTGAGAATTGTTTTAGGGCCGCACTTGTTGTATTATGCTACTGTTTACGTGGTCCGGCTGACCACGTAAGCCTTAATTGTATTATCCTTACACGGATAAAAGGTTACAGATGGAGGAAAGGTCTGTGAAAGAAAAGAGAAGCATACCCGGCTTTTTGACCCTGTGTCTGCTTGCAGCCGCACTTATTTCATTTGCTTTCGGAATATACCGCGGTGAGGCGGATGATGTGTTTAATAAGGCTGTTAATATCTGTATGGAGTGTATAGGAATTGGGTAAAAGGGGATCTGAAAAAAACGGGATTGTCAGAAAGGCTGTCCAGCTTGCAGCCTCTCTTGTGTCAAACGCCAACTTAAAGGGATTTCTGACGGGAAAGATCTACAGGGGTCCCCTGAAGCGTTTCTGCCTTCCGGGTCTTAACTGCTATTCCTGCCCGGGAGCTTTGGGAGCCTGTCCCATCGGTTCCCTGCAGTCCTTCCTGGACGGACGAAGGAGAAGATTTGCCTTCTATGTTTTGGGTTTTCTTGCCGCCGTTGGGCTTCTTGCTGGAAGGTTTGTCTGCGGATGGCTATGCCTTTTCGGGCTGATACAGGAGCTCCTTTATAAGATCCCGACACCCAAGCTTAAGATCCCCGATAAGCTTGACAGATCCCTCAGATACGTTAAATATGCAGTGCTTCTCGTGGCGGTGATCGCTCTGCCTCTTTTATGGAGGTCAAAGGCAGGCGTCGGCGATCCCTTTTTCTGTAAATATATCTGTCCCGTCGGAACCCTTGAGGGTGGGATACCCCTGGTCCTTAAAAACAGTGGGATCCGTTCCCAGGTGGGGGCACTCTTTAACTGGAAGCTGAGCCTGCTGATTCTGTGCCTGACAGCATCAGTTTTCATATACAGGCCCTTTTGTAAATACATATGTCCCCTGGGAGCCTTCTATGCCCTTTTCCAGAGGATCAGCCTGATCAGACTGCACTTCGATGCAGAAAAATGCGTACAATGCGGGGCTTGCGCCGGAGTCTGCAAAATGAAGGTGGATCCCGCAAAGGATCCAAACAGCAAAGAGTGCATAAGATGCGGTGAATGTCTTGGCTCCTGCCCCAAAAAAGCCCTGTCATTTTCATCCGGAAATCCCACAAAATAAAACCGGAGGTAACCGGTCAAAAACCGAAAGTTTCTGAACAGTTACCCCCGGAGGCTTTAAGAGACCGGTTCAATATCCGTAAAGGATCCTGGCGTATTCCGAATCCTTATCAAGGATCAGGGTCTTATCCTTTCCCGTCATGGCTTTAAGTGAATCCAGCCCGCGAAGATAGTTGTAGAATTCAGCCTTGTCTTCATTTCTGTAGGCATCCGACAGGATCTTCATGTATTCCGCCTCTCCCTCGGCTTCAAGCTTTGCAGCCTCCATTTCGGCATTTGCCTTTGTGATGCTGACCTGCTTGTCGGTCTCGTTCATGATCTTTTTCGCCTCTGCCTGACCCTTGGCACGGTAGCCTGAGGCGATGTTATTCCTTTCGGAGATCATCCTCTCATATACTGCTGCCTTGTTGTCATCAGGAAGGTCCAAAGCCTTGATCTCAGCCAGCTCTATTGAGATGCCGTACTGGCTTATATCGGAATTTGCTTCCTCCGTGATCCTCCTTGTGAGGGTGTTGCCTCTGGCGGCTATTATCTCATCCTGGGTCATGGATGAGATTATGTTTTTAGTGGCATTAAACACGGCAGCCCCGATCCTCTCCTCAGCCCTGCCTCTGATGGCACCAAGGGTCTGATAGTATTTGACTGCATCATCCACAGACCATATGACATAGTTGTCCGCGATCATGGACTTCTTGTCTGAAGTGATGACATCGGACACGGGAATGTCATAGAGCCTGTCGCCGCAATAGATGGTGGTGATGTTCTCAATGAAGGGGGTGTGTATGTGAAGCCCGGTGTTCTTCTGCTGTGCCTGTATCTTGCCAAGCCTTATGAGCAGAGCCGTTTCGTTGGTATGAACGGTATAAAGTGATGACACCAGAGCAAAAAGCACCACTATCGCTCCGGCTATGGCTGCCACGGTTATCAGACCTTTTTTATTCATTATCACCAGCTTCTTCCTCTTCATCAGAATCTGCTGCCCCATCCTCTGCATCTCCTGAACCGGTATCCGCCGGCAGACCGTATCCCCCAAAGCCCGGCTGCGAATCGGTGAAGGTGTCTAAAGGCAGCATGGTCTGGGTCTGTCCGTCGGAAATGACCACCTTGATGCCGGGAAGGATCTCTTCCATCTTTTCAAAGAACATCCGGCGCTTTGTCACAGTGGGATATTTCTGATACTCGTTATAGATCTCGTTAAACCGGGCAACCTGTCCCTCGGCCTCCGCTATCCTGGCCTCCTTTGCGGCTGTTGCCTTCTGAATGATGGCATCCGCCTCCGCCTCTGCCTCCGGTATCCTTCTGTTTTTATATGCCTGGGCATTGTTTTTATCCGTGTCTGCCCCCTGCTTTGCAGTCTCCACTTCCTTGAAGGCGGCAACTATCTCGCTTGTGGGCGGTCTGGAATCCTGAACCGTGATGTTTAAGACCATAAGCCCTATGTCCTGCTCATCCAGTTCCTTTGTTATCGCTTCCTTGATGTCCGCCTGTATCTGGCTCTTGCCCGTGGTCATTGCTTCATCGACAGTGTAGTTTGACACCACTGTCCTGATGTTGGACTGGGCTATGTTTGCCAGGATCCCCTCCGGATCCTCCGTGTTGTATATATATGCCACCGGATCCGAAACCCTGTACTCCAGATAGAAGTCTATGTTTAAGAGGTTAAAGTCGGAGGTTATCATGATCCCGCTGGATTCATCCACCGGATACTGGCCCTTCTGGGCATCCTCCTCGATCACATAGCCTATGGCTGTGCCGTGAGTCGTCATATCCACCATGTTCACGTTCTGCCAGGGAGCCTTGAAATAAAAGCCTGCGGTGTTTACCTGCAAAACCCTTCCGAACTGGGTCAGCACCGCATTCTGCTGCTCATTCACCGAATAAAAGCAGCGAAGTATCATCATACCCAGAATGAGCACTATGAGCACGAAAGGGATCGCCTTTAGAATGACCCTGCCCTGTCCCCCGAGCATTCCCTTTCCTCCCTTTTCAAAGTTGACCCGGTTTCCGTCCCTGTCGACTACATCGGGTCCCTTTCCCTTGTTTTTTCCAAACAGCATTTTTTAACCTCCTCAGGTCAGGTTGCAGATCACTCGTACCTTAAGGCGTCTATGGGATTTAAGTCCGCTGCCTTTTTTGCGGGATAGAATCCGAAAAAGACACCTACAAGGCTTGAGAAAAAGAGGGATATAAAAACCCCTGCATAGGGGATCTGAAACTTTATGGGGTCAAAGGTTCCCCCGTCCTTTATGACCGAATTGCCATAGAAATAATTATAGGCTGTTGTAGCCATATCTCCGAAGAATATCCCCAGAAGACAGCCGATCACGCCTCCCACAAGGCAGAGCATTATGGCCTCGGCTATAAACTGGGTCAGTATCAGGGAATTGGTCGCACCAAGCGCCTTTCTGGTTCCGATCTCCCTGGTCCTTTCCTGGATGGAAACCAGCATGATATTCATGACGCCGATGCCTCCGACCATCAGGGAGATCCCGGCTATGACAGCCACACCGGCAGAAAGCATGCCCATGATCCTTTCTATCTCCTTTATAAAGGTTGTGTTGCTGAAGGTTTTTGCCATGTAAACGCTGTTGCTGTGGAAATACCTCCTGTTCACATAGTCCTGAACCTCCTTCATCAGCGGTTCGAGCTTTTCGTCATCGTCATAGGAAAAGTCCACGCTTGTGTAGAGCTCCTTCTGATGGTCTATGACAAAGGCTGTTTTAACAGGGACATAAAACTCCGTAACATCTGCCCCCTCCAGGCTGTATATGGCTTCACTTTCATTGAAATAGTACACTCCCACTATGGTGAAGTGCTGGAATTCTTCATCCTTGATCAGTGTGATGTCCTGTCCCAAAGCCTCTTCGGGGGTCATCTTAAAGGCTTTCTTAAGAGCCTTGTCGGAGATCACGCAGACAAGTCTTGCCTCCTCCTGATCCACCTCCGTAAAGGCTCTTCCGGCGATCATTTTCAGCTTTTTGTCTGTCATGGCCTTGTTGTTTTTTCCGACTATTGAAAGCCTGGTCTCCTTTCCTCTTTCGCTTATGACCGCATTTCCGGCGCTTTTTTCTATGCTGTAATCCGTAAGTCTCCCCGAAAACTCATTGAGGATGTCCCTGATCTTTTCAACATCGAACATTTCCTCTTCCTTAAGCTCCACGCTGTCGGAATCCACGTATTCCGGATCGCTTTCGGGGTCATCCGTGTCGTCTTCCCTTTTCTGGATCCCCACCTTTATTCCCATGGAGCCCAGGAAGAAAAAGCCGGAGGTTGTTGCAGAGGTGAGAAGATTTCCCATGCTCGTGATGGTGATGACGGATGAGATCCCTATGATTATTCCAAGCATTGTCAGCAGTGACCTGGCTCTGTTTGCACGTATGGCACTTATGGCAAGAATGATGTTTTCAAAGACCAGCATAGCCCTTACCCCTTCTTTCACCCACGATCAGTCCGTCGGAAAGTGTCAGTATCCTCTGGGTTTCCTCCGCCAGCTCCGGAGAATGTGTTATCAGTACTATTGTTTTTCCGTGTTCCGTATTAAGCTTGTGAAAAATATCCATTACCAGCCTTCCGGTCTTTGTGTCCAGGGCTCCCGTGGGCTCATCCGCAAGTATCAGGGCAGGATCGTTTCCCATGGATCTTGCGATGGCTATCCTCTGCTTCTGTCCGCCGGAAAGCTCATCCGGATTGTGGTTCATCCTGTCTTCCATCCCCACCATTTTCAGGAGCTCCTTTGCCCTTTTGACTCTTTCTGTTTTTTTCATGCCTGCATAGAGCATGGGAAGCTCAACGTTTTTAAGTCCCGACTGCCTGGAAATGAGGTTATAGGTCTGGAACACAAAGCCTATCTTCTGATTGCGGATGGCTGAAAGCTCGGAATCATCCGACAGTCCCACATCTACCCCGTCAAGGTAGTATTCCCCCTCAGTGGGTTTGTCCAGAACTCCCAATATGTTCATGAGGGTAGATTTTCCCGAGCCGGATGCACCGACTATGGCAACAAATTCACCCGGATACACCTTGATGTCGATCCCGTGAAGGATCTCCAGCTCGTTTGGCTGACCGATGTAGTATCTCTTATATATGCCTCTGGCATCTATTATCGGAGCATCTGATGATCTCAAATCAAAGCCCTCCTGCTCCCGCCGTAAGGTCTGTTTCCGTTTCTGTGCTGCCCTCCGGTGAAGGCTCGCCTTCTTCAGGTTCCCTGCTCTCCCCAGACCCGGCTCCTTCGCTGCCCTCCGGCAAAGATGCAGGATCTGCCGCAAACGGATCCTTATCCGAAGAAGAGGGAACCGTCACCCTGTCGCCCTCCTTTATCTCCGGGGACAGTATCTCAATGTAGTAATCAGTCTCGATCCCTGTCTCTACCTTTACCTTTCTCGTTTTTACCTCTTCGGGTACGCTGCCTGCAAAAAGACCGGCAAGCTTATCCGATAAGCCCTTCTTTTCAGTCTCTTTTGCGGTCGTTTCTTCTTTTCCCACGACATACACATATTTATTTCCGTAGTCATCCGTTTCAATGCAGTCGTAGGGCACACAAAGGGCATCCTTTTTCTCCTCCAGGATCAGGGATGTCTCCGCTGTCACGCCGATCCTCAGCCTGCTGTCCCTTATGTTCAGCTTAACCTCCACCGGAAACTGTACCTTGGTCTTGCCGGTATCAGATGAGCCGGTACCTGAGGAGGGCTGGGCAGCAGAGGATGGAACAGGGGAAACAAAGGTCACCGTTCCGTCAAGCTCATCCTTTCCCGTGGTGTCGGTCTTTATGACCGCCCTCATCCCCTGTGTGACATTTCCTATATCATACTGGTTAACATTTCCCTTTGCTATATATCCGGTATCGTCCTGGATCACACAGATCTCCGACTTGGACCTGTCCGCAAACTCATCCCCGGGATGAACGTTTAAGGAGGTAACAAGTCCCGATATGGGAGCCCTCACAATGCTGCTTTCAAGCTCCTTTTCGTAATCGGACATGGCCTTCATGTTCTCATCATTTGCTATTGATGCATCAAGCCCTGCCGTATATCTCTTTTCCTGTGCAAGCTGGACATCCACGTAATCCTTCACATAGTCCCTGGGGGTCTTTATGGTCGCATCCTCCAGGGCGTTTTTGGCGGTTATCATTGCCCCTTCCTTGCTCTTTATGTTGCTTTCAAAGGTTTCCACACTTGAAGCTGCCGCCTTGTATGCGGTTTCCGCTGCTTCGTAAAGCCCCTTGTAATACTCGTAGGTTTTCTTTATGGCTGTTTTAGCATCATCAAGCTCTACCGCTCCGGCCTTTTCCTGATCCGTAAGGGTATCATAGGCTGCCTTTGCATTATCATAATCCCTCTTTGCCGCATCCCTGGCACTGCCCTTTGAATCCTTTTCCTTCTTTGCGTTGGAGTAGCCGTCTGCCGCATTATAGTATTCCGCCACTGCCCTGTCATAGTCAGTCTGCTTTCTGGCAGCTGCCGTAAGGTCGTCCTGGGTGTCATAGGCCCAGGTCGTACCCGCCTTGTTTACATCCATCTGGGTATCATTCATCAGAATGTTCTGCTTCTGGGTCGTGACGTTCATCTTCTTTTCAAGCCTTGCCATGTTCTCGGAAAGCCTGGTGGTATCGAAGGTGCAGATCACATCTCCGGCGTGCACATAGTCGCCGATCTTACAGTTAACCTCAAGTACCCTGGTGTTTGACACCAGGGTTGAAACTGTTCGTTTGTCATTGGGTTCTATGGTCGATGTGACAGTGATATATCTGCGAAGGTCTTTTCTTTTTACATCCCTTTGCTCGGTTACGGCGGCGGCATTCAGCTCGTCCTTTACCTTTGAGACCCTGGAATAAAAGGAGAACAAAAGCATGATCAGGATAAGGATAATGCCGACTGTTATGAGCTTTCTGTGTTTCTTAAAAAAGCCTTTTTTATAAGCTTTGGGCTTTCCGTTCTTTTGAGATGACCTGCTTTCGGCAGCGCTGACCTGTTTTTCCTCAGGTGCATCTCCGGTTTCTTCGATCTGCCCGGTTTCTGCCCCTTCCTCTTTCTCCGTGTATTCTTCGATATTTGAGGTTTCTTCCGTAACCGGAGGGGTGTCCGTGTCCTTTTTTTGCATTCCGTTTTCCAACTCTGCCATTTCTTTAATTACTCCTCTGTAAAAAACTGCTTATATCTGACCGGGATCCGTCCAAAGCCGGTGCCGAAGCCCGTCTGAAAAAACCTGCCGCTATGATGAGAAGCTCTATTGTCTGTAGTGGTCGACGATCAGGCTCCTGTCATACCAGACCCTGTCCATATCCGTGATTCGGACGGACCCCTTTTCGGCTTCGATCACTGTGGCTGAACAGTTATAGGGAGCGTGGCCGCACCAGTAGTCTGAAGGATCCTCCAGAAGATAGTTGACCATTGCCCTCATGGCACAGCCGTGGGTGCTTACAAACCAGGTCTTTCCGTCATCCTTTGCTATCAGCTCCTTAAGAAAAGCCTGGGTTCTTCTGCACACATCCCCTATCGTCTCGCCGCCCTTGAAGCCCGGAAAGCTGAAGGGATCGTTATAAAAGAGTTCCCCTGCCTTTCCCATCTCCGGGAATTTTTTTCCTTCCATTTCCCCAAAATCGATCTCCAGAAGCCTTTCATCCGTTTCTATGGGGATGTCATTTCCGCTTTCCCTAATGATTATCTCTGCCGTCTCATGAGCCCTGCTTAAAGGGCTTGAAACACAGTGATCAAAACGGATCCCCTTCATTCCCTGACCGCTTAAAACAGCAAGCTCGCGTCCCTTTTCATTTAAGGGAGTATTCCGTCTTCCCTGCATCACGCCCAGTTTATTCATATCTGTCTCGCCGTGGCGAATGATGTATATCTTCATTTTTTCTCCGTTTCATTCGGCATCTTTTCAGCCTTTTTTATCGACTCACTCAAACGGTCGATCTTCTTTTCGACATTGTCTGTCCTGATGACTATGCTTCCGAAAATGATCAGAAGAAAGGTGATGTATACCGTAAACAGTATCATTGGTGTGCTGATCATATACCCTCCCCCTACTTCTTGTTTGCGGGAGCCGGGATCGAGGCTTTCCTGCCGCCCTTGCCCTTTGATGGACCCTTTATGGTTTCTTCCAGTTCCTCAAGCTTTTTTTCCATTTTATCCAACGTCATGGACAGCCTGGCATACATTATGGCCAGAAACAGACTCACTACCATAAAAAAAATGATCAATGCTGTTTGCATGATTGATTTCCCCTTGTAAAGACGAAGTTTTATAGCGGTCATGATACCCTTTAAGTCCGTAAAATACATTAACATAGAAAGCAGAGGTTTTCAAAGTCTTGTTTTCACCAAAAAAATTGCCATTTCCGGTACTTTTTCGTATAAAATATAAAAATGAGTATAATATTCGAAAAGGAGGATGGATTATGAAGGATCACGAAAAACTGCCGGACGATCTGCTCGGTCAGGTTTCGGGTGGAACAAATTCAGAAATGATCGACCTGCAAAACAGACTCGGTGCTGATAATATCAAAGAGATCATAAGAGGTCTCAAGAGGTACGGGATCAGTGCAGAGCTTTCATCTGAGTCAGATAACCTTTATAGAAAAATCGACACCGGCAAAGAACTCAGCCATGAAGAGGTACTCAGAATCATAAGATGAGCGCAGATATCTCTTCCTCTGAGCTGTTTAAGAAGATGGACAGGGATCTGGCAGGGTATCTCTTCGAACAGAGGGAAGAGAACTTTGAGCATGCCACCTTAAGTCAGGAAATGGCCATGTTCTACCTTGTTAAGGATGGGGATATCGATGGGGTAAAAAAATCCCTGAAGAGGAGAAGAGGTCACGATCTGCCGGAACTATCCGACTCACCTTTGCAGACTGCAAAGTTTCTTTTTGTGTCTGTCATAACCAGCTGCTGCCGTTTCTGCATAGAAGGCGGCATGCCCTCGGATGAATCCTACGGTCTTTCGGATCTCTACATCAGGAGAGCGGACAAGTGCTCCTCTCCCGAGGAGGTTTCCGCCCTTTCGGAAACCATGCTCCTTGACTACACTGAAAGGATGCGGCTTCTTAAGGAGGGAGTGAGGGAGTATTCTCCAAAGATAACTGCCTGCCTTGAATATATTGACAATCATCTCCACGACAGGATCACCGTCAGCACTCTGTCTGAGGAACTGGAGATCAACCCTTCCTGGCTTTCCACCCTCTTCATGAAGGAAACAGGAGTTTCTGTTTCGGAATACATAAGGAGAAAAAAGCTTTCAGCAGCAAAGTACCTGCTCTCCTTTGATGACTACTCCTGCACCGATATAGCGGAATATCTCGGCTTTTCGACCTCCAGCCACTTCACTTCTCTTTTCAAAAAGGAGGAAGGCATGACTCCGGCCGAGTACCGTAAAAAGAACTACAGGAAACACTTTTCAAGTCTGAACTGAATAATGGTTACCGCGATCTTTCGTTTGAGCCGCACTGCCTGCAAGCCCAAAATCTCTCCAAAAACGGTAAAAAGATCAAAGTTCATCAGCTTCTTCCGTCAAACAAAAAAGACATCGGGGCGACAGGATTCGAACCTGCGGCCTCCTGGTCCCAAACCAGGCGCTCTACCAAACTGAGCCACGCCCCGAAAAACCATTCAGAACCCTTCGGCTTCTGAACATTTTCATCTTATACTCTCAGGACAGATAGTTCAAGGAAAAATGCACCTCTCCCTCCCGGTCTATATCCATGATGCAGTAGCTGGGAAGCCGTCCCTCCTGCCTGGGATAGCTGACACTTCCGGGATTGACCAGAAATACCCCGTCCTTGTTCATGACCATGGGTCTGTGGGTATGCCCGAAAAAGGCTATGTCCGCCCCGCGGAACTTTGCCTCCTCCAGGAGCTTTTCATAGCCCATGGAAATGCCGTAGTAGTGGCCGTGGGTGAGAAAAGCCTTGTATCTTCCGACCTGAAACTCGTCCTCTGCAGGAAGTCTTGAAAAGAAGTCATTATTGCCGGCGACAAATCTGCAGGGACATCCGGCCATCTGCATGATGGTATGCTCTCCGCCCTCGGTATCTCCGCAGTGGATCAGCATATCCACGTCCCCCACATCAAACAGGATCTGTCTTAAGTTCTCGTGCTTACCATGGGTATCGCTAATAACCAGTACCTTCAATCATCCCTCCGATGAAAAGAGCTGTTACTGTTCAGTCCCGAGCCACGAGCGACATCAGCATGCTGATGGAGTCGAGTAGCTACGGGCAAATATGTAAATTTAGCAGGTTCGGCACCATTGCCGAAGGCAATTCTCATGTGCCGAACCCGTTACTGCTTACGTGGTCTGGTTGACCACGTAAGCAGTAACAAAGAGCTCACTGCACATGCGTCTTAAGGCCTTTCCCCTGTGGCTGATCCCGTTCTTCTGATCCGGGCTTATCTCGGCAGAGGTTTTGTTAAACTCCGGCAGAAAAAAGATCGGGTCATAGCCGAAACCGTTTTCTCCTGCTTCTTCGTAGCCTATGCGGCCCTCCATGGTCTCTCTGATCACAAGTTCGCTCCCGTCAGGCCTTATGGCAGCAATGGCACAGACAAATCTTGCTGTCCTTTTCTCATCGGGAATACCCTCAAGTCTTCTGATAAGGTCATTGTTCTTTTCATGATAGGAGGTATCCTTCCCCAGATACCTCGCGGAAAGAACCCCCGGCTCCCCGTTCAGGGCATCGATCTCCAGACCGGAATCGTCTGCAAGGATGAAATCCCCCTCTTTTTTTCCGTTAGCCTCAAAGACATATCTGGCCTTTAAAAGGGCATTTTCTTCGAAGGTCTTTCCGTTCTCCTCCGCCTCGCCCTCTATCTGAGCCTGTGTCATGGATAGAACCCTGATGTCCCTGCCTTTCAGGATCTCAGAGATCTCCCTCAGCTTATCATTGTTTTTGGTAGCAAAAATTATTCTCATATCACTGCCTGTCGATCACAGACGCAATGGCCGAAGCCGTCTGTTTCTGAAAGTCACCTTCACTCATCATTTCCGCCTCTGCCCTGTTGGTCATATACCCAAGTCTTATGACGATGCAGGGAATGCCTGTCTCATCAAAATACCCTGTTTCCTTCTTTTTCACAACAGCCACATTCTCAACGCCGGTCACCTTCTCAAGGCTTTGTGCAAGGCTCTTTGCCGCATCTGAAACCGAGTCATCACTGTAGCTCAGTTCCATTCCCCGGGTGATCCTGGTATCCCTGTCGGCGTTCGTCTGAAGAGAGATCACCAGACTTGCACCAAGATCCACAGCCTTCTTTTCCCTGTCCTTTTCCGGAAGGTCCTGATCCCCGGATCTCGTGAAAAAGACCCCGCTGTCCTCGTCAAGAATGCTTTCAAGTTCCTTCGAAACCCCAAGGGTAATGTCCTTTTCAAGGAAATCGTAGGCCTCGGTACCGCTGTCGGATCCCCCGTGTCCCGGATCGATCAGAATGATCCTGTCATAAAGCTCGACAAGGGGCTTAAAGGCTATGTAGAGCTTTCTGTCCTCAAACACCGTTTCCGGTGCCATCCTGTCGTCATTTATGATATCAAAGGTGACCTCATTTCCATCGTCCCTGAACTCCACGTTCTTCACGTGATCCCTGCTGCCGTAGAGATTGTTCTCATAGTAAAAACCGCTGTCCGACACCGGAACGGTCACTGACATGGTGCAGCTGCCGATGTCATAGGAAGTCCGGACATCTGCCCTGCCGACCCCTTCTTCAAGGGGAATGCAAAGATACCCCTCCTTCAGTTCAGCCCTTCCTGTCTCATCTCCGGTTTTTCCCTCTTCACGAACCTTTTCCGTATCTCCGTCGGGCTCCTGACCCGATGTCAGATAGAGACTTTCGGCCTCAACGTTTCTGCTCACAAAAAAAAGAAGCATGACCGCCATTGCTGTCAGTGTGAAAAGTGTTGCGATCACTATCAGGGTATATCTTTTTAAAAATCTCATTTTCACTCAACTCTTTCCTGCAGGCTTGGGTCCGGGATAGGTGTACAGATAGGTCCTGATCATCCCGTTGTAGATTTTTCTGTTTTTGGAAGCTTTTTTGCCCACAGCCCTTTCACAGTCCTCATAAGAGGTTATTATGTAATATGACCAGGTGTCAAGTCTTTCCATGGACTCTCCCAGCTCCCGGTAGGTCTTAAAAAGGCTCTCCTTTTCCGAAAGCCTTTCCCCGTAGGGAGGGTTTGTGACTATGAATCCGTATTTATTATGGTGGCTTAAGTCCTTAACGGCCCGCTCCTGAAAGTGGACCATGTGCTCCACTCCCGCAAGAAGCGCATTTTGTCTTGCAGTCTTTAAGACTTCACCGTCAATGTCATAACCCTGAATATCTGCCGAAGCAGTGTTATTTATCAGATCATTCGCCTCATCAATGCATTCGTACCATATTTTTCTTCTGATCAGGCCGGTCCAGTCCTGTGCCGTGAAGTCCCTGTTCATGCCCGGGGCAATGTTGGCTGCGATCATGGCAGCTTCTATGGGAAAGGTTCCGCTGCCGCAAAAGGGATCAACGAGGATCCTGCCCTCCCGGAAAGGAGTTAACATAAGTATTGCAGCCGCAAGATTTTCGGCTATGGGAGCCGGGCCTGCCTGCTTTCTGTAGCCTCTTTTATGGAGGGAATCCCCGGTGCTGTCAAGGGAAGCAGTTACCGTATCCTTGTTGATAAAAACCCTTATGGGATAGTCATTTCCCGTTTCATTGAGGAATTCTGTTTTATATGCTGTCTTAAGTGATTCGACGATGGCCTTCTTCATAACCCGCTGGATATCGCTCGGAGAAAAAAGCTTAGACTTCACGCTTGAGGCTTTTTTAACCCAGAATCTGCCGTCTTTCGGAATGAAGCGTGACCAGTCGGCGGCCTTTGTTTTTTCAAAGAGTTCGTCAAAGGAAACAGCCTTGAATTCGCAGACCTTAATGAGAACCCTCTCAGCCGTCCTAAGAAAGATGTTTGCCCTTGCAATGGCTTCTTCGTCTCCGTAAAAGGTCACTCTTCCGTCGCTTACTTCCTTTATGTCATATCCGAGACCGGCTATTTCTTTTTTAAGCACCGATTCCAGCCCGAAATGGCAGGGGGTGATCAGTTCAAACATCTCACAGAATCTCCTTTTAAGAGGGTTCCTTCAACAACTACCCTGAGTGCCGTTCTGATCTCAGGCTTTTCAATGGAGTCGATCAGGCATTCAGCCGCCCTTTTTCCCATCTTGTCCGTATTCTGCTCAATCGTCGTGATCTTGGGCTCTAAGGTCTTTGCTATGTTTATCCCGTCATAGCCGGCTACGGAAACATCACGGGGTATCGAAAGACCCATGCCGGCTGCGGCATTTATGGCTCCTATGGCCGAAAAATCGTCGGGACAGATAATGCAGGTGGGCCGGTCGGAACCTGAAAGCAGTTTTTTTGTGATCTGGGCACAAAGCCCTGTATCCCTGTATCTTGCAGGAGCCACGTAGCCTTCCGGTATGGCGGCATTGTGCTCTTCCATGAACTGCCTGAAGCATTCGATCCTGTTCCTTGTCACCCTGGAATCCTCGCCGTGTATGTAGGCAATGGCTCTGTGACCGCATTCTTCGTATATGAAGGTCAGCAGATCCTTCATTCCCTTTGTGTTATCCGACATTATGGCGGATCTTTTTTCAAAAATGTGATCTATGGTCACAACGGGAATGTCGCTGAGAGCCAGCTCCACGACCTCCGGATCGTCATACCTGGCACAGGCGATGGCAACCCCGTCAAAGCCCCTGTATCTGCTGTGCTCCAGATAGGTCATGTTAAGAGCCTTCTTATTGGTGTTTATAAACGTTATGTCATAGCCCCTGGCTTCTGCCGTGACCTTGATGCTTTCCAGGATGTTTGCATAAAAGTCGTGGGTCAGACCGCTTCCGGCCTCGTCCATAAAAAGCACTCCTATGTTGTGACTCCTGTTTGTTTTCAGCTGTTTTGCGGAGGCATTGGGAAAATAGCCCATCTGTCTGGCAGTTTCCCTGACAAGCTTCTTTGTAGCCTCTCCTATGTCACTGTGGTCATTGAGCGCTTTGCTGACGGTTGCAACGGAAACCCCGCACCGCTTTGACACATCCTTCATTGAAACCATTTGTGATCACCCTTATCAAACCCGGAACTTAAACGTTTTCGATGTCCATAGTATATTCCATTGAAAAACAAATTTCAATCGGCACGCCGGAGTCTCTTTTTACTCTTGAATAGCTGCCGGGAAGAGAATAATATGTTGTTAACGAAGTTGAACCCTGCTTTGGAAAGAAGGTTAGATATGATCCTGCCGCTTGACTGGGACAAACCCTCCGACGGAAATGAAGAGCTCTGCAGAAAATTTTCCCGAAACACCTACCGGGAAGAAGATTTTGAAATGCCCTACAGGCTGTTTAAGCCCAAAACAGACGGTCCGGTTCCCTTTGTGGTCTATCTTCACGGAGCCGATGCCGTCGGCGACGATAACATCCTCCCCCTTTCAATGCACGACATAGGAACCTGCCTTGCAAGGGACCGCTTCCAGCTGTCTCACCCCTGCTATATCCTTGCACCCCAGTATGATGAGACCCAGTACTGGAATACCCCTGCCATATCCAGAGCGATAATAAAGCTCATAAACCAGCATATTGAAGAGGGAAAGGCAGACAAAAGCAGGATCTACATCTATGGCTACAGTGCCGGTGGTGTGGGCACTCTTTTCATGCTTTCAAACCATCCGGACATCTTTGCCGCAGCCATTGCCATCTGCGGCGTCACGGGAAGAAAAAGCCTGAAGGCTCTTTCGAAGAAGCCTCTCTGGCTCTGCCATGCCATAGACGACACCATCGTCCGGGCAACCTACAGGCAGCCCGGCAGGGATACTCTCGGAAATTACGGTTCAAGGGATATTTACGAAGCCCTGATGTCAGAGGCAAAGGAACTAAAATATACGGAATACCCAAAGGGGTGGATGAAAATGCAGTACGGGGTAAACCCGCACTGCTCATGGGTTGCTGTTTCAGATTACCCCCAGATCTGGGAGTGGCTGTTTTCAAAAAGACTCGAAACTGTTCAGAACTCTTCGGTTTCTGAACAGTTATAAAGACTCAGTGACCAAACGACTTCCTGATCTGCATGGTCATGTTCCCGTTTTTTGCCGACACGGTTATCTCGTCGGAAAGCCTGGCTAAAACCGACCGCTCCAGATTATCCCAGGCTTCCTGGGAATAGGTGTCTTCGCTCTTTTTTGCCTTCAGATCCTCTTCATATTCCTTAAGGGACCAGGTGGATTTCTCAGGCTTTTCGAACTTTTCCCTGATATAGTCAAAAAAGGTGCGCGGAGCCTCATTTTTTCCGGAGGATGATACTGAGATGAATTCTTCCTGCTGATCCGTATCCAGCTTTTGATCCGTGTTGAGATAGATATAGGCGGTATCTGAATCCCCTTCAAGCCATATATCCACATACTCCCCGCTGCCTACGATGGATTCAGCCAGTCTGACGGCCTCTTCAGCCAGAAGTGTGAATCTGAAAGCATTCTTTTCCCTGATGCCCGTTCTGAAAATAAAGTCATCAAGAATGTCAATAAAACGATCATAATGTTCTCTGAGATTTCCTATGGCAACCTTTTCTGTCTTCATGGATTTCCCTCCCCTGTAAATCACAGTTTATATCTGACCAAATGCTGTCGGATGTCCGTTTTTGCAGTGTCGTGTAAAAACTCACAATATCAAAAAAGGCTCCTCTGAGCGATGACATTGCCCGCAGCCCGGGACCGGACGCATCCCCGAATCCGGATAGGTATCAGGTAGATTATACAGTCCTTTGCAAAGGCGGTCAAACCTGAAAAACACACCCCCTTGATACAAAAGGAGGCTCGGGCAGCTAAAAATGTGCCGCAAACGAAAGAATGGTCCCGAGAAGAGAGGTTTCAAAATGGGTCTTAACCACAGGAGAGCCTGACACATGGCGGATCACGAAACAGGCTGCAAGCAGGATCGCAAGACCATAGCAGCAGGCATTAAAGACCTTCTGTTTAAGGCGTATGACACCTGATACATACAGGAGATAGAGCAGAAATGAAAGCACCATCACAGGCCAGAGGGGGTGATAGTAAAAGGCAGCCCTGACCCTGCCGGAAAGCAGGGCTTTAAGAGCCCGGGTAATCCCGCACATGGGGCAGGGAATACCCAGGATAAATTCCGACGGACACCTGAAACGAAATAAGACCGCGAAAAGAAAGAGTCCTGTCGCAATGAGTAAAATAAAAGTAGCCTGCAAAACTGCAGGCTGCTTTTTTTTGGCTTGACCAATATTATTTTGCATACTTTCCGTCTATGAAGACGAACTCTGTTTCCGGTCCGAATGCTTCTGCGCCATATGCCTTTGTCATGGCGATGATCCAGTCAACGATCATCCAGACACCGCAGCCGCCGCATGTAACCAGCTTTAATATTCCAAGTCCGATCTGTCCCCTGACAAACCTGTCAATGCCAAGCTCGCCGAGCAGGAAGCAGAACACCCAGGTGAAAATATTTTTGTCTATTCTCTTTTCCATAATCCCTCCTAAAACTGAAGATTTGTAAAACATTATTACCGTGTTGCATTATAGTATAATTAAAGCCGTCTGGTCAACCTTGTTTTTTTATCAAAAACCTCCCTGCCGTCCGGTTCCGAGTCCCTCCTGCCGGTCTCCCCACACGGCATTTAAGCCTCTGACATTGGGAAAAAGCCTGTTTGCCAGGGCAGTCGCAGCATCACTTTCACACCGGATCGTCACCCTTGTATCAGGCGGATAGAGATCTCCTGCCCTTTTGATCGAGTTGACGATCATGTAGAGGAGATTTTTCTGGGAATCCGGTCCCGAAGCAAAAAGAAGCTTCACCTGAAGGGTGCCGGAAACAGTCCTGTGTACCAGGAAGAGTCCGACCACATTATCGTCCAGCACTGTATAGGAGGAAACCTCCCTTTCATACCAGTCCATGGGAAGGTAGGCCAGATCCTCCAAAAGCCCCTTCCGGTTGTGAACGAGACAGTTAAGGATCCCCTTCCTGAACTTCCTTTTTTCCAGCTCGTCTATGCATCCGATGTTCTCAGGCAGTCTGGTTTTTCCAACCACCGGAAGGCCTGTCAGATCGGAAACTCTCACAATGCGGTCCGGTCCCTCTCCTTCCTCCATACTGAAGCCTGCATCCGTCAAAATGACCGCATCCTCTTTTTTGGGAAATTCATAGAAGCTTTGTTTCACCTGCTCTTCCTGTGCCAGACTTGCATATTCCGCAAGAAGTCGTCCGGCGGCCTCATGGTCATTTACCTTCACCTGCAGGATCCTTCCCGCATTGTCCTTCTCCTGCTCGGTGTTTTTAAGCTCCAGAACCAGGGCTCCGTTCACATCGCCCTGATCGTCAGTGGAAGCTATTCCCCGGTAAAAGGCCCGGTTCATGTCGGCGAACAGATCCGGATCTATCAGTTTCTTAAATTTTTCCGCACTCAACTCATCGAATCGATAAACCATTATCCGGGACTCCTTAACCCTCTACCTGTCCTGCGTCTTTATCATACTCAGCCTTAAGTCCTTCTAAGAAGGTTTTAAGATCTTCCCCTTCCCTTTTCAGACGGAAGCTCTGAGTGACCCCTATCCTGCATCCTTCATTTTCCCGGTTCCAGTCCTTAAGTCCCTCTGCCACATCCTCTGACAGGAGTGACAATGCCGACTTTTCTGCAGCTCCCGTCAGGATCACGAAGATCCCGTCTCCCAGATAGAGCACCTCAGAGTCAGGCGGCGTCTCCTTTTCCAGAATATCCGAAAAGGCCTTTCTCTTTTCTTCCCCCCAGTCTTCCAGGAAAAAGGCCAGGCCGCTTTCAAAGGAATATTCCCCCTGAGCCTCCTTCTTTTCAAGGCGATCCAGAAAAGCCCTGTTTGAAACGGCAGAATCCCCTTCTTTATAGCATCTTTCGTTAAGGATATAAAAATACAGGAGAGTCAGCCCAACAGCAAAACCCAGGTTCCTGGTGGAATAGACCGTGAGACGGTTGACCAGGCTTCCGACGGCAATTGGCACCACCAGCTCCCATACATGGAAGAAATGCAGTGACCCATTCTCCTTCCTGTAGCGGTAGAGCAGGAAAAAGGAATACCCCATATAGATACAGCAGGTCACATAGAAAAGGTCGTATAGGAGTCCCTCCAGATAGGGAAACCTCCGGCTCTCTTCTACCAGAAATGACCGGTAGATCATATTTATAAAAAAGACCGCCGCAGCCACATATCCCGGGATCATGGCATAGCGATAGGCAAGCCTCAGATGATCCCTGCTGTGGTAGAGCTTATAGTCCACAAAATAAACCCAGAGGATGATGAAGAAAAGCATGCAGATCTCTTCCAGTATTTCTCCAAGGGCCATAAGTCTGTACATGTCGAAATTATAAAAAATATAAGTCGGGATATCGATGACTGTGGATATCATGCAGATCCAGGCCATGCCCGTAAAGAGCCTGTCCTCCATGTCCCTTTTCCGGATTCCCAAACCGGAAAGAACGATGATACCGGTCAGAAGGAGAAGGGCTGTGGCATCTGCATAAAAGGAAGGTTTAACATAGGACAGGATCATGATCTGCTGCCTCCTTCCTCCTTAAGATTCACGCCGATGGCCTCCTGCATGGATCCGATATGGGTAAAAACTATCCCCGAAAGGATCCCCACCGCTGCCATTGACACACCTCCAAAAAGAAAAGGAGCTGCCATGCAGGCTGTCATGGGAAGAAAGTAGAGCCATATGGGGATCAGCTTTTTATATTTGTAATTTCTGTTAAAGCTGAGAATGAGAGAGAGGGCGTAGAAGATATAAAAGGCCAGAACAGCATAGATCAGCACATAAAGGGGACCATAGCTGTAGATGTTGCCGGTTTCATCATAGGAAAAAAGGCTCCCCGTAAAAAGGTTCACCATAAAAAGCACAGCCATTGCCCAAAAGGGAATTGTAAGCAGCTTCCATCTGTCCTTTATCCGGCTCTTTTCGGCAAAAAACCTGGCATCCACATAGCAAAGAAAATACATTGAAAAAAGAAGGATAGCCAGAAAATATACGGAAAGGGCGGCCGTCTGGATACAGGACTCCACCATTCCCGTACCATCCTTAAAATAATAATAATAGACTGCCATGTCCGAAAGGGCAACGATGGCATTAAGACCCAGCAGGCGGAAAAAAAGCCTGTCGTCCCGCCTGCCCCTCCTTCGCATAACTCCCGTGGAAAGCCATATCCCCAGAAGGAGAAACAGGGTGGTCAGATCCATTATGAAGCTGGATGCACAATCAAAATCGAAGAACATCAGTAAACCTCCCGGTTTATTTTATCAATGAGTTCCTCTGAAGAAAGAACCGCGCCTTCCCGGGTCTCAGGAAGCTCTGAAAACACTTTTTTGTAATCCGACTTGTCCGGGGGAAGAGATACGGAACCGGACTGAACCGGCTTGTGTCCGTATTTTTTCTCATATGCCTCAACCACCTTTTCATAAGCCTTCTGTTTATCCTGATACTCCTTCAGCTTTTGCGGCTTCTCGTTTTCGGCATCCACATTCTCATCCTGATACTGTTTGATGTATTCCCGGTAGTTCTGTATTTTCTCCTGATCGCCCTGCTCTTCGGCTTCCCTGAGCAGGTTCGTATAGTGGTCGATCCTCTTCAGGTTGGTTCTGATCTTCTGATCCAGGAAATCATAGGCGGCCTTTGCCTTATCCATCTCAACATAAGCCATCTCTCCGCTTTCGATCTGCCTGTCTTTTTCTTCCTTCTCGAACTTCCTTATATCCTCGCGGCTTCCTTCCACAAGCTCCGGTACCTCTTCTCCGTCCTTTTTTGCATTCCAGAGGATATCCCCCGTCTCTTCCTCCAGACGATCCATGAAGAACATGCCTATATCAGGCGAAAAGCTTCCGATGTTCAGATAGAGATTTGCCGCCGTCACCTTCATGTAGTTTTTGTAGGGACGATCCCCCTCCTGATTGGAGGCGCTTCTGTTGGCAAACATGTAGGCGCTGCCGATAAAGCCGTAGTATTCCATGTTGATCAGAAGGTTCCTGTCCTCCGGATCATCATTATTCATCACGCCGGGGATAGTTTTCATATAGCTCACCAGATACATGCTGTCCGTGATGAAGCAGTAGTCCCTTCTGATCTCGTCGGTGTGGGCTGCAAGAACACGCGGATCTGACAGGATATATCCGATGCCGTACTTTTTCTTCATGTAGCGCAGCTGTTCCTTTAAGACCTCCTTGTATTCAATGAGACCTTCGATATTCTGCCTGCGCGCCTCTTCGACTGCCTCCTGCGAGGGCGCTTCTCCCTCTTTTTCTGCCGCCGGGGTTTTGCTGAGCTTAAGCAGCATTCCCTCCAGCTTCTTCGGATCCATGTTCTGGACAGCCGCCATGGAAGCGATCACGCCTATGCTCCTGCCGATCGCCTCTGAGCTCCCCTTCTGGTCCCCGGTGATCACATAGTGGTTAGACCCGTAGATCCTGGATGCATCTTTGGTCTTCAGGAATTTTTCGAAGACCTCCTCATTCTGGGTTCCCTTGTAGGGAATGTTGTTTTTCCCGTATTCTCCGTCGGTGCACCTTGACAGCATGTAGGCGGCAAAAGGCAGCTTGTTTTTAAGCTCCTCCCGGTCTGTGTCAAAGGTCTCCTTCGGATCATAATCCGAACTGGACATCATCCGGGCCAGGACATTCAGCTTGACGACGAGGGTTCTCTGCTCTGCCGTCTCATCTGCGTTAAAGGATCTCGATATCTCCGATGTCATGTGGGTCCTGTAGCAGGGATCCGTCACAACGATCTTCATCATGCGGTATCTGCAAAGAATTTCATTTGCCACCCTGCACTTCTTTTCATAAGCGGAATAAAGCTCCTTTTTAAGGATCTTGGGACTCTTTATCTGAGCGCCCTCCGCCTGATCTTCAGCCTGATCTGCCGCCCTTCTTTCAGCCAGGCGGTCGAAGAAAACGGGATTTTCCCTCATCAGGTTCAGCATCGAAGCATAGCGGGTACTGAGCCTTTCAAGCTCTGAGGCCTTTGAAAGTCCCTCCTTTACGGATCTGAAGGAACAGTGGTCATAATCGGTGTTCAGGAATTCCCCGTAGATCCTTTCAAGAACCAGATCCCGCTTCTGTCCTCCCTCCAGGTAATCCCTGACGGTCTTTTCATTCTCCTCTTTGTCTTCCGTCAAAAAGCAGCTTAAATTCTGTGCCGTTGAAAGCGTCATTGAGATTCCGCCTTTTTTCAGCACCTCCTTCATCCGCTCATTATGTTCATCCTTCACATTCTTCGAAACTGCCTCAAACTCCTTTGCCTCTGCTTCCTTTTGATAAAGCTCGCTCCCCTCCCTTTGGATCTCACGCTGTCTTTCTTCTTCAGAAAGCTTTGAAGTGCTTGTATCCGCAAAGGCATTCAGGTGATCCAGGGGAGCATTTGAGGTTACGTAAAAGAGATTGTCAGCCTGCTCCTGATATGCCGCAACCGAGTCCTCGTTTGAGCCTAAAACACTGATGTCATATTCCGTGAGGCGCACATTGTGCGCTATCTTCTCCAGGATGCCCAGGGCCGTCTTTGAGGCTTCCTGGGATGACACTGTAAGCTGGGCGCACTGCGCCTCAAGGCTGTCCATCTCATCCTCCAGCTCTTCGGATTTTTTTCCGTCCAGAACCGAAGACAGGAGCGACACGGTTTCCGATGCCTTAATACAGCTCTGGTAGTTTTCAAAGGCCAGCCGGGCCAGTCCCTTAAATCTGCCTCCGGATCTTTCGTAATCCGAAAGGAGCTTATTGGCACCGGTAAGCTTTTCTATGCTGACCTCCTCGAAGCAGTACTTCATTATGCCGGGATCAAGTCCGGCTTTTTTTGAAGCCGTCTTAGCCCTCTTTTGGGCATCGTAGAACTTCATGACCACCGGCATGGTATTGATCTGATTATCCTTTATGAAGCTTTTTAGCTCATCGGACATCCTGATCTGCCCCGGCTTATCCTGCTGGTCCCTGGTAAATCTGTCAAGGATCTTAACATCGCCTTCAACACTTCCCAGGATCCTGCTTTCAAGCTCCGCCCGGTCATACTCCTTTGTCCTTAATTCCCACTGCCTCCCCAGATCCAAAAGGCCTGATGCGGTCTCCGGCAAAGTGCCTGAAACATTTTCCTTATATGCATAATAGCTGATCCGGACAAGATCCCTTTCCCTTTTAAGCTGGTCATGCCGCAGTTTGATCTGATCCACTCTCTTTCCGGATGTCACACCCGCATTTTTCTTTTTTGTCAGATAGTCCGAGCATGCCCTGGCAGCCTTCTCATAATCGTTTACGAGATCCGTGCACAGCTTCTGTGCTTCCTGCACAGTTGCAGGCCCCTGCTTTGAAAGTCCGTTTTCCACGGTCCTTACCCTGCTTTTTATCTCCTCCATTTCAGCCCGGTCTTCCCGGGAATCATCATCCAGGAAGGCTTTGGCATCCCTTCTTCCGTTACGGTTCAGATTGGCATGGATATCCCTCATGGATTCGATATGGGCTTCCTTGTCCCTTGTGATCTCCTCACTGTCCTTAACCACCTTTACGATGATCTCTATCCCGTTGAAATCCGTTTCATCATTGCGGAAGGTAACCTTCTTTCCGTCCTCCGAAAAGTCAGCTCCGGTGAGCTTAAGCCTCGTTCCCTTTCCTTCGTGTCCCTTTGCGCCCACAACGACACACCGTACTCCCCTGGGCAGGATGACCTCCCCTTCATCAAAATTCTCCGTAATGAAGCATTTCTGCCCATCCTCGCACAGCATTGTCAGCATGATCTGATCAGGTGCCTGGGGTCTCACAAAATTCTGATTGACTCCGTTTCCCGTACTTGTGTAACGGTTATTCTGAAAGACCATTCCGAAGCGTTTGTTGATCTGATCTACGCATTCCTGCTGGGACAAAGCCCGCCCTTTATCATCCGTAAGCTTCATTCCCAGACCATACTCCAGAAAATCCGGGGTCGTCACGCGGGTAAGCTTTTTCTTTCCCTTAAGCCTCCCTTTTTGTGCTGCCCTGTCCAGACAGTCCACGGTCTGCTGGTTCTTCCGGATCTTTTCCTCATGCATCTCCTTAATCTCATTCTTATAGGACTGCAGCTCTTCTTCAGAATATTCCTCTCCATTGTAGGCTTCCTTAAAGTCTTCGACCATACTATCCATTTCCCGGGCTTCACTTTTCATGAAGCCCTCCCGGTCGCCTACAAAGCGGTTAATGGCCATTCCGTTGACCGTTCCCACATAGCCTCTGGTCTCGGAGAGCCTCTTTCCCTTGTATTTTCCGTAGATGCTCTTAATATCCTCCTCAGACAGATGCTGCTTGTTTTCCTCAGCCATTTCCATCAGCTCGTCATTCTTAAGCTCCTCATACTGGTCGATGTCAGCCATTATGGGGTTTCTTTCCCTTTCCTGGACAAGGGAGATCTGTCCCTTAAGGATATTCACCAGAGTCTGCATCTCCGTGCGGTCGTTCATATGCTTTCCGGTTTCTGTTTCAAGATGCTTCATGATGGAAAGCAGTGCCTTCCGCTTCGCTTCCCCATCCGCCTTCATATGATATCCGTCAAGGAGCTTGTTTAAGGTGAGGGTCAGACCCGCGTCCTTCACTCCGTAAAAGTCCATATACCGTCTGACCTGGGCGGAGGTCATGATGGAGCCTCCGTTATCCAGGGACTGGATCTGAGTGCTTCTGATCGCCTCAAGAACCCGGAATTTATCGCTGCTTTCTGTCAGTGCAGCCTCGGCAGAGCTAATCTTTCCCGCAAGCTTTGTCTCCTCAGAAGGGCTTAACCGTCCTTCCCTCAGGGCGGACATATAAAGATTTAAGAGCATGGTGTGCCGCTTGACCTCCAGTCTGGCAAGCTCGTAGGCTTCCGACCGGTTTTTGGTACCGGAGGCCTTAACCAGCTCGATCTCCCCTTCGATGATCTGGTTTATGGATTCGGAGGCATCCGCCACGGCTTCGGCCATTTTGCCGGCTTCCTTATTGGCAGCCATCCTCTCTCTTTTCAGAGCAGCATTTTTATAGGCTGCTGAAGCCTTTTCCATATGCTTTGTCCTGGATTTATTGGTTCTTGAGCTGTCCAGCTTTGCCAGCTCAGCCAGGTTTTTCTGAACCGATTCCTTTTGAGCGGCATAGGGATCCTGAACCTTTTTCAGATCCACATCCACATGGAACCTCTTTGCCGAATCCATGAGATCCATACTCACGCTCCGGTCTCCGTTCCAGAAGCGTTCAAGCTGGCTTATGCTCTCCCTTGCGGCCAGGGAAGCGGCATCCCCTACCCTGTTCACGCCTTGAACTTCTCCCTCCCGGTCCAGTCTCCGGGTCATGAGTCCTTCTTCCGATCTCAGTTTCTGAATATAGGATTGATCAGACATTTTCCGCCTCCTCCTGCCTTCCGGGACAATCTTCCGCATTTGTCAGATAGACCTCCGGCTTTGAGCCAAAGATCCCGCAGCCGTTCAGCCCCGTGTTATGGATGCAGTTCACGCACTGGGGGGAATGGATGATCTCAATCCCTTCACCATCCTCGATAAACCGGTTCATCTCCAATTCTCTGTTCTGATCTCCCATACCTTTTCCTCCTCCGACTGAATGTATCAGAGCCTGTAGTTCCACTGGGCCGAAACGATCTCCCTCTGTTCCGAACCCTTTTCCACCAGCTTGTTTATGATCCTCTCCACCCTGGCATTCACGGGCACAGCCTCCATCACGGAATCCTCGCAGAGAACGTCGAAGGTTCTTAAGGTCGTACCCAGAACTGCCTCAAAGCTTACGGGATCAATGCTGTACACATAGGAGAGGGCATATCTTTCCTCTTCCAGCTTCTGCACAAGGGACACTGCCCTGATCTCTCCGTCCCTGCCCCTTAAGCAGAAGCAGAGATCCTCGTCAAAGGATGCCTCATCCAGGTTCTGAAGGAGATGATCACCGGCTGCTGCCCTGCTTTTCAGAAAACGCTTTTTCGTATTCGGGTCGATCTTTGCCCAGAGCTCGCAGGAAGCTCCGGCCGCCGATTTGATCTCATTGTAGCCTGCAGACCTCATGCGCCGGCGCGGATCTGCAGCATAAAGGGTCTGGGATATTTCCGTGTAAAAATAGCCGCTGTCGTTTATGAAGGCATCAAATCCATCAAGCCAGTCCTCCCGGATGTAAAAGCAATATAAGGGTTTCAGCTCACCTGTCAGATAGCAGCTTGAAAAGAAGCTTCGAAGCATGTTTGTCCCGATCCCGAGTCTGCGGTATTCCTCTTTTACGATGATGGACATAAGCTCTAAGGCACCGCCCCGGTCCAGAATGTAGAGCACTCCTGCAAGCTCATCTCCCGAAAGAGCCTTAAGCACCAGCTGATGAGCCTTAAGCACCTGAAAGTCAGGGGGCAGAAAGCCCTCTTTCTTCAGGGAGTCAAGCTCCTCCCGCTTCGCCGCAGTCATTTCCAGATCCATGGTTTCTCTCCTGAATTGTTTCGTTTTGTCATATTCTAAATGGTTCGGGGAAATAATTCAACAAATTAAGGGGTTTCAGAGCCTGAAGGCTTCTGAATCCCCTTACCCAAAAATTTATAGATTCTTGTTTTTTATCGAAAAAACAAGAATCGTATCAGACCGACTCCTGCCGAAGGCAGGGGGAGTCCCGCGGAACGCGGGATTCTTGCGGACAATTTCCGCTTTTGTCCGCAAGAAGTCATAATCCGATGTCCTTTAATTTCAGGATCTTCGGTCTGTAAAGACCAAATGACAGCTTTGAAACGGCCTTTTTGTATTCCTCGATGTTCAGGGTCTCCCTGTCTGTCATGATACTGTAGGGCTCTCCGCTGTCGATTACCACATAATCAGTAAGGTGAAAGCCGAGCCTTTCATAAAGCTTAAGCCTTTTTTTCCGCTGTTCGATATTATCCGCGTTTTCATCGATCACTTCAATATTAAATGCAAATTCTTTCCCGGTATATCTCTTTTTAAGCAGATCAAGTATCCGGGTTCCGTATCCTCCGGATCTCTTTTCGGGTCTGACAGCAAGAAAAAGGCCAAAAGAAAGCCTGTCTGTCCTCATGCCGTAGGTGGCCCCGATAAACTCGTCTCCGTCATAAAATGCCAGAAATTCAACGCACTTCCTCAATGCCATCAGCCTCAGAAGCCATATCGGAAATAATTCTTCTTCAGGAAACGATTCAAGAAGCAGTTCCACAACTTTATCGTAATCCGGCATGGATCTTTTTACATTTCTTACCTCAAGCATTATATGTTCTCCTTCTGCGTCAATCAGGGGACGGTTCTGTGATTGACTAATCGACATCTTCCCTGTCCATTTTTTTAAGCAATGCCGGATACCTCTTTTTCAGGAATACGGCACAAAGTATTGCAGTCAGAAGTGATGAGACAGGCATGGTCCAGTACATGGCTTCAGGTCCGAAAAGTGCCGGCATGGCATATATCATCGAAACAGGTGCTATGAATGACCCGAATCCGGCTATTATTATGGAGCTTAACCCGTCGCCCATTCCCGTAAAGGTGGAAGCCGTAACAAAATTGAATCCGTAAAAGAAGCAGGAAAAGGCCATGATACGCAGTACTCTCACAGTCAGAGCACATACCTCCGGATCATCATTGAAAAATGCCAGCGCTACGGGATAGGCAAAGATCATAAAGAGCAGGAACATCAGTGCGCCGGAGACACCCATTAAAATGTTGTTCGTACGAACAAGGGCTGTAAGTTCTTCATCGTCCTTTTTCCCGTACTTATATCCCGATATCGTGACCACAGTTGTGGAAACGCCCAGAAATATCGCCATGAAGACCCCGATAATGGTATTGAAAGCACCCATGGCCGCAACGCCGTGCTCTCCGATATTTCGAAGAACCTGCCTGTAGGCTATGAGAACGGTCAGATTTATCGCAAGCTCGCTTATCATTTCCGACGCCCCGTTAAAACAGATATAGGCCAGCTCCTTAACCCTGCTTAAGGAAAAACGTACAAAACGAAGGGCTGAGGGGTTCGGTAAAAAGAAATATATAAGCGTGATCAGGGCCGGTATGGCAGCCGCAAGGACGGATGCCGACGCCGCTCCCGCAGCACCCAGATGAAGGGGTCCCATAAAAAGCCAGTCCAGAAAAACATTCAAGACACCGTTAAGGATTGAAAAAAGAAGACCCAGCCATGCCTTCTGTGCAGTGATCCAAAGGGACTGAAAACATGCGTTGATCATGAAAACCGGCAGCCCTGCCATCAATATCCTTCCGTAGGTATTGCTGATCAAAGCCTTCTGCCCCGTAGCACCGACCATCACCGAAAGATTCGGCATCTGCCACGCCCCTGTAACGGCAACCAATATCCCCACGGCGATCATGGCTGCTGTTGAAAGCGAAAAAGCCTCTTTTCCGCTTTGAACGTCTCCTTCCCCCAGATACTGGGATACCAGCGCATTGGCTCCGGCTCCGAACATCAGCCCCAGGGCAAAGAGTATCATAAAGGGAGGTGTTATAAGGTCTATTGCCACAAAAGCCGTCACTCCCAGCAGGTTTGCCAGAAAAAGTCCGTCCACAAATTCAAAGGAGGAGATGGCGATCATCTCTCCTATCGCGGGAAGTGAATACAATAAAAGCTTTTTGCAGGTAAAATGGTCTGAAAGTTCGATTTTTCCCATAAAGATCTCTGCTCCATCAAAACAAGATCCCTCGGCTACGCTCGGGATGACAAAACGCTTGTCATTCCGAGAGCTTTAGCTCGAGGAATCTTTACTTTACATCGTTCAATACTATATATCTCAGATACTTCTTAAACATAGCCAGGAATCTAGCCATGCTTCCGTCTGCGTAGGCCTTTTTCTGATAGGCGATCTCCGTAAAGATATTGCCGTCAAGCTCGTCGATATATACGCCCACTCTTTCTCCGGCATAGGTGTTTTCGCTGTCAAAGGGAGGCTCTTCCCAAACGGCTCCAACAGCTTCAAGCGGATCCTCCTCACCGAGTCCTATCAGATAATTGATCTCCATGTCATCATCCAGCACTCTCTGGCTGGGAATGGTTTCCATATAGTTGCAGATGCTGTTTGCAAAGCCTGAAGCCACCTGGTTCTTTATCTCAAGGATAAGGGCCTTCAGGGACTGGAACTGCTCTGTGTGAACAGCCACGGGAAGACTCCTGAAGAACAGACCCACTGTGTCCTCATACCTCATGTCCGTTCTGTTGCTGTTGATCCAGGTGACTAAGATGTCAGACCGGCGGCAGTATTCCTGAAGGGCAAGGATACCGGCGGTTATGCAGAGCACATTGCCGGAGGCTTCCAGCCGTTCTTCGGCAGCTGACATATCCTTAAGAGTCAGCCCCATATCCTCTCTTTCCACCCCCAGATCCGATTCGCTGGTGTCAAAATCCGGTGTCGGAACACTGCACCAGTCATGATCACCCAGCAAGGCCTTAAAATGCCGGTCCGCCTTTGCATATTCCTCAGAATCCGACGATCTCATCTCATTTAAGAGCCATGTGTAATAATAATCCCGGGAAAGGGGCTGTCCCTTAAGAGCCAGGGCAATGTCACCAAGGAGGATCTGCAATGAGGAACCGTCGCAAATGACATGATGCATATCCATAAAAAGCCTGATGCCGTCTTCAAAGCGGTAGAGACACGCACGGAACAGGGGCTCCTTAAAGAGCCTGAAGGGACGCACAAGGCCTTTAAGCGTCTCCTCCCGTTTTTCTTCAGGCACATCGATAAGGGGGATCTCTTTTATCCTCTCGGGCCTGTAGCGCTGGACCACAATTCCCTCCTCGTTCAGCTCAAGCACGGATCCAAGGGCAGGGTGATTCAGTATGGCTTTTTTCACCGCCTCCTTAAGCCTTTCGACATCTGTGTCCGCCGGAAAGCGGTAGAGGGCTGACACATTATACATAACGGAATGGATGTGCACGAACTGGTAGTCGATCATGCTGATCTGACCGACTGTAGCCGGCACGGAAAGCTTTCTTGCGATCTTTTCCTCAGAAGGCAGGAATCCTTCCCTGCCGGACATAAGCTTTTCGGCTATCTTTTTTGGGGTGTGGAGCCTGAAAAGATCGGAAGTGGTAAATCCGTCTATATCCGCAAAGAGCACAAGGCGCATTCCCCGGATGGAATTGCCGCCCAGATCAAAAAAGTCGTCATCTCTTCCCACGGTATCGGGATCCAGTTCCAGAACGGCTCCAAAGGCATCGCAAAGCTTCTTTTCGATCCCGTTTACGGGAGCGGCGTAGGCTTTTCCGGTTTTTTCAATCCCCGGCTCGGGAAGTGCCCTGCGGTCAACCTTGCCTGCCGGCGTAAGAGGCATTTTTTCCATGCGGATGAAGGCACCGGGAACCATGTAATCCGCAAGGCTTAAAGCCATGAAATCCTTAAGGGCTTTTTCGTCAACCTCACCGTCTGCCCTGTAGTAGAGGCACAGTGTTTCCTTCTTTATCAGGACAGCCGCTTCCTTCACCGGTTCAAATTTAAGCGCCGTTTTTTCCACCTCGCCGGGCTCGATCCTGAATCCCCGGAGCTTCACCTGGGCATCGACCCGGCCGACAAATTCAAGCTGGCCTTCCTCGTTCCATCTTGCAAGATCGCCTGTGCGGTAAACCTTTACGGTCTCACCGTTGCCGGTACCTATCGTTGTAAATTTTGCCGCATTAAGCTCGGGCCTTTTCCAGTAGCCGTCAGCCATCTGGGGTCCTGCAAGGCAGAGCTCGCCCACAACTCCCCTGGGCACGGGGGAAAGATTACTGTTTACGATGTAGGCCGAGCAGTTATAAAGCGGTCTGCCTATGGGTATGTTCCCGTATACACGTCCCTTTTCGATCTCATAAAAGGTTGCATCAACCGTAAATTCGGTAGGACCGTAGGTGTTAATGACCCTTCCCCTGACATTGGGGATCTGCGTCATTGCCTCACCGCCCAGAACAAGATAATCCACATCAAGCGGAGTTTCATCCATTCCGAGAAGCTGTCCGAACTGGGTGGAATAGCAGCCGCCGTTTATCCGGTTCTTCCTGATATATTCACGCATCATTGATATATCTTTTCTGACATCCTCCGGAACCACAAAAACCTTTCCTCCCACTGTCAGGGCAGGGAACATATCCTCTACGGCTGCATCAAAGGAAAAGCTTGAATGGAGCGCGATGCGGCTGTCTGCGCCAAGCCCCCATTCATGCGCTATGAAATGTACGAAATAGTTAAGCGACCTCTGTCCTATCACAACACCCTTGGGAAGCCCCGTGGAGCCTGAGGTATAGATCATATAGGCAGGATGCCCGTAGGAAGAGCGGTTTACGGGAGCCGGATCGGGAAATGCTGCGATCGCCTTATTAACATCCTCCTCAGTAAGGATCAGCTTTGCGCCCGAATCCCTGATCATATAGTCAACACGTTCCTTCGGATATTCGGGATCGACGGGCACATAGGCGGCACCCGCCTTATGAATGCCGATGACAGAAGCGAAGAATTCTTTTTTACGTCCCATACGCACGGCAACAAAGTCGTCTTCCTTAACGCCCTGTCCGATAAGATATGAAGCCACGCTGTCGGATGCCCTGTCAAGTTCCGCATAGGTATACTGACCGTCATTATCCGTAACGGCGGGCTGATCAGGTGTCTTTTTCACATAGTTTCTGAAGTCCGAAAGATAAACACCCTTATCATCTACCGGAAGCTCTTCACCCTTTGAAAGGGTCATCAGCTCATTCAGATCATCCCTTCCTGCAGGCTCCAGCCTTGAAAGGGGAAGATTCGGATTTTTCGTGACCCATCTTACCACGTTCTCAAAAAGAACGGAAAGACGCTCCATCTCCGTCCGGCGATAAAAAACAGGATTGTAGATCAGTATGATATAAACGCTTCCGTCCGGCTGCACTATGGCATCAACTCCCACACCATCCCCTGCATCATGATCTTCATGGAGATACATCGGGACCAGAGCTGCCTCCCCGGTGTCGGGTTCGCTGAAGTTTTCAAAGGAGATGTTGAATCCGGCAAGCCTGATCCCTCCCCCCAAAGCGTCCTGAATGTCCGCAAGCGGGCAGAAATCATAGGCCTTTGATGCGTTTGCCTGTTCACGAAGCTTTCTAAGCATCGTCCGGGCAGTTTCGGTTCCGTTACTGAAGTCTGCACGTACCGGAACGGGATTTAAGAACAGACCCACACTGTCACTTAAGTCCATATCAAAGCCGTCACGTCCCGAAGCTATAGTGGTAAATCCCACATCATCGATGCGGTTTAGAACTTTCAGAACAAGACCCCAGGTGAGGTTGAAGCCGTCCGATAAAGTGGCGCCTGATCTCTGGCAAAGTTCTGAAAGATTTTTTTTGTCAGCGGAGGGTAAGGTAAAACAGAACTGGTCATCCTTTGAACGATCCTTTTCGGGAACCCCCCCAAAAAACGGGATACCGGCATAATTTTCATAACCCGAAAGCATTTCCGTAAAATAGTTTACGGCCGCATCCCGGTCAAGTGAAAGCTGTCTGCGGACAACCCTTTCATAGAGCCCCGGGATGCCTTCGGGTATCTCTTCACCCCGAAGCAGGGCGTTAAAGTCCTTTATCAGGACATCAAAGCTCCATCCGTCCGTTATTATGTGATGAGAAACAAAGATGAGATAATCGAGGGGTTTTCCGTATCTGACATAAACAAACTGTGTCAGAGGCTTGTTTTCGGGATCAAAGGCAGTTTTAAGAATATCCGTACGAAGCCTCATGAGTTCTTCAAAAATGTCTGAAGCATCCGTCCTGTCAATATATGTGACCGGCAATGTCCGGTCGATCACAGCCTGCCGGGGTTCTGCCTGACCATTGTACAGGATCGCTGAGCGGAGCGTCTCGTGCCTTTTTGCCAGAGCATCCACCGCCCTGCGAAGCTCCTTTTCATCAACACGACGGGTACATTCGTAAATATCCGCTATCCGGTAGGCAAAGCTTTCGGGATGGGAGACGTGTTCAAGAAGCATTCCTTCCTGCATCGGAGTGAGCGGATAGATCCGCTCCACCTTTTCTCCCTGCTTTTCAAATCTGTCACAGACTGCCTTTATGCTTTCTTCGCTCCAGACGGTCTCCTTCACGTCAATATCCTGTGCAGCCTTTTCTTCACCGGCAGATCGTAAAAGCCCGGCTATGCCCATTGCAGTATGTCCCCGCATCACATCAGCCACGGAAAGGAAATATCCCTTACTGCGGATGAGGCTTGCCATACGGATCGCCTTGATGGAATCTCCTCCAAGCTCAAAGAAATCATGGGTAACACTTACAGGTTCCCGTATACTAAGAACCTCAGCCATTATTTCGACTACAATGCGTTCCTTATCGGAGGCAGGTGCAACATATTCCCCGGCCGACCTGTAAACCGGCTCGGGCAGCTTTTTACGGTCGATCTTGCCGTTTGCCGTTTCAGGCATCTTTTCCATTTTAATAAAGATCCGGGGAACCATGAAATCTGCAAGCTTTCCGGCCATGAAGTTCTTCAGTTCCTCTTCTTTTACATCCCGGGAAGCGGTGTAATAAAGGCAGAGAATTTCCTTTCGTACCTCGGCAGCTGCCTGACTCATTCCCGTAAACAGCGTGGCACAGCGTTCGATCTCTCCCAGTTCGACACGAAAGCCTCGTAGCTTAACCTGGGTGTCGATACGGCCGGCATACTCAAGCTCTCCTTCTTCATTCCAGCGTGCAAGATCCCCGGTGCGGTATATTTTCACCCTTTCTCCGTTCAAAAGATCGATGGTCGTAAACTTTTCCTTTGTAAGCTCCGGACGGTTATGATAGCCCAAAGCAAGCTGGGGTCCCGAAAGACAGAGCTCTCCCGTTTCACCCCTTGAAACAAGCTCAAGCCTGTCGTTTACTATGTAGGCTGCGCAGTTTGATAAAGGCCTTCCGATCGGTATATTTTCATATTCCCTGTCTTTTTCAAGCTCATGCCAGGTTGCATCCACCGTGAATTCGGTAGGTCCGTAGGAATTAAAGATCCTGCCCCTGACCTTTGGAATTACTGTCATTGCCTCACCCCCGAGGCAGAAATAATCAACATCTAAAGGTTCATCCATTGCAAGGAGCTGACCGAAGAGCGTTGAATAGCATCCGCCGTTTATCTGATTTTTCGTGATAAAATCCCGTACTTCAAAAATGTCCTTCCTGATCCGTTCGGGAATTATAAAGACACTTCCGCCGGCACAAAGAGGAGGAAATATATCTTCGACTGAAGCATCGAAAGCGAAGTTGGCGTGGAGTGCTATCCGGCTGTTTTCAGTAAGTCCCCATTGATGCATGATCGCATGAACAAAGTTGGTCAGAGCCCGTTGGGGTATGACTACCCCCTTCGGCTCTCCCGTAGAACCCGAGGTATATATCATATAGGCCCTGCCATCCTGCCTGCACCGGTAAGGCAGTACGGATCTATTCTTTCCTGTCCGGCACAGCTGGAGGACTTTCTTTTTGGTAAGCGTAAGTCTTGCCCCGGAGTCATGCATCATATAGGCTGTGCGTTCTGCCGGAGATTCCAGGTCGATAGGAAGATAAGCGGCGCCTGCCTTGTGTATGGCAATAACGGCCACAAAAAACTCCTTCAGGCGGTCAATCCTTACCGCAACAAAATCATCGGGCTTTACGCCATTTACTTCGATAAGTGCCGCAGCCAGTTCATCGGACATCCGGTCAAGCTCTTCATAGGTAAAACTTCCGAACTCATCCGCTACCGCAATGTGTCCGGGATCCTTTTTTACCTGCTCCTTAAAAAGATCCAGCCAGGTGAGTGACTCATCGTACTTTAGTTCCGATCCCTTTGACAGGGTCAGTACTTCTTCCAGTTCTTTTTTTTCTAACATATTCGCAATCCTTTATTAAGATCCCTCGACTTCGCTCGGGATGACAAATGTTATTCCGAGTGCTTTACCCCCCATGTCATTCCGAGGGCTTTAGCCCGAGGAATCTTCTTTATACCCTCCTTGACTTCACCCCGGAAAAGGGAGCCCGGCCTCCTTAAACAGGTCTGCAAGGGTGGTTTCCGGCCGGTTCCTGAATTTAAGCATGGCCTTGTCAAAGCTTACCATGGTATCCATGAACTGCTGCACATCCTCTTCACGGTACCTGTCATCGGAGTATTCAAGGAACAGCACCGTACCTTCATCCGTATCTATTATCTCTACATCCATGGCGGTCTCGGACGCGATCTCCGGAAAATCGATATCGACATCTTCCATATCAAGGGGCATCTCGTCGGCACAGTTCCAGTTGTTCTCCTGATATATGAAGATGAAATGATCATTTGTCCTTACGGCAGAGCCTTTATCGATATAGGGATAATCGCAGTGAGCGATACCGGAGCTGATCTGCTCGGCAACATCCGAATAGATCTCACCCATGGTCCTGTCGGGTGAAAGGGAAAGCGCAACTGGAAGCTCCCTGAAAAGCAGTCCCAGAATATCGGTCAGGTTTCTGGAATCCCTTCCCTTATATACCCAGGCTGCCATTACATCCCTTTTTCCGTTCATGGCTGCCATGGCAAGAAGCTCCGAGATCATAAAGATCCCGTTTTTTCCCAGGTTTGATATATCTTCAAGTTCCTTAAGCTCATCCTCTGAAAGATCAAGCAGCAGTTCTTTTTCATCATAGCCGTTTTTGCGGCTTTCCATCTCACAGTCAAGCCGTATGCTCCAGTCGGTACCGCCGTAGCGGTTCTCAAAATACTCACGGCTCTTTGCGTACTGTTCACTGTGCTTTTGCTGCTCACGTTCAAAGAGCATAAGATAATATCCGTCCGGTTCCTTTGGCGCGGGATACTCTTTGTCAAGATAAAGATCACATACCTCCTTTATCATGATCTTTCCCGAAGCACCGTCAAAAAACATATGATGGATCTCGTAAAACCAGTAAAGGGCCTCCTCTGTCTTGAACAGGCGGTTCCTTATAAGGGGTTTTCCCATTAGACCTTCAAAGGGATGGACCAGATTATCCGCCAGCTCTTCGATCTCTTCCTCCGATATCTCTTCGATCTTTACAGGAACGAAAAGCTCCGGAGTATAGCTCTGGACAACTTCACCGTCCTCATTAAATGAAAGAGATGTCAGAAGCGCGGGGTGGCTTTGTATCATCGCATTTATGGAATCCCTCATCCTTTCGGCATCAAGATCCTCATTAAACCTGAGCATACCGGCAATATTGAGCATTGTGGATTTTGGAGTATATAACTGATAATCAAACATATACAGCTGTTCGTAGGTCAGAGGAAAGGACCTGGTCATTGCCTTTTTGATCCGCTCTTTTCTTGAAAGGCCGCTGTCGGGCATACGCTCCTCAAGATACAGGGCCGCGATCTTTTCGGGAGTGCGTCCGCGGAAGATCTGGGTGACATTCAGCTCCGGAAGCTTGCAGCTGCCTACGAGCTCCATGGCAAGGATCGAACTGCCGCCAAGTGTGTAAAAATCATCCCTTGCACCTACACGCGGAATGGAAAGGACTTTGGCCATTGCATCGCACAATTCCTTTTCCTCCGGGGTTTTCGGCTCGGCATAGGTATCCACCTTTGAACCGATCTCAGGCTTCGGGAGCATCCTGCGGGAAACCTTGCCGTTTGCGGTACGCGGAAGGCTGTCGATATGCATGAAATGAGCCGGGATCATGTAATAGGGAAGGACCTTTATCAGGGCTTCCCTGGCCTTCCCTGCATCAAGATCAGTATTGTCAGTATAATAAAGACAGATAAAGGCATCATCTCCGTCGTTAAATCCCCTGGCCATTACTTCAGAAAGACCAAGCAGGCGGCGTGCCGCATCCTCCACCTCACCGGGCTCCACACGGTTGCCGTTTATCTTTACCATATCATCGGCGCGGCCTGCCACTGTAAACTCACCGTCCTCATTTATCCTTCCCAGATCCCCGGTTCGGTATTCACCGTTTATAAAGGCTTTTGCATTCTGTTCGGGAAGATTTATATATCCGCGTACATAGGGGTTCTCGACACAAATCTCACCGGTTTCACCCTCCGGAACGATATTGCCCGTTTCATCCCGAAGGGCCATCTTCAGGTCCGTCGTCGGATGTCCTATGGGCGCATTTGTATTCGGTTTATCAAGCTTTGCCGCAGATGCGATAAAGCCTGTCTCGCTTGAAACATAGTAGTTATATATAGTGACTGCAGGATCTTCAGACCAGATACCCCTCGTTGGTTCGGAGGAAAGGACGATGACCTTCAGGGTCGGTATCTTTGAAAAAAGCCTGTAAACCGTCGGAACGCAGAATGCCGTATGTATTTTGTTTTTAACATAAACGTCTGCCAGAGCCGGGGGATTCTTGATCACGGAATAGGGCAGGACGAACATACTGCAGCCCTGAAACAGTATTGCGATATAACCGATGACCGAGGCAACAAAATTTGTCGGTGCGATAAGTCCGAACGATACCACATCAAAGGTCACGGACGCGGCGATGATATCCAGGTTTCCGTATTCATGCAGCACACCCTTGGGATTTCCGGTGGAACCCGAGGTATATACGGCAAAGGCGGCATCATGCTCCGAAACCTTCTCACATCCGGACAGGGGCTTTGTTTTCAGGATCCTCTCCCATTCATCTAAATCTATGGTCAGTCTGCAGCCGCAGTCTTTTTTTATGAAGGCTATGCGTTCGGCAGGATATCCTTCCTCAACAGCCACGAAGGCGGCACCGGCTTTCCACACTCCCAGCATCACCACAAAGGGCAGAACCCCTCTTGGCAGAAGGATCATCACGAAATCCTCCCGTCCGATACCCTTTTCCTTAAGATACCTGTATACCCGGCCTGACAGGATATCAAGCTCATGATAGGTAAGGTTTACCCCACCGCAGTCGCTTAATACCGGTGCATCCGGTGTGTCTTTTACTGTTTTGAAAAATAAGTCGATCAATTTCGTCATGTCTGCTCTCTCCTTTGATCAAAGTTTCGGATCATTCTTTTTTTCCGGCTACGGGATTTATCTTCTGATCTTCGAAATCAGCCGCGCCGAGATCGTATACCACGGATTCTCCCTCATCCAACCCGCTCAGGATCTGGGTATATTCGGAATCCTTATCTCCGGTTTCAACATATCTCCTTTTAACCCTGTTGCCTTTTTCTACAACAAACAGATAGCTTCCGTTATCATCTGTATAGACACATTCATTCAATATCCTTAAGGCATTTTCGGTTTCATCGAGATTTATTATCACGTCCGCTTCCATTCCGACTATCATGGGTTCTTCGGTATCTATCGATATTTCAACCACCGCCTTTGCCTTTCCGGAGGCATCGGCTTCCGCATACTGGCTGATGTTTAAGACCTTTCCGCTGTATTCAGTGTCTCCTATGCTGATCGAGGCTGTCTGCCCCTCCTTTACCGAATCGATATCGTATTTTGACACAAGGAGCTTAACCTTATAGCTGTCTGACTTCTGCATTTCAAATACCGGTGCCCCCTTGTCCACATGTGCACCCTTGTCCACATAGCATTTGGTTATGACTCCCTCTGAAGGTGCCAGACAGCCTCCTTTGGCTTTTTTAAGCTCGTTCATGGCCTGATCCAGGGAAAGCTCGTCCTGAGCCTGCTTTTGCTCGGTTCCCAAAAGCTCGTCATAGGCCTTTATCATGGACTGGGCGGTGTCCCGGTCGGTTTTTGCCTCGCTCCAAAGCCTTGTTACCGTTTCAAGGTCATTCTGGATATTGATATAGTTTTCGTAGGTTGCCGGATCCATCCCTTCAAGGGGAAGACAGATCAGATCCCGCTGGCTTCTTGAGATCGAATTGTTGGTGTCTGCTATCTGATCCTGGATATGCTTTGCATCCTCGGCAAGCCTGTTAACATTTGTTTTGTCCTCTAAAAGCTCGGCCTTTTTTAACTCAACCTCTACCTTTGCAAGTTCCGACTGTTTTCCGGATATCTCACCCTGCATCTTTGCTATGTCGCTCTGGATCGACTGTGCCCTGCTGTTCCGTTCATAATCCTTTGCGTATTTTGCCGAATCAAGAGCCGCTATATTGGCCTTGATGGTAGCATAAACCACCTCGCACTGGGTTATGCGGGCCTTTGCATCCTCCACCTTTTTCTGGTTATTGGCCCTGGTGGTCTGCATGGATTCAACTATCTTCTGGTCGTATTCTATGTTGTTCTGTGCTACATCCACTGCATTCTGCTGGGACTCTCCCACATAGGACAGAAGAAGGGTTCCTTTGGATACCCGTTCTCCTTTTGTTACGAACCTGTCCCCTATGGTTCCCGCAACATCCGCATAAACCGTGACCAGTTCGTTTCCCTCGATATTTCCCATGATATTAAGCTTTGGTGAAACAGTGCCAATATCTGCCCTCACTGTCTCCACATCCTCCGGCTGGAGATAAAAATAAGCCCCCACTCCTGCTGCCAGGAAAACCAATACGATCAGTATCACTCTTTTTATGATCTTCATTTATTCCGCTCCTTTTAATGCCTCCACCATATCTATCACATTAACCCTTGCTGATATGATACCATTAACTGCAACCGATACCACAAATGAAAAGATAACCGCCAGCACATAGGGCTTTGAGGAAAGATTGATCAGAAAATCTCCCGTGGGATCCACCTTGTCCATCAGGTTGTCCAGGTATACGCTTCCGAAGGGAAGACCGGTAAGAGACCCTATTCCCGTTAAAAACAGGTTCTGCTGCTGGAGTATCCACCGTATCCTGTTTGATGCAAATCCAAGCACCTTCAGTGTGGCGATGTCCTTTGTTTTTTCCATAAAGGACAGTATACCCATGTTAAACATGGAAACAAACCCAACGATCACGGCGATGGCGACTATAATATAGATCATATCGTTATTGTTCTCGTTGGCTTTGCGGTATGCATGAACATATTCCTTCTTAGGAACCACACCCGTGACCTCCTGCCGGGTTGTTTCGTAGGATCTGGGCACCGTCATATTGGTATATACGGTCTGCGGTTCAAAATAGCCCCCAAGCTTTTCATAGCAGCTGCGGCTTAAAACAATGCCCTGGCTTTCGGGAGATGTGTAGAGTCTTACCACGTTTACCGTATATTCCTTTTTCTGGCCCGGCAAACGGAAAATGATATTGTCACCCTTATCCGCTCCAAGATATTTTGCAGCTTTGGCACTTAAGAGAGCCCCGTATTCGGGCACTTTTACAAACCTTCCCTTTTCATCCTGGAACCTGTAGAGGTTGCCCTCATCCGCCACCGTGATGGTGTAGAGCCTGCTGTTTTTTCCCTTCGATATCTCTGCATCCGTTACCATCACCATCTGGCCATCGTATTTTTGGGCATAATCATAAGCCTGGGAAAAACCGCTGTCAGATGCCAGGGAAATGGTGTATTCCGCAGGCTTGAGCTTTTTATAGATCCAGTCCTCCTGGACGGAAAAGATCTCCATTGCACCAAAGCTTGCCATTAATAGTGATGAACAAAGCGCCACGCCGATGATGCCCATGACCGAACGGCCCTTGTTGATGTTTATATCCCTTAAATTCCACCGGGATGCAAAGCTGAGTTTTTTCCATATGAAGGTTTTTTCAAGAGGCCCGGCATTGGTAACCTTTGGTGCATCGGGCTTAAGGATCTCGGATGCATTGAGCACCAGAAGCCTTCTGCAGGACAGAAAGTTTGAAAGTCCTGTCAGGATCATGATGAGAATGATCACAGCCGGTGTCAGAAGAGATGTTTCCATGGTTCTTATTGGTGAAGTGAAAAGCTCCTCGTAGTCCTCAAACAGCCATCCTCCGAAAATATAATGTCCTGCGACCGCCCCGATGATGCTCCCCGCTGCCGAAATGACTACCGAATACATCGTGTAATGGACTATGACGGTAGCCTTTGAAAAGCCCAGGGCCTTCAGGGTTCCGATCACGGTTCTCTGCCTTGCTGTAAGCCTTGCCATAGTGGTTATAGTACAAAGTATCGCAAGAAGGATAAACAGGGGCGGGAATATGGAGATTATGACCTTGTCAAAGTTGGTGCTTGTTACGATGGCCTGATAGCCCTGCTGCTCGGTCTTCAGAATGACTCTCAGGGATGCTTTCGAAATATTGTCAAGTATGTTAAGCTTTGCCGACCGCATACCCTCCCTGTCATTTTCATCCAGGTACATCTGGTCATCAACACTCACCAGATCTATCAGTACCTTTTCAAAGGTAATGTTTTCAAGGGGATATTCGGATGTGTCAAGGAAGGCATAGCAGTATTCATCATAGGAGACATCTGCAAAGGATTCGTCGATAATGTAATATAAATGCTCGGAATCTCCGATGATCCCGATCACAGGTTCCGTAAAGGTCTTTCCGTCACATTCTATCTCCAGGGAATCCCCCACTGATATCCCGTTTTCACCTGCAAAGAACCAGTCTACCCAGATTCCTCTTCTGCCCCTTTCAAAGGGGTCTCCCTTGACGGTGTAGAGTCTGCATATATCATTGCTTTCGATGAAATTCAGTTCGATCTTTTTGTTATCGCGGTTTGTGATCTTGCCCGCAAGAGTCGCCCTCCGCTCGGCCTTTTTAACATCCGGTATCCTTTCAAGGTCGTTTAAGTCCTCCTGGGTAAAGCCTTCGGATAAAAGGCAGAGATCCATAAAATCAGTGCTTCTGTAATATTTTTCCGTACACCTTAAAAACCCCTGCCTGTTTGCCTCAAAGGATGCAAGCATGAATAATGAAAGAAGACACATTATGAAAATAGAAAAAAACTGTACCGCATTGTTCCGAAGATCACGGAACATCTTTTTAATCAGGTTTTTCTTCATTATCCTTCCGGAGCATTTTTCCGTCACCACTCAAGATCATAGGCATCCCTGGGTGATTGTACCATTTCAATATTTTCAACGGTTCCGTTCTTTACATAGACCACCTTGTCGGCAACCTCCGCAAAGAGGGCGTTATGTGTTACCATGACCACGGTTTTTCCGTAAGTCCGGCTCTGATCCTGCAGGATCTTCAACACCTCCCGTCCGGTGTTGGTGTCCAGGGCTCCCGTGGGCTCATCACATAGCAGGAGACGGGGCTGTTTTGCAAGAGCCCTTGCAATGGAAACACGCTGCTGCTGGCCGCCGGACATCTGGGAGGGGAAGTTGTCCTTCCTGTCGGCAAGTCCCACCATGTCAAGGGCGGTCAGGGGATCCATGATGCTGATCCCAAGCTCTTCCATGAGCGCCACATTTTCATATGCTGTGAGGGTGGGCACGAGATTATAGAACTGAAAGATTATCCCCACATCAAGAGCCCTGAACCTTCCCAGTCTGGCATCATTAAAGGAGGTGAGTTCCTCATCACCAAAATAGATCTTCCCGCTGCTTGCAGAATCAAGCCCCCCAAGCAGGTTGAGCAGCGTACTCTTTCCGGCTCCGCTGGGTCCTAAGATGACCACCAGCTCGCCCTCATCTATCGTCAGATTCACATCATGAAGAGCTTCATAGGTGATGGAACCTGTCTGATATATCTTTCCCACATTTTCAAATACAATGAGCTCAGCCATTAAATGCTCCCCTTAAATGCTCCGTTTTTTCTCTCTGCGCCCCTGTCTCATGTCCATATTCTAACATAATTATGTCTCATATCCAACAATCGTACGCCATATATAGTGTCCGTCTCAACCGTCTTTCAGGATATATTGTGCCTTTAAGGCTGGTCAGATCCTGATACTCTCAGGGATGTATGCCTCAAGGCCTATTCCTTCCGGCAGATATTCCTCCCGGATGATCCTTCCCCTGCTCCGTATCATTGACAGCTTGTCTCCTTCATTGTAGGGCAGCACAATGTCTATGTGTTTCTGCCCCTTTAGGAGAAGCTGTCCCAGCTTTTCAAGAAGCTGTTCCTTTCCCCTTCCGTTCTTAAGCGATGTTTTTACGGTTACATCAGCCCTGTCGTCCCTTAAAATGCTCCCGCTGTCTGCCTGATCCATCTTGTTAAAAACCGTCAGTACCGGCTTTCCGCTTACCTCAAGCTCCATAAGCGTTTTATAAACAACCTCCATATGGCTGTCCACATCCGGATCGGACGCATCTGCCACATGAATCAGGATATCCGCATATTTAGCCTCTTCCAGGGTGCTCCTGAAGGCATCTATCAGATTGTGGGGCAGCTTGTTTATAAAGCCCACCGTATCTGTCAGGAGTATCTCCTGCCCCTGCGGCAGTGTACAAAGCCTCGTTGTCGGGTCAAGGGTCGCAAAGAGCTTGTCCTGAGCCGGAATTCCCGCATCTGTGAGTGCGTTCAGCAGGGTTGATTTCCCCGCATTTGTATATCCTACTATGGCCGCCAGGGGAATGCTGCTTTCAAGTCTCTTTTTTCGCCCTATCTTCCTGGTCTCCGAAAGCTTCCTTATCTCGCTGCCGAGCACCCCAAGGCGATGACGGATCGCTCTCCTGTCGATTTCAAGCCTGGTCTCTCCGGGACCTCTCGTTCCTATCCCGCCTCCAAGCCTGGATAACTCCTTTCCCAGGCCCGAAAGATGTGAAGCCCTGTATCGCAGCTGGGCGGCTTCGACCTGAAGCTTTCCTTCCGCTGTTGAAGCATGAGCCGCAAAGATATCAAGGATCAGTATGGTCCTGTCTATCACCTTCACATTCAGGGCGTCCGAAAGATTTCTCATCTGAACAGGGGTAAGTTCATCATCACAGATGATACCGTCTGCCTCAAATTGGCGGATAAGGACGGCTATCTCCTCCACCTTCCCCTTTCCGACATAGGTTGAAGTGTTCGGTTGTTCCAGATGCTGAAGCACGGTGCAGACAGCATCTGCCCCGGCGGTTTCGGAAAGCTTTGCAAGCTCTGAAAGCGATGCCTCCGCCGCCTCTTCATCCCGATCAAAGATCCCGACAAGTATGTATTTTTCTCTTTGTTCCTTAGTGTCTGTCATAAAGCTCCTTATAGAAGTCCCTGAAAGTATTATAGCAGAACGCTCCTTAATATCCATTTCGGTAATTTACCTGATGTAAAAATTCCTGTTCAGTGGTAATATAGAATTGTATTTTTATAAGTACACGACGGATTGTCCGCAGAAATATCATTGCATTAAGCTTTTTACCTGTATCCATCCGACCGGTATAAGTCAAATTAAAAATCAAATTATAAATCAGGTTTATGAAAGGAGCTGTTATGAAAAGATCACATTGGAAAAGAGTTGCTGCGTTTTTAATAACGCTATCCGTGCTCTGTCAGAGCCTTCCGGCTGCGGCGTTTGCGGCAGAGATCCCTGAAGAGCCTGCCACAGCGGCAGAGGGAGAAGTCATAGCGCCTGTGCAGACTGAAACCCCACCGGAAACGACAGACCCTTCAGCCGGAGAAAAGGGCTCTGTTTCAAATGAGACTCCGGCTCCTGCGGCATCGCCGGATGAAACCCCGGCTGATCCGGGAAAAGAAGCTTCCGAAAACGGGACTGAGACCGGAAAAATTTCGGAAAATGCCGGACCTGCAGCGGTTTCGGAAAACGGAGAAGAGGCTGCGGGTGATGAGGACACCATAGGTGACTGGAAATATGATACTGAAAAAATCGGTGACGGGGAAATATATCTTACCGAATATATCGGAGCTTCAGCAAATGTTACTGTTCCTGCAAAAATTGAGATTGAAGACGGGGGAGCTTCTTATCCCTGCCGCGTATTCCTGAGTAAGGGATTTAATTTTGGTCCGAATAAGAATAAGATCCTGTCCGTAAAATTTGAGGAGACAGAATCAGGAGATGCCGGCATATATCCAGAATTTGATGATGACTATGGATATATGAATGATGTGTTTAAGGGCATGTCGGCTCTTGAAACTGTGGATTTTGGGAACTTTAATGATAATAACGAAGGTCGCCTTGTCTGTGACGGTATGTTTGAAGACTGCAGTGCACTTAAGGATGTCAAATTCAGATATTTTCCGAATGTTGTATCAGCCAACAGAATGTTCAAAAACTGCACATCCCTTGAAGAACTGGATCTGTCCGGTTTCCGTTTGTGTTACGTTCAATCCTGCAGTGAAATGTTTTCAGGATGTACTTCACTTAAGGCTATATACTATTTTGGAGAGTCTGATTGGAATCTTGGTTGTCCTGAAAGTGCCGACGGAACAGATATGTTCAAAGGCTGCGAAAAGCTTGAAGGAGGTGCAGGAACCAAATTCAATTCAGCCAGCACCAACCAGCTGATGGCTATTCTGGACAAGGATAGTGAAAACGGGTATAAGCCGGGCTATTTTACCGATGTCAAAGACAGAACCTATGTTACTGAGGATGGCTGGAGATATGTTTTTAATGATGGGCTTTATCTTACGGAATACTGCGGAACTGCCGAGGACGTGATCATCCCGGCGGTAATTAAGCACGAAGGAGAAGATATAGATGTTCATTTTGACAGAGAACTATATCGGCATGACGGTTCCCTTTTTGGAGATGATGCGAAAAAAAGGATAAGAACCGTTAAAGCGGCAAAAAAACCGGCTGGGGCCGGTTCCTCGTTTACAAATTTTGATGCCGGGGATTCACTTAAAGGCTTTTTTAAAGGCTGTACGGCTCTTGAAAAAGTAGATTTAAGTAATCTGAAATATAATGCTCCATCAGATCTTTCCGGCATGTTTGAGGGCTGCAGCAGTCTTGAAACACTAATTATTTTTGAGATGACGAAGCCGGACCTGGATTATGATTATCATTTTAATACCTCCAACATGTTTGACGGCTGTTCAAATCTGCAGATGATCGATTTAAATGAGCTGTATCTTGAATACGCATACCCCTGTGCTTATATGTTCCGGGGATGTTCAAAACTGAGAGTCATATATGTTGATGAGAGTTCTTCGTTTAACTATGATGGTATCCAAAACACGTCACCTGATATGTTTTTAAGCTGTAACAGTCTTGCAGGGCAGAACGGAACGCATTATGTGGATGACGAAGATCATCGGGGACCCGGATATGCCCGGGTGGACGGTGAGGAAGGACTGCCGGGATATCTTTCCGTAATTTTTAATGACCACGGATTCAATGTTAAAAGATTCTCCTACAGTTTTATAAATACATATGGCAAAAAAGGAATGGGATATGAGGAAAAAGACCACTACTTCATACCGGAGGTAAGATATAAAAGTCTTTTCGGGGATAGGCGAGGGAAAATCCTTTGCTATTTCTACAATGATGAATGGGGAGGAAGCTGCTACGGAAATTCCGCTACCAGCAGCATATTTGTAGAGCAGCAGGAAGAGAATGCGCACGGTTCGGAAGAATCACAGGATAATCCGGCTTCCGGAAGCACAGCCAGAGGGCTTCCAATGTTGAAAAACTTTGACCCTGATGCCATGTATCCTTCTGATCTAAGCTTATTCCCTCTTGATCTTGACCCTTCTGATGATAAGCCGGAGGATATTGAAAAAAATCTTCAGAAATTCATCGAAGCCATGCAGATCTCCCAGTTTGACGAGCGTGTCCAGTTCTGCTATTGCCTTGATGCACAGCCGGAAGAGGTGGTTCGGGCGATCGAAGGTTCCGGCTCTGATGCGGATGACGGACAGCCTGTCGTCATCGGTTTGTTCGGTCCCGAAGGCGGACATGCCGTGCTTGGATATGCTGTGGAAAAAGAAAACGGAATTCCCGTTGCCATACATATCTACGACAGCAACTGGCCCATGGAAGACCGGAAGATCCTTTTAAGGACCGTGCCCGACATTAGCGATAGCGAAGCCGGCTGGCATTCAACCGGCTGGCATTATGACATCTGTGATACCATTCAATGGGGAACCGATCCAGGTGACGGCGACAAAAAGGGCAACGGAAACGGCTGTGCATTAACCTACATTCCCTATGATGTTTACTCTGCAGTCTGGAAGGACGGCGGGGATTATAACGTGGAGGAGTGGGCTGAAAACCTTATCAGAATACTCGGTACCGATGGAGGCTGGTCGGATCTTGATGAGCTCCTTTACTCTGTCAGAGAGACTATCGAAGAGGACTGGGAAAACTATATTGCAAAGCTTGACCCCTTTGACGAAGACCTCCAGACGGTTGATGAGAACGGAAAAATTGATGAGGTGACTCAGGCTGAGGTTCAGTTCTATATTCAAAATCAGGGTCTGGATGCGAACAGTTATGAAGAAGCTCTTAATAAACAGTTCGGTGATAAGGACGGAGACAGCGAGGAAACAAAGGCTGCCAATATGCGGTGCAGGATGCGCTGCCGCATCATGTATTATGAGGAGCAGTCAAAGAATATAAGCAATGATGTATATGAGCAATACAAGGCAGGCTCACTTCCGAACCCGGAGGACTATGAAAATGAGATAACAAAATGGGTTAATACTCTCTGGCCTGATAAAACAGGAGACAGCCCCGAAATACAAGAGACAAAGATGCGCTGCAGGATGAGATGCAGGATGAGATGCAGGCTTCTTCGTGATGGAGATGAAATTAACGGACATTTAAATGATGAACCATCTGCTTTTGAAAGCTTCCTTAGCGCCAACTATATAGACTTTTCGGGTGACAGTGACGAAGTAAATGAAAAAAATCAGACCAACATGCGCTGCAGAATGCGCTGCAGGATGATGTATGCCGAAAAGCGGGCCAACAATTTCAGCGGTGATGTCAGCGGATTGGATAGCGAAGTTTATACTTTATGGCCTGATGATTCAACTGATCCGGAAATAAAGCAGGCCAACATGCGCTGCAGGATGCGCTGCCGCATGGCATTTGCAGAGAAGAAGGGTTCAGACCTTTACAACACATTTAAGGAAAACCCTGATAGTTTTGATTCAACAGTAAATGATCTCTGGAAGGATGCCGAAGGCGACAGTGCCGAAGAAAAAGAGACCAAGATGCGGTGCCGCATGCGCTGTAGAATGGCAGTTGCCGATAAATACGGTAATGTCAGCGACAACTTCGCCCAGTACGAAGATAACCCGGAGGGTTATGAAGACCTGCTTTTGAAGCTATGGCCCGATTCTTCCGATTCAGAGATAAATCAGGCTCACATGCGCTGCAGGATGAGATGCCGGATGCGCTGCCGCATGCGCTGCAGGATGCGCTGCCGGATGCGCTGCCGCATGAGATGCAGAATGCGTTGCAGAATGCGCTGCCGCGCCATGATCGTTAACAACGACAGCTATGTTGTTAAGGATGCCCAGGGAAATCCGATAGCGGATGTACAGGGCAAACAGGTAAATGTTGATCCGGAAAATATCGACAACGCTTTTGCCCAGAAGACAGTGGATCTCTTCCCTGACGGAAAGATAGTAAGGAAAGATAAAAAAGTCATCTATGCCGCAACAGCTGGCGGAAACAGGTCTGTTGAAAGCAGAAGCGGCGGACTTGGCCTTACTGCCATGGATGATACCGGCATCATGAAGCTTGGAACTGACACAAAGGAAGCACAGTTTAACGTTTCCCAGGGAAGCCTGAAGCTTCCGAACCTCAAGGCTGGTGAAAATTTCGAACTTCAGATGACTGACAGTTCAGCCGAAGAGAAATCCCTTGTATTAAAGGGTGTGGGAACAGGCAGCAAGGACGGAGCAACCATCGTCAGGAAGGACAATGATCTTGTGTTTGAAAACATCGAGATCAAAGAGATCACCCTCGACGGAAAAGATAATAAGGACGGTTTGGATATAAGTGATCTTGAAATCTCACTTAAAGGCTACCAGTTTAAGTATGAAGGCGGAGCAGAGATCAGACCTGAAGTGATCGTAAAGGATAAAGACAGATCGCTTGCCCCGGAAAAGGATTATGTAGCAGTCTACAGCAACAATAAGGAAAAGGGCACTGCGTCGGTAACAGTGACCGGAATCGGGAAATACAGGGGTCAGAGGAAGATAAACTTCATAATAGCTGATGAGGCAAAGAATCTTCATCTTGTTCACTTCAACACAAACGGACATGGCATAAAAGAGGTTGAGGATCAGCTGGTAGAAGACGGACAGCCTGCTGTTCAGCCAAGGAACCCCATGGATAACGGATGGGAGTTTGTGGGCTGGTCAGAGGAGGCTTCGGAAAACAGGGCATATAACTTTAAGACACCCGTGACTAAGGATCTGATTCTTTACGGACAGTGGAAGTCGCTTGGCGGCGATTCACCAAAACTGGCCGTAAGATTTTCTGATGACCCCGAAGACGGGCAGATCGTCAGTGTTGACGGACACAAACAGGATCCCTGGTGCGTATATACGGGAGATAAGGTCACTCCCGCTGTCATAGTGACCTTCGGTGCAGAGGTTTTGAAGGAGGGAAAAGATTATACCCTTTCCTATTCAAACAATAAGAATGTTACGCCACAGAACAGGTTTGCAACGGCAACCATAAACCTGAAGGGGGATTTCAAGGGAAAGCAGACCCTGAATTTTGTCATAAGGCAAAAGAGCATTGAAGACAGCGATATCGAGGTGGATGAGATGATCGCTGAGAGCGGGAAGAAGATCACACCACCCGGGATCTACTACGGTGAGTACGAACTCACTTCAAAGGACTTTGAAATAAGCCCCAAAAATGCCGTGGCGCAAAAGGGCAGCACCGTAAGTCTTAAGGGTAAGGGCAATTTCACCGGAGAGATTAAAAATGTTTCCGTTAACGTCATCTCGGCTCAGGAGAAAAGGGACTATAAGCTTTCGGCAAGCCTGAAGCTTAAGGAGAACAGGATCTTTAACGGAGAAAGACAGACCGTGTCTTCGGATGAGCTTATCGTGAAGGTTAAAAAGGACGGCTATACGCCTAAAGAGGGTAAGGATTATTCCGTTCGCTACAGTAATAACCTCAATGCAGGCACCGCCAGGGTGATCGTAACCGGAAAGGGCATCTGCAACGGAAAGATCACAAAGAAATTCAAGATAAGCCCTGAAAAGACTTATAAGGACTACGAAGTGACCGTGTCGGGAGATGGGGGACATATCTACTGCGTGCCCGATCCCGCATCCCCTGAGGTCAAAGTCACAAGGAAAGACGGCAGGACGATGACGGAAGGAAGAGACTACACGGTTAAGTTCAGCAACAATAAGAATCCGGGAGACAGTGCAAAGGCAAAGGTGACCTTTACCGGAAACTATAAGGGAACGCCGGCTGTGACAAAGCCCTTTAAGATAGATCAGGCGCCCTTCAACGGTGGAATGGTGAGTGTGTCGGCAGCAAGTCTGGTTTATTTAAAACCCGGCAAGCTTAACCCTGAGATCGTTGTGACCTATGGAGACACGCTGCTTGAAAACAAGAAGGATTATACCTTTAAGCTCTTTGATGAGAGTAAGCAGGACATCACCGGAAAGAAGCAGACGTTTACGGATTCGCAGCTGCCGAAGACGATAACCGTTGCTGCAACGGGCAAGGGACGCTTTGACAGCACTGTGTCTGAATGCAGCTTTGTTTTAAGGGCTCTTCCTGAAAATTCTTATGACCTGACGAGCGCGAAGATCCTGGCACAGAGTACGAACAAGGTTCTTAAGACCGTGGACTATACCGGAAAAGAGGTAAGACCGGCGATCGATGTCATGGCTAAGAAGAAGGGAAGCTCGACATACGAGATCGTGCCTCCGGCATATTACAGTGTGAAGTACTATAACAATGTAAATCGCGGAAAGGCGAAGCTTGTAATTACCGGGGACAACGAAAAGGCCTTTGGAAGCAAAGCCGGACAGTTTACCATCGGTGTAAACAGCTTTAAGCCTAAGGATATACTGACACTCATTTTTGAGCTGAGGTGACGGGATCCGGCCCGGAGCGGGGCGTGATCGATACAGGAGTGATAAGGAGCGTGAACATAATAAATGAGGACTGACCCTTCAGGCAGGAAAGGACTCCCGGTCATTGACATCGTAAAGGCCGTCTCCTGCATCATGATCTTTCTCTATCATTGCAATACCATCCTTCCCGGAGAGTGGAAATTTCTGACACTCTTCGGGCAGGATCTGGGTAATAATATGTTCTTCATGGTCAGCGGCTTTTCCCTGGCTCCGTCCATTGATGCCGCCCCTGTTAGCAGGTTTCCTTTCTGGTACCTGAAAAGACTGACGAGGATCCTTCCTGTCACTGCCCTGGCCTATCTGCTCACCTATGCCGCAGGCTATTATTCATTCAGGGATCCTGTCCAGCTTTTTTCCGTTTTTATCTACCCCACTCTCTACTGGTTTGTTACCGCAATTCTGCTTTTTTATATCGTGCTGTTTTTCATTGGGAAATATACAAAAAGAAAGACCCGGCTCTTTATTCTTCTGATCCTTGCCGCCCTGTACCTGGTCTTTTGTTTCAGGCAGGAAAGGCTCTATCTTGCCGGGCTTTTTTCCATGATATCCGGATATGGGTTAAGGGAATTTCTGTCGGAGGAACCTGCAAAGACAGACAACCCTGCGCTCCGTCTGGTCCTTCCGTTTATATGTGCTTTCTGTCTTGTTTCTTTTATCGCCGGAGAACTGATGGAGCCTTCCTGCTTTTCAAGGGCAGTTATTTTTGCCGGAGCCATGGCCACCGGCTGGTCTGCATTGGTTCTTGGATACTGCCAAAACGACAGGCTTGCCGCCTTTTTTGAAAGGAAGAAAAAACTTCATTCCTTTATCCGGTATGTCGGGAATATGGCTCTGCCCCTTTACCTTGTTCAATGCTTCTGCTCCGGCTACATAGGCTTCTGGATAGGGCTGCATATTAATTTTCCCCTTTCCTTCCCTGTGAATTTTCTGACTGTCTGGACAGCAGGAAGTCTGCTTTATCTGATAGAAAACCGGCTACCGCGCATGGTTCACAGGTAACCGGTTGAAGAGTTCAAAATATATTCAGGCTGATATTATTATCCCGAAAATCGGTGGATGAGTTTTAGGAGGTTATGATGAAAAGAAGAAGCAGATTTATGAAACAGTTTCTGGCAATGATTCTGACGGCAGTGATGATCGCAGGGCAGATCACGATACCGGCTTATGCGGATGAAGCGGATGAGACACAGATCCCGGAAGTGACGGAAGAGTACGAAACCCGGGAAGAAACCGTGACGGAGGAAGCTGAAGAAGAATATGTGGAAGAAGAACCTGCGGCTGAAGAAGCTGTGACAGAGGAGTCTGCTGCAGAAGAGTCTGCAGGTGAAGTGAGCGGTAATGGTACGGCGGATGATCCCTGGATTGTCAGCACATGGGCTGAGCTGAGTGAGAAAATGTCGGCCGGCGGTCATATAAAACTGGGGACGGATGTCACAGTTCCCGAGGGAACAGACAGCAGTTATCTTGATGTCCCTTCGGGAAAGGTGGTCACTCTTGACCTGAACGGAAAGACCATAGACCGCGGGCTTGCGGGCAAAGAGCCGGTGAAAAACGGCTATGTTATTGAAGTTAATCCGGACGCATCCCTGACAGTTTCTGACAGCAGCGAATTACAAACCGGGACCATCACCGGCGGAAATAATACCGGAGAGGGCGGTGGAGTGTGTATGGCTCCATCCACCGGGGTGCTTTTTAAATTGACCGGCGGTACCATAAAAGGAAATAATGCTCAATGCGGCGGTGGTGTATATGTAGGGGATGGAGATTGTTATATTTCCGGTAAAGCCAGGATCGAGGGCAACAGCTGTTTTGACATGGACGGATACAAGGGCCTTGGCGGAGGCGTAGATGTTTGCTATGGAAATGTGTCACTTCAGGACAACCCTGTAATCCGGGATAATGTCAGAAACGGCACATGGGACAGCAAACAGGGCGTATATACCAGTATTTCAAACAATAATCTGTATCTGAGCAGCGCAGCCGGCAGCGGAAGGGGTGCGAGAAAGATCGGAATTAATTCCCCTCTGACAAGCGGTGCATCCATCGGCGTGACCCTGGATACACCCCGTGTTTTCACGGATAACTGGAACAGTATTATGGGCAGCGCCAATCCTGCAGGTTTCTTCACAAGCGACAATCCCGACTATACAGTGGTACTGCAGGACGGTGAAGCGGCTCTTGTGTCTCATAGCCACCACTTCACCTACACTTCAGACGGTGCGGTGATAACGGCAACCTGCAGCAATTCTGACGGGAAATGTCCCCTTGAGGGTCATAAGGCTTCGATCACGATCAAAGCACCGTATGACCTTACGTATGACGGAAATGAAAAGCCGGCGGAGATTTATGGTGACAGCGATATCCTTGGCACACCCGTAATAGCGTATAAACGTGGTGATACTCAGTGGGGTGATGCACCGAAGTGTGCAGAAAATGCTGCTTATACGGCAAGCGTGACCCTTGAAGGGGTAACTGCGTCGGTAAGCTATACCATCGAAAAGAAGCCCGTTACCATCACGGGGCTTTCTGCCGAAAATAAGATCTATGATGGAGATACCGGGGCAGTGGTTAAGGGGACGCCGTCAGTCAACGGTGTCATTGACGCAGACAGTGGATTTGTAAATGTTTCACCGGGCAGAGCGGCTTTTACCGATCCAAATGCGGGAACGGGAAAGACCGTGAAATTTTCAGGCTGGTCTATTGACGGTGAAAGTGCGTTCAATTATAAGCTTTCTTCACAGCCTGCGGATGTTACGGCAGATATCGAAAAAGCACCCCAGGCTGATATGGAGGTATGGGGCTTAGCCAGATACGGTACAGAAGGAATAGTGGAGCTTAAAGACTGCATTCAGCCCGGCGGAAGATTAGGCGCGATAAGCATTTCATCAGATGAGGCTTCGGTGCTTGACGGAACTCCTGTCGTAACAGATGATGGAACAAAATTGAATTTCAAATTTAAGGATGTTTCCGGAAATGTCGGAAAGAAAGCCATCGTTACGATTTCCGTAAATGAAGCGACAAACTATGAGGATTATAAGATCGCTGCCACGCTTGAGGTCATAGAATGTGAGCATCTTCATAAAGTGCTTATCGAGGGGACCACAATAAAGGCAACCTGTACCGAACGTGGATATACCGGAGATTATGAATGTGCCGACTGTCACAGCAGGCTTAAAGGAGAATATATTCCCATCGACCCTGAGAATCACAGCTTTGAAAAGGTCGAAGTGGTCAAACCAGCAACAGCTATAACAAAGGGTGAGACTAAATACAGATGCAGCCGGTGTCATACGGAAAAGATCGTTGCCGACATTCCGTACAAAGAGGAAGAGGGAAAAGATTATGACGATCTTCGAAAGGATACCGAGGATCTAAGCGGAAATGCGGCACCCTCGGTTGAAACAACAGATGACGGCAAGGGAAATGAGGTGACCATTGTATCCATCAACGGTGCAAAGGTAGAGGAGGTTATCAAGGATAAGGAAAGCGGGAAGGAAACCGTTGAGTCGGTTGTCTGGATCGGTGGTCTTAAAAGCTCCTACCGCTATACCGGATCTGCCATAAAGCCTTCCTTCCATGTTTATGACGGAACCAGAAAGCTTAAAGAAAGTACAGATTATACTGTTCAATGGAGTAAGAATAAGGAAGTCGGGACTGCAAAGATCACGGTTAAGTTTAAGGGCAATTACAAGGATACCAGGCCGGAGACTGTTAAGTTTGAGATAAAGCCGGCGATCTTGAGTGAGGATATCATTGCTCACGAAACCGGCGTGGCAGTAAAGAAGAGCGCGCAGAAGCCTGTGCCGGTGCTTACCTGGAAGGAAACCGGAAAGACTGTTCCAGCAAAGAACTTTAATGTCACTTATGATCCGTCTGAGGTAAAGGCTGCGGGAACCTATACCGCAACAATAACTTCAAAGAATAAGAATTTTGACGGTACGGCTGTTGCACTTATTAAGGTTGCAGCTAAGGACAAGGTGCTTTCAAACATAAAGGTCAGGTTTGATCCGAAATCCTATAACTATAACGGAACACCGATAGAACCGAAGTATTCGCTCAGTATGGGAACAACAACCCTTACAGAGAATAAAGATTATAAGCGTGTCAGCCTCACAGGCAACACAAACCCCGGAACCGCAACGATCATCTTTGAGGCGGTAAGCGGAAATGAGGCAGGGTATGTTGGAAGTATAACCGCGACCTTTAAGATAACAGGTAAGAAGTCGCTAAAGGATGCTTCGATCTCAGTCAGCTGTGCAGGAGCTGCTCCTTATGCCAGGGGCGGAGCGAAAGCGGCCGTTACGGTTACGGATAAGGATACAAACACAACACTGAAGGAAGGCGTTGATTATACACTGTCGTACACAAAGAACAAGGCTGTAGGTACGGGTGCCGAGGTTAAGATAAAGGGTAAAGGAAACTATAAGGATACGGTGACAAAGACCTTTGAGGTAACGAAGCAGAGCCTTAAAGCCATAAGCGAAAATATCATCGTTTCGGATCAGTTTACAACGAAGGCAAAGCTCAAGGCTCCGAAGATCACGATCACGGATATTGACGGAAAGAAGCTTAAGGCAAATACGGACTATACCGTGGGTACACCTGATACTTCCGATCCTGCCAATACGGACACAAAGGGCATCGTTAAGGTCGAGGTAACCGGTAAGGGTGCATATAAGGATGAGGCTGTTACGGTGACCTATCGCTATGAGGATAAGGCAGCGGATATAAGCAAAGCGAAGGTCGTCAAAAATATAGCGGATCAGGATTATACCGGAAATGAAGTGAAGCTTTCAAATGCGGAACTCACTGGGATCCTGACCGTAAAGGATAAGGCCGGAGCCACGGTGAATCTTCTTCCGGGTACGCATTTTATGGTAAAAGGCTATACAAACAATGTTAAAAAAGGTACGGCGAAGGTTACGATACAGGGTATCGGCGATTTTGCAGGAACAAAGACGATCTCGTTTAAGATAGTACAGAGGAAGGTGGACTATAAGGGCGCACTCGTCGGAGACGACTGGCAGTAAGTCTTTTGTGACCTTTTGACCCTGACATCATATTATTCGGTTTCTTTGACTGGTTATCTATCCCTCAAACAGATCATCAAGGGTAATCACGTCAGATATATAAGAAGTATAAGCCACTCCGGACAATCCCTTTGCTGAAACCATAATGATCTTCAATGCATGTGAAGTTCCGGTTTTCTTCTTGAATATATCCCTTTTCCTTAAAAGCTGCTGCTCAAAAGATGCATCTGCCTCGAATGGTTTGTTTGTATATTTCATCTCACACAGATTTGTGATATTGTCAGCTCTTTCGATCACCATATCTATCTGGACACGCTCGTTTTTGTCATCCTCCAAATTATACCAGGGATAACACTCTGTTTTTACACCGCTGATCCCCAGTGATGACTTTATAGCATCCGTATTGTTGAAGCACAGTATCTCAAACGCCTGACCTCTCCAGTTATCATATCTTCCCATGTCACTTACCATATCTTCATAGCTGTCTACCCTTTTTTCTTTCGACAGATAATGATAGTGAAACAGCAGATAGGGATCCATAAGTTGGATGTATAAGGGATTGTACTCTTCATACTTTTTCTTGTACTCAATAATATACCCGCAATCCACGAGATCCTGTATCGCTCTCCCGAATGTCCCGTTAGAAGTGCCTGTCTCCTCCTGTAGTCTGGATTTTTTGATCCCATACTTTGCAAACGAAAGCTTATACAGGATCTCTCCGTAAACTGGTGATTCACTAAGTGTGGCTTCCAGCAGCCTTTTCGTTTCATCCCTGTAAAGTGCATCTTTATCAAACAATAGCCTGTTTATATTCTGAGCAAGACTGTGGGATGTGTTCATCAGATCAAAGAAGAACGGAAGACCGCCAAATATCATCTGGCATTCGGCGATCTGCTCTCTTGACCAGTCAAATTCTCTGTCCTTAAAAAAAGCTTCTGTTTCTGCAAGGGTAAAAGGTTCTATACAGATCTTCTTTGTAACCCTTTGATACATGTTTCCGGTATTTCTGATCACATTCTTTATGATCCATGAAGTTGCCGAACCACATATGATAAATACCAGATCTCCGTCAAGTGTTCCTCTGCGATTCCAAAAATCTTCAAACGCAACAAGAAAATCTGATCTCTTCGTTGCAAGCCACGGAAACTCATCAAGGAATACGATCTTTTTCCCGTTTGGTGAACGGCGTACCGAATCCATAGATAATATCTTATCCAGCCTCGAAAATGCCTCAAACCAGTTTTTGGGAGCTGTCTTGATATCATCTCCGTACTCGATCAGCCTTTGTCCAAATGATTTAAGCCGCTGCTTCGCTGTTCCTTTTTCCAATCCCACTGCTCTGAACGCAAACTCCCTGAAGGTCTGCTCTACCAGAAACGTCTTTCCTACTCTTCGTCTCCCATAGACGCAGATAAGTTCAGATTTCTTTGATCTTTCGCTATATTCAAGTTCTTTTTTTTCTTCTTTTCTGCTTATGATCTTCATGACATCCCTCGCCGTGTAAAGTTGGTAATGGTACTTGATCTGATCATAGCATTTTCCCCGCTTACAAGCAAGCATTTGTCTTGTAAACGGGGAAAGTTATCTTTCTCATTCAAATTTTCCCAAATATAGTAATTGTACATGCTTTATAGCATATTAAAACGCATCCATCGATGGGCTGTAAAAGGGCTTGTAGAAGATATTTTGACTGTCATCTATACAGTTCGCGAAGATGACGATGTCTACCGCATTATTTCGGCAAAGAAGGCTACGAAAAAGGAAAGGAGGATAGGATAAAGTTACCGTGAGAAAAGAACACCTTCGAGATATTATCAATGATCTGAGGTTCCCTGGCCTCTCCTTCGACTATAAAAGCTTTATAGTCTCTGTCAGCCATTGAACGCACCTGCCTTATACATTT